>Ga0255776_10002603_pt1 | contig 20019 bp, 14 predicted proteins | sample 071ome_19_FD_179974 | JGI IMG/M metagenome (GOLD analysis project Ga0255776, IMG submission 179974) | Coastal salt marsh microbial communities from the Groves Creek Marsh, Skidaway Island, Georgia - 071413AT metaG (version 2) | ecosystem: Environmental > Aquatic > Marine > Intertidal zone >... | reverse complement strand
GCGATTTGCACGCGCGCATACCCACACGAAAGTGAGCAAGCTTCTCCTCTCTGTGAATATCGCGAGTGGAATTTTTTATGCTTCTCAATTTTCGAATTGCATCGATTTTATTCTGAAGCAACACGTCACAAGCGCTCTTCAAACATTCGTCTTCATTATGAGATGTTGAAGAATGATTCGACGAGAAGCAAGCGTTGACAATACCTTCCACTAGCGCAGGTTTTACCGTGGAGACGAATAAAATTTCAAACAGTTTCAGTACGCTCCTTTGCTCAAGTTCGATATCTACGTACTCGTTGTACGTTAAATCTTGAATCTCTCGCGAGAGCACATTAAGAGCTACGCTGCCGTACGAATGTTGAATAGCATTGCGTTTATTCGCACTTTGGCGATGCCGTTGAGGCGATAACGCTTGTAACAAAGGAACGCCCGACTTGTGGCGCGTCATAGCGCGCCATCGCTTTTTTACTTTATCGACCAAAGCCGCCAACGAAGCAATTTGTTTTCGTATATCCCGCGTGTGGAGCATAAATTCAAGAAGTGTAACCGCATCGTTCAAAATTGCGTTTCTGCTGTCTTCTTCTCCACCTTCGTACTCTCCCTCCTCGTCGGCTCTGCGTTGAATGCACGCTTCTGCAAACGCGCTCAAAGAGGCATCCATAGCCTGGAGTATTTTCAAAATACATTTTTGAATAGCATTCGCGATTGGATCTGTACTGTCTTTTCCCACGGGTTTTGTCGCGAACGCGCGCACGCGATTTTGCATACGAGCTGTTTCATAAAACTCTGACAGCGCGTTTTGGGTCGCTCCAACGCTCGCCCCGCGAAATCGCACCGAAAGAGCTCCGCTGTCATCCAGAGAAGCCGTCAAAATTGCTCTGAGCAATCGGCGCGACGACGCGTCTCCCATGACAGAGTTCAAGCATACCGTCACTAAATTCGATTCTTCTGCGCAAATACAATTCGCCACGTTTCCATGCGTGCCGTTGCTAAAATTGAGTTCTTTCGTACCAATATACGCGCGTTCGTACAGGACGTCGAAGTCAAACTCAGAAGGCGTCGCGAAAGAGGACGAAGGAGGCGCCAAAAGTGAAAACATGTTCTCCTCTCTTCTCGCCGCATCCCACGCGAGTAGTTCATTTTTGTTATCCACTCTGTCATCGTTCCTCTCAGTCTTCCCGACGCTTCCGCCGATGACTTCGGGACGTAGCCACACCAACGCGTTTCTGTTGAATGTCAACTCTTCTTCTTTTTCTTCAAACTGGAAGTCATCGTCGTCGTCGTCATCATCATCATCACAATCGTCTAAATCAAAAACATCATCGTAATCCTCGTATTCGAGTTCTTCAAACTCCGAGAGCGTCGTCCCGACGTCCGCGTCGTCGTCCACGTCTTTCCAGAGTTGGAGCAGGCCGTTAGGTGTCGTCTCAAATTTTCCTTTCTTCTTCTTCTCGGCGAGAACGCCACGTTCTAATTCTTCTTCTCTGTCCTCCTCCGAATCACGACGACCAAGTCGAGAAGAATAATACTCTTCGCGCTTCTCCCACTCGTTGTCCTCCTCGTCCGAAGACGAAGACGACGACGATATCGCAAACTTCGCCAATCCTTCATTCATTTTTTTCCCCTAAAATAGAAATCTCTTCACGTCTCTCCTCTCTCAAAACGCGAAGCAAGCGCTAGCAGAGACACACACACGAGGGCGCACAAAAAACGAACGATGTTTTTGGCATCCTTTTCCATGATGTTCTCGTTCTCTTTCTTCCTCCTATTTCGTCGTTTTTGCGTTTCTCTTTCTCTCACTTTCTTTCGGAAGTTGAGAGCGAGTTGGTTTGACTCGTAAGTTTAGGGTTTTCATATTTTTTGAATTTTCCCCCATTTTTTTTGTTCCTTTCCCACAACCAAACCGCGCGAGAGAGAGAAGAGAGAAGAGAGAAACAGAACAACGCTCGGCAAACCTTCTTCTTCTTCTTCTTCTTCTCCTTTTCCACGAGATGGGCTCTGTTAAATCGCGCGAGAAGAAGAGTTACGCGAGAAGAAGCCACAACACCGCGGCGCACTTTGCTTCGTTGTGTTTTGATTTGAGCGATGCGACATCTTCATCATCATCTTCATCTTCATCGTCGACTTTACCTCCTCCTCCTCCTCCTCCTCCGGTGACGTTTCCAGTGCATCATCACTCTCCTCCGTCGTCGGGAAATGGTGAGCCAGATTTCGTCCCGGTTTTGATCCCGTCCGTCGCGAGTGGTGGTGGTGGTGGTGGTATTGTTGGTGTTTCTGGGAGTGGTGATACAAGTGATTACTACGATGGTGTTGGTGCAACGACTACTACTACTGCTTCCTCCGGCGACGAAGCGGCGAAGAGACAACGAAAACTGTCTCTGAATTTTTCTCCGCACAAGCGCATTCTCGCGTTCAGTCGGTTTCGGAGAGAAAAGCTGAAGAAAGCCATGGCGATGTATCGCGGGAACGAAGGCGATCGGATACTCTCTTTCCTGGTGCAATCGATGGACCACGCGGCGCGAGAGACGGGAAAGTTTTTACGGTTATCGCCGGCGAAGATGATGTTCGTGTTTTTTCGACAGTGCGGGAAGGTGTCCGCGCACGCGATCGCGTGCGCGTTTGCAAGGTGTTGGATGGGGAGGTACGCGTACGAAGGTGCGCGGGTGATGGTGTTTGCGCTGGCGGTGGTGAAAACGAGAAACGCGGAGGATATTCAGCAAGCGCTCACGGGAGCCGGGAAGAGGATCAAGAAGAAGATGTCTCCTTCTTCTTTGAAAAGACAACGATCCCGAGTGGTGAAAAAAAGAAAAGCAACCATCGACGCCGTCGCTGGAAAGAGTAGCAGTATTAGCATCAGTAGCAAAAGAGGAGCAGGCGGGGGAATTCCTTTCGTCCCGAGTTTGAAATCGATATCGCACGTCGTCGCCAACGCGCACAAGTCGTTAAAGCCAATGTGCGTGGATCTTGCCGTCACGCACGCGCAAGTTCTGGCCGTGCGTTTGGTACTCAAACTTGTCGCTCCGAGGAAGAAACGCTCCATCGAATACTCCTTGCGCGTCGCGCCGGTGATGACGTCGTATCTTTTACTCAAGCAAAAGCACAAACTTCTCTACGCGGACAAACCGGGCAAAAGAGCTTTGAGTTGGGATCAGCAACACGAATGGGGCGCAGAACAAATGGCAGAAATCATCGCCGATTTCGGAGGATTTTATAGAAAAGTCGGTCAAATTGCCGGCACGGCGTCGCAAATGATGCCCAGACCGTACGTGGAGAAATTCTCGAAAACGATGGACGATAATCCGCCTACGCCTTTCTACATAGTCCGGAAAATTTTAGAAACGGAGTTAGGAGGTCCCTTGGGCAGTCACTTCTCGGAACTTTCGAGGAACGCGTGCGCGACTGCTTCGATCGCGCAAGTTCATTTTGGACGCTTACTAGACGGGAGAGAAGTCGCGGTGAAAGTACAAACGGCAAATTACGAGAATGTAATTTCCGATTTGAAATCCCTTTTACGAACGGCGAAAACGATGAAAAAGTTACGTCTGGATAACGGCATGGATTTACCGACGATATTTGAAGCATACTTAGACGTCATCGACGAAGAGTTTGATTTCAAGATCGAACACGAGAAGATTGACTATTTTGGTAAGTTGTTCGAGCAGACGCCGGAGATTTGCGACAAGGTGTGCGCGCCTCGCGTGGTCGCTTCCACGAAGAAAGTTTTAGTCATGCGCCGCGTTCGAGGCGCGAAATTGTTGACGATTTTCAATCGCGCTCGCCAAAACGGGAAACGTCCTCGGTGTCCGCAACAGGTATCTAGAACGCATTCGTATTACGGCGGCGACGGTTGGAACGGTGTCTTCTTTTCCATTTTCCGCGCGTGGGGTGAGATGATGCTGACGTGCGGTCATTTTCATTCTGATCCGCATCCGGGGAATTTCATTTTGCGAGGCGATGGAAAGTTGTGCATCCTCGACTGGGGGCAAACGAAACGGGTGAGCGATAAAGAGCGTTTGCACATGTGTCGATTAGCGCTGAGAATGTCTACGGAAGATTACAAAGGCATAGCTTCGGAAGTTCGCGACCACGGTTCTGTGCTCGTGGAGAAACCGACGAACGAAGCGTTGGTCGCGTTGTCGTACGCGTATTTCGACACGAGACCATCCGCGTTAGCTGAAATGAACTTGATGGATTTAGAAAATTCGCCATTCACGAAGAACAAGATCACGCAAAACACTCGCGAAGGCTTTTTTGCCATTCGAGGCGTGTTCTTACTCCGGGGCATGTTATCCACGTGCGGGCTAAAAATGAGCATGGTCGAACACTGGCAGGACGTTGCCATTGCAAACTTACGAGACGCTGGAGAGTGGTACCCGGGAAAATTTCGAAGAATTACGACGAGGATAGTAAACAAAGCCGCGTTACAAACGCAGCGAACCTTTAACTTTGGCTCTGGAGCGAAAATGAACGAAGTTGAAGCGTACGCGGCGGAGTGCAAACAAAACGATATGAATTCCTCGGCGCCTCGTTTTTCGAGTTTCTCCAGTTTGTGGTGATAAATATAGTGATTCTACTAACAATGCGCTAATTTTAACATATGACGAACATCATCGCGCTTCTTCGCCTCCACCTCTCACGTCACTGGCCAGATTACACTTCTTCAGAAACCCTTTCACCTCGTCCTTCGGGTACGGCCGAAGCGCCACACACGTCACGTAATCTTCCGGTTGTTCTCGCCAAACGTAATGATCGACGTTATTATCCGTCAACTTCTCGCTCAAATTCAATAGCTGCGCCTCTCCTTTCACCTCTAAAACCACTTTCGTCATCGATGGTAATCCCTCCTTCGACACGTACGCTTTCGTCGACTCGTTCGATTTATACGTCTCCAAAGCAGCCACCGAGGCGTGCGCGACTTGCGCGCAAATCGACCCCAGTGGCCACGATTTTTCGCGCCACAAATCTCGTCGCAAAATGATGTACTGCGTGAGCGGGTCTTCGTTCTCGTTTCGTCCCGCTCCCGCGCTTTGCGATGACATTATTAGTGTTCTTTTGCCTCTTCTTTTCCTTCTTGTTGTTGATGACCTCGTAACGGTATTAAAAAACGCAGATGTCGTTGTTGTTGTTGTTGTTGTTGTTGTTGCTTTGGTGAAACCTATTCGAACAGGAGAAGAAGAGGAAGAAGAAGCGAAAGGTGTCGACGTAATGATACTTCTTTTGGCGGGTCTCGGGAACAGTCGTTGCGCGAGGATGCCGCGCGAGAGCATCTCCTATTTGCGTTTTCAAAGAGAGTTTGGGGAAAAGTAATGACGCGAATTAGGGGAAAATACTCTATTATTATTATCATCATATTGTTTCTCCTGCACATGAGAAAACGCGGCATCGTTATTGAGAGAATGATGACGATGTGCTGTCGTTCATACTCGTCGATGACGACGACGATGTATTCTTCTTCTTCTTCTTCTTCGTTTGTATCGAGTCGTCGTTGTCGTCCTCTTCCTCTTCCTCATTTGCTTCCTAGAGGAGGAATGTCATCTTCGCGCGCGAGGTGGGCTTCTTCCTCTTCTTCTTCTTCTTCTTCTTCCGGACAAAGCGAAGCGCAAAGCAATAATCACGCGCACCCGTCGAAATCTTCCATAAAAAAAGCGATTTCCAAGTGGCTGGACCAATTCATCATCGCGAAAAACGTCTGTCCGTTTGCCAAAAACGTGCGAGAGGAGACGAAAATAGTCGTCTCGGAGCGAGAGCACATCGAAGAGGTTTTAGAAGATTTTATCAAAGAACTGCGAGAGATTAGCACACGCGACGATGATAGCAACGAAGAACACGACGGAGTGAAGACGAAGACGGTGTTGTTCGCCATCTCGCCAAAGTGCGAGTTCGTGCGCGACTTTGACTCCTTTCTCGATTTCGCGAATATCATCGACGACGCGGCGTTGCAAAACGGCGACACGAGGGGCGAGTCAGTGCTCGACCAACTCGATTTGCGAGGAAAAGTCCAAGTGGTGTCGTTTCATCCGGACTTTATATTCGCAGGGGAGAAGTTGGGAGATCCTGGCGCGTTTACGAATAAGGCGCCGTATCCTTTGTTGCACATATTGCGCGAGAAGGACGTGACGGCGGCGGTGAAGTCGCATCCGGATGTAAAGGGGATACCAAAAGCCAACGTGGAGAGGATGAGAGAGATTGGTAACGAGAGTTTAAAAAAGATGTTAGATGGGTTGAGGAGTTTGTGAATGGTTTTTAGAGATGTGTAGTTAGAGGAACGAATAGAAAGTAGAGATTGAAATTAGATTCAATAGTAGAATGCGTGTATGTTTTTGGTTGCGTTGAATTCCTTCTTCTCGTATTCTTTCTCTTCTATTCTTTGTTCGCCATCGCCGCGTCTTCGTTATCCTTCTCTTCGATGTGCGTCTTCGAGAGCTGCTCTCGCGTTGCGTTCACCCCCGCCGCTTCTTTCGAGGATTCCGAGGACGACGTGTACGATTGCCACATCGAAATATTATCCTTAATTAACTTCAAAATTAACGCGGCGTCCTTGTACGCTCTCGGGTTATCGGTCAAAGCATCTAAATCCTCCAAGCCCTCATCCAATGCCGTTTGAGCGATTTCCAACGCCGTTTTTGTATCTTCGCGGATCTCATGGTGAAAGACGGAGTAATTGAGAGAAAGACCGAGACGAACTGGATGCGTCGTCGCCACTCCGGCTTTCGGGTCGCGAGCTATTTCCAAAGCCTTCTCGTACGCGTCTTGTGAACGCATCGCGTGTGGAATTCTCGCTTCGCCTCTTTGAATTTCTGCTAAGTACCGATGATAATCGCCAATCATTTTCAAGTAGAAAATCTTCTGATCGCTCTTATATCGGGGCGAGTGAGACGATGCGGCTTCATTGAGCAACGCGGTGACCGTTTTCGGCGACTCGTGATGTTGAAGCTCTCGCTGTTGTCGTTCTTGCTGTTGTTCTTGTTGTTGTTCTCCTTGTTGTTCTCCTTCTTTTCGTCCTTCGTAATGTTCCGTCCCACCCAATAACCTGGGCAACAGCACACCTTCGACCAATTCGATCGTCTCTTTACAAATTTCCGATAACTCCCCCTCGATTTTCTCCTGATACTCCCGCGCGATGTTCAAAAACTCCTCCCCCATATTTTCCCTTTTGATTTGTCCAATGTTCGTTTGCACGCACACCCACTGCTGTCGTCGCTTCGTCGTCTCGTTCTTCGACGCGACCGAGAGCATGTTCCGTTCTTGCGGCTGTTGTTGTTGACGGTTCATCGTCCATCGATGATATACGCGCGCGACCGACGAGAGAGACAGAAAGTGAAGGAGTGGTCAAAATCTCTTTTACTAATAAAAAAATGCCACGTGGACACAAACACGAAAAAAAAAAGAGAAAAAATCTGAGTCACACAGACAGACGAAGAAAAAAGAAAGAATCGCGCGCTAAAAACGCTGCTCACGTCCAAATCTTCGTCGATGGAAACGACGAGTGTTCTCATGATTTCGCGCATGTCTGTTTGTCGCGACCAGATGAGGAGAGCGTTATATTTTAAGAAGAAGAAGAAGAAGAAGAAGAAGTTTGTGTCAGCAAATTCACCTAAAAAACAGATATCTTTTCTCTCTCGGTTCGTCGAAGAAGAAAAATCGTTGACTTTATTCATTCAGCGAACTATTAACTATATTAATACGCATCATCGCAAAAAAAACAAAGCGCAGCACACCTGACCATCGCGAGCACAACTCGGAAAGCTGCGCTTTTTGACGCAGAATAGCGCGCTTTTCCATGTTTTATGTTGTTATTAATACGCGCGCGCGTGCGTGTGTATATGTGCGCGCGTTTTTTTTGGTGTTTTAAGATATTTTTTTTTCGTGGTCTCGGACGCACGAAAACTCGACGAAAATAAATTATGATTTACACACAAAAACTATGTGATTATTTATTCTTATCTCCTCGTCGAAACGGCGAACGGAGCTTGGGTTTCTTCTTTTTCTGTTGTTGTTGCTGTTGTTGCTGTTCGGCGGCGTTCGCCGCGGTCGGCGTAGTCGCTACGGTTGGCGGTTCTTCCTCTTTCGTCGTCGCGCTCCTTTCTTCTTTTTCTTTCTGGAGACGCTTTTCCATGGCCTCGGCGACGATGCGAGCGCGCGCTTCTCGAGATTCTGGTTTTGCAGTCGCTATTTTTTGCTCGTCTCCTTCCTCTTGTTTGCTCTGATCGGCGGCGGCGCGAAGTTGTTGTTGTTGTTGTTGTTGTTGTTGTTGTTGTTGTTGTTGTTGTTGTTGTTGCTGTTTGCGCTCTCGCTCTTCGCGCATTCGCACGACGTGGACGCTTTCGCGAAGCGCTGGCACGCCGCTAGTGTTATTGCTACTCCCTACTTTATGCGATGTACCTGAAAACGACGCTCGCTCTGGGTTGCTATTACTATAATCACCGCTCGTACCGCTACTACCGACGCGCACAGGTATAGTGAACCCGCGCTGCGACCCGTCTACGTCGACGTACCCGTGCGTTTCTAGAAAAAAATGACCGATTCTCGTCGTCGATTCGAAGCGTTTCGTTTGCACCGCAGAAGGCACGCCGGAAGGTCCACACGCTCTCGGCAAATATCTAAGCGCTACGAACACGCAACTGCATCCTTCCACTAAATTGTTGCCGAGCACGTACCATAAGAATAAGAACACGAACGGCAACCAGCTGTTCGGCACGCGCGCGACGCCGAGCACCATCGTCGTCGCATCCGGACCACTGCCGCTACTATTTCTCGCGATGTTCCCCATGCACATCGCGAACGTTGCAGAGAGCACCCCTGGTCCGCTAATATTCAAAGGCGAGAGCAAGTGGCCTCCGAAAAATGGCGCGAACGCGACGGAAAATACCAAGGTCCAACAGTTCGTTAACACCAGCGCAATTGCGAGTTGCCAAAAACACCGAAACGAACCTAAACTTCGCTCGAAATCAGACACGAATCGATAACTGATGAACGCGTTAAACAGCGCTCCAAACACGCCCGAGTTTACGTACAGAAACGACGCAAACACGCGGTACCACTGAAACTTCGCCACCACATCGTACGGCGTAAACAAGCACTTTTCGTCCAATTTTAATACAACGTTCAACGGTATCGCTGCAAATACGGAGTAATAAATCAACGTTTTCGCGAGTAAAGGGGAAGCTTGGACGTTCGATTTTACTTTTAGAAGGAAGTTGTTGATGGCAGGTTGAGAGGTGAATCGAGGAGGAGGAGAAGGACTTTGCGCGCTCATGATGATGATGACGAGGAGGACGAGGGCGAAGAACTTTTTGTTTCGTAAAATCTCTCTTTCAAAAGTTTGTAAAATTTTTAAAGTTGATGCGCGCGCGTGGGGGAAAACTTTCACACGCATTGAAACATTCAAACGCTCTCTCCTCCTACTACTACTACGAAGCTATCTCTCTGGCGTATCCCCACACGGAGATGACGTTGTCATTTCGGTGACTTTTGCTCCTCGCGAGCTCTTTTCTCGCTCTCTCGCTCTTCATCTTTTTTTCTTCTCTCGCGCTGAAACTGCCGCGGCTACTCGTGCTATCGCTATCGCTACTATCGCTATTATCGCTGCTATCATCGCTCGTGGAAGTGGTCGTGGTCGTGGTGAATTTTCTCCTCGTGGACGGGTGGTACATGCGCTCTCCGCACGCGCTCGCACCGAGCGCGACGTCGTTCATAATTCGTTCACTATCATTTTTTCCATCTTCTTCATTTCTATCTGCCAATTCTTTCAACGAACTCGCCAACGGATGAAACGTAAACGCGGCGATCAAAACCTCGCCATCTTTCGGTGGCGCTTTCCACGCGAACACCTCTTTACCGTTCTGGTCTAAATCGAAACAACGCAGTATACCATCGTCGCCACCGGAAACGAGGTGTTTTCCGCACGGCTCGATGTCGAATTTCGTTTTAGCGTTGGACCGAACGTTCGGTCTTTGAATGTTCGTAAACAACGAACCGTTCACGTTTGCGCGTAAATCCCAACACAAAATCGAGTTTGATTTCCGCGCGCTCGAAAACAACGCCCTTCCATCCGCGCTAAACTTCAATCTCGTCACGCCTCCTCCCATTTTCCCGGTCTTTTCGTTTTTGTGCGGATTCGTAATCGACAACACGCAACAATCGCTTCCGTTAAACCCATCTCGTAAGTCGTAAACGCAAACGCTGTTCCCGTCCTCGTACGATCCGGCGGCGAAAATATTCCCGTCGCTATTCTCGATGAACCCGTTGTATTCGTTACCACTGGCAAAGCAACTCGTCAGTTTCGACTGCGTGTCAAACCCAACGATTTGACACTCGTGTCCAGGTCTGTTTGCGTCCCAAACGCACGCGCCTCTCTCCTCTCGTCTCCCTCCCAACACTTTCCCGCCGTTCCCGGTAAACGCGCACGATATCGAAGGGACGAGCTCGTCGTTTCTGTTTTTGACGGAATACGAACACTTCTCTCTCTTCGATGAAGATAAATAGGTGGTCGTCGTCAAAGCATCATCATCGTCCTCCTCCTCGGAAACATCGAACAACTTCACCCCGGAATCTTTCGACGCGCACAGCGTCAGCATCGTCTCCCTCGCGTTCGCTTGCGCCGCCGGATACCAACACGCGTCGTAGTGCGACTTTGGCAGTTTCAACTGTGCGACGCATTTCAACCGACTTCCATCAACTTTTTCTTCTTCTTCTTCTTCTTCTTCTTCTTCGTTCGTCTCAACTGTTTTCATTTTCGCGGGCACGTCGTACACTCTCAACACGTCCTCGGACGTCGTCGAAAGCAAACGCGACCCGTCTCGAGGCGTAAACTCTAAATTGTGCGTCAAGTGGTGGTGGCTTCCTTTTTGCGCGAGCAAGCCAAAAACACCATCGTTTTCGTTTTCGTCGTCGTTGCAAAATTCCGTTACATTGGAAGAGAATGAAATTGGATCGAGACGAGCGCTGCGCATGGTCACATAACGCGGCGGTGGGAAAGTGGTGGTGGTGGTAGCAATAGCCGCAGAAGAAAGAGGCGGAGACGAGGACGTCATGCTTTTGGTGGTTTCCTTCTGTTCTTCTTCTTCTCTCTGCTATCCTTTGTTTGTGTGTGTTTACGCGCACATCGCGTGATTCCCTTTTTTACAATGAGGAAAAGTTTCCCCAAACTTCACTTTTACACAGCGCGGTGTTGTCACCAACAATCCATAATAAAAAGAGAAAGACGGAAAGAGAAAATCAGATAGATAGCACGTTATTAAAGTAAATGCCACCAGTGCGCGCGTTCGGAGTGGCTTTAATTTCCGCCTTGGCCGGAGCGTCCGTGGTGCACAACTATTATAAACCTGATTTGACCATCCCTGGGTACGAGAAGGAGGAGAAGGACGGCAACGAGTAGGGGAAAATTGTTCTCAATAATAATATGGTTTTTGAAAAAGCTTTGACTTTAGGAACGACGACGAGAGGAGGAGGAAGACGACGCTCCGCTCCTGCAGTCGAGAGCGACGACAGACCCGTTACGCCTCCCGTTACGACGCCTCCGGTCGAGAGCAGGATGAGGGCGACGACGACGATGACGAGGGAAGAAAGAGGCGAGGAAGATGACGACGACGACGACGAGAGGAACTCGCTCCTACTTCACAATAATCATCATAATAATAATACCACCACCAGCGAAAAGAGACTGCCGAAATGGTTCTCTCCGAAACGATTGCTGCATTTGTTTTGCCTCGTCGCGATAGCGTTGTATTTAGATCGAGGCGTGGTGTCGTCCGCAGCGGTGAGCGGGCAACCGCCGGGAGGAAGCGGCGGCGACGAAAACGCCGACGACGCCGACGGGGCGGCGGCGGCGAGCAAAGGATACGGATTACAAGGCGACTTTGACATTAATTACGCCGAATACGGCGTGTTGCAATCGGTGTTTGTGATTGGATTATTAGTTGGCGCGCCGGTGTTTTCAGAGTTATCGAGGAGTGTTAACGCGTTCAAGTTAATCTCGTTAGGTTTGGGAGCGTGCGCGGTTGGAGATTTGGGATGCGCGTTGAGTCCAAATTTTCAGTTCTTGTTGCTGATGCGGGTCATCGTCGGCGTTGGCGAGGCGAGTTTTGTAGCTTTAGCGGCGCCGTTTATCGACGATCACGCGCCGAGAGGGATGAAGACGAGATGGTTGAGTTATTTATATTTGTGCGTGCCGTTTGGTGTCGCTTTAGGGATTGTGTACGGTGGCATCGTAGGGACTTATTTCGGATGGAGGTTCGCTTTTTTCGGCAACGCGCTTTTGCTCGTGCCGTTGTTTGCGTTTTGCGCCACGAGCGATCCTATTGACTTGAGGAAAAAAACGAATACTACTAATAACAACAACGCCGCGACGAATGCAGAGCAACAGCAAGTGCACCAGCGACAAGATAAGAACATCGTCGAAGTGTTCGTTTATGATTCTTTAAAGTTGCTCAAGATTCCTACGTTTTTACTCACGTTGAGTGGATTTTCGTGGTATTCGCTCGTACTCGGTGTGTTTAGTGCGTGGGGGCCGAAGGCTGGTTTTGCGTTATTCGAATACGAATTACACACTCGCTCGAACGCGGATACGGCGTTGGGAATCTTGACTGTATTTTGCGGCGTGTTTGGTACGTTACTCGGCGGTATCGGCGTCGACTATTTCGCGAAGAAAAGGAAACAGCACTTTCAAAATCAAATTTTGGAAAGACATGGTAGAGGAAGGAGAGCGCGAGTTTCATCGTCGTCTGCGGATTCGTCTGCGGATTCGTCGGTGGCAGACAATCTCTATTTCAGCGCGTTCTGTTCTTTCTTCGCGTTCATATTTGTAGTCATTTCCTTCTCCTCGAAGAACTTTTATTCGTTTCTCTTCTTTCTCGCCGTCGGAGAATCGTTCGCATTCATGCTCCAAGCACCGATAAATGCGGTAGTTTTATGGTCTGTACCAACAGATAGTCGACCACTTGCGTGTGCGTTGTGCACAGTCGCCGTACATGTCTTTGGAGACGTACCTTCGCCTCCGTTGTTCGGATACTTGCTCGTAAAAACGAACGAAAATTGGCGATGGGTCATGAAGTTGTTCACGCTGTGTTTCGCGGTGGCCGGAGTTGTTTTTTTCGTCGCTGGGATGATTGCATCCGCGAGTGATAGAAATGATATCTTTGATAGAGAAGTAAGAAATGATATCGACTTTAGCAATAACAGTGAGGGTGACGTCAACGATGAAAGAGAAGAGAATGACGACGAAAACGACGTCTTAATTTAAAAAATATAGTTTTGCATTCGCAACGTAATTTTTGCGCGCGCACACGCGCACTAAGCAAATAAAACTTCACTTTGACTTAAAAAACTCCGTGTATATCTCCTATGCGTCTATTGTACTAATGATGGTGTTCGCTAAGTCGCCTTTCGATATTTCGAGTGAGCTGTAATGCTTTCAAGGAATCTCGCGCCTTTGATTTGTTTGTCGGTCTACTTCCGCGTTCTCGCTCGTCCGAACCTTCCTCTTCACCTTCCTCAGCACCACTGCTGGCTCCGCCTTCTTCATCTTCTTCGTCTTCCGGCGTTGCATTATCGTTCCCGCAAACGTATCGGCGCATGTTCGAGCTGCACACGCTTTCGTCGTTCACTGTAAATTCAACGTGCGACACCCGAACCGAATAATGGGCCTCTTCCTTATTTTTACCTTGCCCAAACTTTGCGACGTACATTTTCGAATACGCGACGAGAACTTTACATCCGACGCGTAATACCCAAGGATTATGAAACATTAATCCTGGCGCTATGCCGCTACCGACAACACCAGCTACCGACCCTTTCATTTTTGTCCAGCTCGCATCAAACGCGTCCGCCCCCGCATCTTCCGAGATGGCAAGCGTGAGTTGTGTTCGCACTTTGTCCGGAAGTTTTACTCTCCGCTTGCGCGTCGTTGCTGACGTCTCAGAAACACCCGCAGACTCGTTTATCACGTCTTGTTGAGCGTGCTCTGCGTCACTATCGCTCTGTTCTTCCTCTTCCTCGCTTTTTTCTTTCCTATTGCTGCTATCGCTAGAGCTATCGAATAGTAGTTCATCCTTCTTGTGGTCGTTGAATGCGACGATATGCACGTTTCGGTGACGATCTCCTTCGCCATTTACTCGCCAACTTTGCGCAAACGTTTTTGCTCCGGGTTCACGTTTCAAATCGCTGACTTTCTTCGCCTCGGACCAGCGATTGTACGATGAGTTTTCCGATTCTGTGACGTAAACGCCGCCGGATTGCGAGCGCAAATACATGATGAGCTTGGAGGCGCCATTGTCCGTTCCACTGCTCTCGAAAACGCTCGGCGCAGTCAAAGTCGTCGTCTTTGCACCGACGGACCAATTTTCATTATTGCCACCACCATCTTCATCTTCGTCGTCCTCTTCTACGGGTACTTCTTCGATCTTACCTCGCGCCCGCCAAGTTGCGCCTCCATCTTTGGAGACTAAAACACCCGCGGATGTTGTTTTCGGGCGAATCGTTCTCGTTGCCGGCGTATCCGCCTCTCCGTTTTGTTTCACTCGACATTGCGCTTTTCTAGACGACGTGAACAGTTCGCGTTTCGATTGTAAAACTGAATTATCTCTCCAAAACGGAAGGATCAAAGTGTTTTCATCTTCGGCGTTCTCCAACGCCACCAATGGGTTAGCGATTAGTTTTGGCACAAAGTTTTCTTCGTAAACGGAATATACCATCGAAGGCTCCGTCCATTGTGAATCCTTATCCACGCGAGCTTCGACATCACCCACAAGATTTAATTTGACGACTTTAATCGATCCTCCTGGGACGTACCGAATTTTACCTCGATCGCGGTATTCGCATCCTCCATCGGATTCGGCGTAAAACAGTAACAAGTTCCCGTCCTTGTCGACGTGCGGAACTGGCGTCCACTGCGCCGTGACTTCTTCTGCTTCTGTTTCGTCACTTTCTCCATGTTCTTCGTCGTACTTTGAAAACAACGGCCACGAGTTACTGAACGTCACGCCTTCGTCCTCAGACGTCGCCACTCGCACGTGTTGCCCGCGTTCTCCTTCCACCGTTTTCCCAGACTGCCAAAATGCCACAACTTGACCCGAAGGTAATAAAACGAGCGAAGCTTTATCGTGGTATTTTATCGATGAAGACCCCATTATCACTTTCTTCTTGCTCAATTTCCCGAACTCCTTCTTTCTCGTTTGCACGTTCTGCCTTTCAAACCGTTCCGGCACATCCAACCACGTCGTTTCTGCGCCCGAGCTCTTCCCTCCTGCGCACGGCTGTAACGCCATCACATCGGCTTTATGAATACCTTCTTCCTCGGGAAACGCGAATTTCCCTCCATTTCCTCCCTCTAATCTTTCCAACGGCTTCTCCAACACTGTCGCCTCGCGAATAGTTTGCATCGCGTCCACGTCTGCGCCACCGAAAGCATCTTCGTCCAGCGCGCGCGTATTCGTCGTCGTCCCACCACCTCCTCCTCCTAATCTACCACCTTTCGCTGGCAATCGTTCCTTCTCCTCGTCTCGCTCTTTAAACTTTTCCTGTTTCTGTTTCCTTCTCTGTTCGTAGTAATTTCTCACGTTCGCCTCTTTCATCTTTTTCGCTTTTTCTCTTTCCTTTCGCTCTTTTTCTCTCTCTTCTCGTCGTTCGATGCACTCCTCGTACGCTTTTCCCGAAAGCTTCACGCACGACGTCGTCGTCGTCGCAGAACCACGATCAGAAGAAGAAGAAGAAGAAATCACGATATTCTCCCCTTCCCTCCGAAAACTCCGCGACGTGATGTTGTTCCTCCTCAAAGCGAGAAACAGATTCAAAATCGAACAACAAAAGAGCACCAGAGCGAACGCGTTTACGAACGACATTCTTCGTTTTTGTCTCTTCTTCTTCTTGTTGTTAGAAGAGGAAGACGATTCTAACAGCGGCGCGTCTCTCATCATGATATGAGTATCGTCGTTGTGTCGTCTTCGCCCTCTTCTATTTATTTATCTGTGTGTGTGTATCGCGTCGCGTGCTATCGTCGTCGTCGCATATTTCGTGCTTCTTCTTTTCCTTCTTAAAATGCAACACTGTGTTACAAAAATGGGGAAAAGCTGCTCTCTAATCTTTTCCTCATCACTCTTTGACGCGCTTTGTAAAACCGCAAAGTAACACGGACAACAACGCATCATCGTCATGGACGGCAGCAGCGCGGTGTCTTCTTCTTCTTCCTCCTCCTCCTCCTCGCGTCGAAACGTCGCTCGCGCGCTCGTCGCATCGTTCGCGTGCGCGTTTCTCTCTCTGCTCTTTTTCATCGTTTCGTCGTCGTCGTCGTCCTTCTCCTCGAGTTCTCTTCTTCGCGCGGCGAGGGAGACGTCTTCTTCTTCGTCTCCTTCTTCTTTTTGGAGCGTCGGAGCGTTGTTCGGTGGTGGCAGAAACGACGATGAGAATTTTGGAGAGGACGGAGACAGTTGGGACGGGCCGGTGCCGGAACCGATGTACGAGGAAGGAGGAGGAGAAGGTGGTGAGAGTGTTGATGGTGATGATGATGCCGAAGCCAGAGGAAGCGAAAAGGAGGAGAAATCGGACGACGAATTTGTCGAGTTTGACGCGTCCTTGGACGAGAAGAAGTTTAATCGAGACTCTCGAGTCGCGGTGAGAGAACAACAGACGCAGTTCACGAACGTGCCGCAGAATATCTGCCCAGGACAACCGACGAAGAAAGGGGTGAGAGTCGGCGCGCCGAGGAAGAACAAAGGTTTAATCGAACGCAAGTTGGACAGATTGGCCGGCGACGGCGACCGCATGCCGCCGGCTGTCGGGCCGGGCGGGGACGAGTCGAAGTACGTCAACATTAGCTGCGTGTACGTGACGGAGAAGTGCGCAAATCCAACCACGGCGGGTGGACGAGGCATCATGCGACGATTGAAATTCAACGTCAACAGCGAAGAGGACACGAAGAAGTTTTTAAAGTTGGCGGAAAATTTACCGTCGATTACGGAAGGCGCGCTGGGATCGTGCGCGATCGTCGCGAATAGCGATAACTTGTTGAAAGGCAACAGAGGCGCAGAAATTGACATGCACGACACGGTTTTCAGACACAACACGCCGATGAAAGGGTTCGCAAAAGCCGTCGGAACGAAGACGACGTTTACGATTGTGAAGTCAAACTACGCGGGAGGCGGCGGCGGCGCCGGTAAAGCGCAAGGCAAAGGCGACAGTAAACCAGAAATCGCGTACATGCTTCTCAAAAATATCGATTTAGTCCCGAAATCGTTGAAAGTAGAAGGCAGGAAAGTGTTTTTACGAATGGGCGGCGCGCATCCGATCGCGCGTTTACGAAGAGAACTCTACCAACTTTCCGGCACGCCGAGTAAAATGCACCCCACCGGCGGATGGGCGAGACCGTTGAACTTATTAGCCAGCCGCTTGTGCGAGCGAATAGACGTGTATGGATTTAGCGGGAACAACCGAGGTGGTAAGTACTTCGCGCGGAAATTAGAGGTTCGTCCGGCGCATAACATGCCTTTCGAGCACTGGACCATGCGATATTTAATGAGTAAAGGAAAGTTGTGCGTCTACGGCGAGTGATTCGAGAGTTGATAAAGAAATATAGATATAATAGAAATGCGTCACACTCCTTTTCACGACGACGACGACGACGCGCGCGCGAACGATCTTTTAATCATCGATAGTTATTGCGCATAAACTGCACAACATACACCCACCATGTTTGCCACGACACCAGTAACCGCGACGACGACGCGCGTGACATCCACGAGCGAGAGACTCTCTGTCGCTTCCCCTTCGTCGTCGTCGTCGTCGTCGGTGGCTGTTCCCCGTTCGCACGTGTTGTCCGCGAAATCACCTCAGCGACGACAACGACGACGACGACGACAACGACGAAGCGTTGGTGGCGCGAACGCGACGGCGCAGAAAGAAGAATCAGATGTGGATTTCTTCACCACGAACGACGCTTTAGCGCGAAGATTACCTTTATATTTCGGCTCCGCGTCTTTAGTTTTGCTGCTCGTGAACAGAGTGTTCTCGAACGTGGCGCCAACGTTGAACGCGGCGAGTTCACAGTCGAGAGCGGACGTTATCGACGTCGTCATGAGCGCGACGTTGATTTTAACCGGTTTAACGTTGGTATCTATCGCGCCACGAATACCAGAGACGGTGGTTATGGATGGATATGCGGTAAATTACGAAGATTCGGGCTTGAGCGAACGATGTAAAGAAGAGTTGCGATGGTGCGGGAAGACGTTGCGAGAGGCGAGTAAGTGCGCGAGCGTAACGGTGGTCGAAATCGACGGGGAAAAGAGGACGGGTAAAGTGGTGTTTTACGACGGCACGTGTTGCGCGAAGGATCCACGCGCGTTGTTTGAGAACCGCTCGCGTCAAATTGGATCCGTGTGCAAAGAAGTCTTGACTTCGGGCAAGCAAAACTACATGGCCAACGCGAACTTGTTTCCCGGCAGGTTCGAGTTCATCCAAGACGACCAAGAAATGCTCTTTTTGAAAAACGGTACGCGCGATAATACCTAGACGACGACGACGACGAATGAGAATGATGATGATGATGATGATGATGATGCGGGCACAAAGATGAACATTAGTAACAACAACAAAGGTTTTGGTTTGCCTCAAAACAGTCAAGCTATTTGCTGCGTCGCCATCGGCGACGAAAGACTCCTCGTCTTATCCGCCGATCGGCAGAGAGGTTTCACGAAGGTGGACCAATCTTGGTTCGAACTCGTCGCCCAAAAGTTGGACAACGCCTTCCTCTCCGAATGAGAATTGATGATAGTAACGAGAGATAATTAATCGGTAGTGATAGAAAAAAGTAGTCGATGATGCGTAGTTTATCTAGAGTAATTAATTTGATGTAGTGATTTAGCGCGTGGATGGCGATAATACCATTTAATAGTTCTTTCTTTTGTTGTTGTTGTTTTCCTTTTGCAGTTTTTGAACATTCGCGCGTGCGAGATTTCAAATTTTTGAATCTCTTCTCTCTCTCTTCAAAATTTTTTTTCGCGAGGGCAAACTCGTCAGAGACTCACGCAACACGCACGACAGCGCGCGCGCGATTCAAAATTCGAAAGCACGCTCCTCGAACGCGGAGAAAGTCGTCCACGTTTTCTCTTTGCACGCGCGCGCGTACGCTCGCACACACGCACACACACGTTCACTGCGACGGGGGCGCGAGTCTTCCAAAAAAAGAAAGATCTCTGTTTTCGCTTCAAAACTCTCTCACTGCCCGGGGAGAAAAAGTTTGAAAAAAGATGTCCTCGCGTCCGTCCAGACGAAACGCGTCCAAGACCGATCAGGCGAAACAAAAGTTGGAGCAACTGAAACAACTAAAAGAAACCGGGAAGAAGAGATTGGATGACATCGACGGCGACGAAGACATCGCGAACGTTTACGATGAGGTGCGGTTTTTTGGATGATGGGTGTCTTTCTCTCTCTCTCTGTTTTCGTTTTTTGAAAAATAATTCAAAAAAAGTGTTCACTTTTCGATTTGAACGAATTTTTCCTTTTCCTCTTCTCTCCTCTTCTCTTCTTCTCCTCGTCTCTGTTGGCTCATCACCAACACAAATATATGTGTATACACATTTACACATTTACACACACACACACACAATCGCTAACTATTGTCAACGCAATTGCAGGTCACTGAAGAGGAGTACGCGAAACTCGTCGCGAAGCGACGAAAAGAAAACGCAAACTTTGTAGTCGGCGCGGAAGAGAACGACGAGTACGTCGATATGGGCGAGGAGGAAGATTGGACGCGGGAGAATCCGGCGTACAGAGACGACGAGGACGACGTCGAGGACGGTGGAAATGCTGCAAATGGTACGGGTGACGAAGAAGGTGCGGGTGCAGCGAATGGGAATGCGAAGTCAAAGAAGGAGCTGGTGAAGGAGAAGAAGCGCAAGCAACTGGAGAAGGAAAAGTTGAAAGCGAGCAAAGGAGTCGGTTTAGCCGGGTTAAAAATGGACATGAAAAAGAGAAAAGCAGAGTTGGAGCAGAAAGAAGCGGAAGCGGCAGATGCAGATGCGCTTTTGG
>Ga0255776_10002597_pt1 | contig 20081 bp, 14 predicted proteins | sample 071ome_19_FD_179974 | JGI IMG/M metagenome (GOLD analysis project Ga0255776, IMG submission 179974) | Coastal salt marsh microbial communities from the Groves Creek Marsh, Skidaway Island, Georgia - 071413AT metaG (version 2) | ecosystem: Environmental > Aquatic > Marine > Intertidal zone >... | reverse complement strand
AAAAATTGAGGCGGTTTGGGATGCTGGTGTGGAAGAAATCATTGCCGGAGATGATGGACGCGTTCGGGCGGTCAAAACCAAAAACCTAAAAACTGGCGATTATAAGGAAATTGATTGTAAAGGCGTATTTATTGCCATCGGCCATCTTCCCAACACAAAACCCTTTGAAGGCATACTGGATTTAGATGCAAATGGTTATCTTGTTCCCAGTTCCGGTAGTATGGTAAAGACTAAGATACCTGGGGTTTTTGTGGCTGGTGATTGTGCAGATCATATATACCGCCAAGCAATCACTGCGGCTGGTATGGGCTGTCAGTCAGCAATTGAGGCCGAGCGTTGGTTGGCAGAAAGTATCTAACATCTGATCCTAGGACCAATGAGGGAAGCTAAGGGAAGTGTAGCTGCCTACCTTTCCCGGTCCGCTGAAAAATTTCCCCATCAGCCTGCACTGATTTCAGGGGCTGAATCGCCCAAGTTCTCTCCATTGAGCTTTGCGGCGCTCGACCAAAAAGTTAACCAAGCAGCAAATAAATTAAAGGGTGTTGGGATATGTGCAGGAGATAAAACCCTGCTCTTTGTTAATCCAGGACCCGGCCTTATCATCTGGGCGTTTGCACTTTTCCGGCTAGGAGCGATTCCCGTGGTGATCGACCCAGGCATGGGAATTAAGTCATTTCTTTCCTGCATTAAAAGAACCAAACCCCACGCTATGGTTGGTATACGCCGTGCTTTTTGGTTGAGCAGGCTTTTACACAATTCTTTTAAAACCATTCACAAGCACTATGTTGTTGGAAATCAAATTTCTGCTAATGAACTCCATGCAAACAACTCTGTCCAGAATTTCCAAAGTCAGCCGGATAGTTTAGCAGCCATTGTCTTTACCTCAGGATCCACTGGTTCTCCAAAGGGAGTTCGCTATTTACATAAAACATTCGATGCGCAAATTGAATGCCTACGGTCTGTTTTTGGCATGCAAGAGGGAGAAATTGACCTCACTACCCTGCCGATTTTTGGTCTCTTTAACCCAGCACTTGGTATTACTTCAGTACTTCCGGAAATTGATCCAAGAAAACCAGGTTTAGCAGTACCGGAGAAATTGGTTCATGCACTCAGGGTGCATAATGTCACCACTGCATTCGCATCCCCAGTAATCGGTAAAAAAGTGGCATCTGCATGTTCTGCATCTTGTGTCCAGCTAGATAAAATGAATCGATTCTTCCTTGCTGGAGCACCGGTACCCCCAAGCTTAGTCGAGGAATTGGCCCAAGTTCTCCCTAATGGGAGGGTTATTGTACCTTATGGAGCAACGGAAGCCCTTCCTGTTTCTTGGACCGATGGGGAATCCATTATTAAAGCAAAAAAATCAACACTCAATGGTTATGGCTCTTTAATTGGAAAACCTATTCCAGATGCTGAGGTTAAAATTCTACCGAATAGTCGCCCCCCCCTGCCCGATTATCCTGAGGGGCATAAAACCCTTAAACAGGACGAGGTTGGGGAGATTTGCGTGTCTGGAAAAATGGTTAGCGAAGGTTATGACCGCATGCCTGGGGCAAGCTGCGACGCTAGGTTTAAAATTGGAAATTCTGAATTTCATCGAATGGGGGATTTAGGGTATTTTGATAAATTCGGAGACTTGCGGTTTTTAGGGCGCAAAGCTGAATGTGTGTTCACCCAGAATGGGCCGATTGAAACAGAGCGGTGCGAACCAGCAATCAATCAATTATTGTGTGTGAGCAAATGTGCATTGGTCGGGCTCGGGGATTCTCCCAAGCAGGAACCCTGTCTGGTCGTTGAACCCAATCGTTCCATTATGCGCCAAAAGGGCGAAATCGCATTACGGAAAGAGATACTCGAGGCTTGTAACAGTTTATTTCCAGAATACAAAATTCGCCGGATATTTTTTGAAAAAATAATTCCGGTTGATGCTCGGCATAATGCTAAAATTCACCGGCTTACTTTATCCAAAAAATGGAGTAAGTGGGTTGCCCGGAAAGCAACGCTAGGCACCATAGCATGAAGATTCTTGTGACTGGTGGGCTCGGCTTTGTCGGTCATGCACTTGTTCAAAAATTGCTTTCTCAGAATCACGAGGTGCATGCTCTTGGAAGAACTCTTGACCCGCCCTCAACCAAACTGGTTCACGGATTACATTACCACAATCATGATCTGGCCAAAGGCCCCTTGCGGTCTGCTTGGTTTGAGGGTACGGATACTGTATTTCATCTTGCGGCAAAAGCAGCTGTGGGGGGAAGTTATGAGTCATACCGACAGGCAAACCTTACAGGGACAGAAAATCTACTAAGTGCTTCTTCGGAAATTGGAGTTACGAAATTTATTTACACAAGCACCCCAAGCGTAGCCTTCTCCACTGAACCAATCCGAGGAGGCAATGAATCTTTGCCTTATTCAAAAGAAAACTTTTCCCCCTATGCATCTACCAAGGCATTGGCCGAAAAAGCGGTCCTTTCATACCACAATACACAAGGTATGCGAACGATCGCACTTCGACCCCACTTAATCTGGGGTGAGGGCGATCCGCATTTACTTCCTCGGGTGATTTCTCGCCACAGGGCAGGAAAATTAAAAATTGTGGGTGACGGGAAAAACCTAGTCGATCTGACTCATTTGGATAATGTCGTTCATGCGCATCTTTGTGCCTTTCAAGCGATGACAGTTGATAGCTTATTGGGGGGGAAAGCCTATTTCATTGGCCAAAATGAGCCAGTGGCCCTTTGGCAATGGCTGAACGAAATCTTTGATCAACTTAATTTACCTTCCTTAAAAAAGTCAGTTTCATACCGAACTGCTTTTTTACTTGGTCAGGTCATCGAGAAATTTTGGAGTATATTCCATCTTACAAGCGATCCACCCATGACCCGTTTTGTGGCGGCTCAATTAGCCCATGACCATTGGTTTTCATCCCTCGCTGCTGAAAAGGACCTGGGTTACAAACCCTTAATAAACATGGAAGAAGCAATGCAGAAAACGCTGCCCTGGTTAAAAACTCTTTAAATTTTTCTCCCGGATTCACGGAATTGAACGATTTAATTCATAAAGGACGCAAGCAACACTTACATTAATATTTAGAGAACTGGCTGTGCCCCGCATAGGTATCTTAAGCCAATCGAGAGGTTGGTTCTTCCAAAATTCTCCTAATCCTGACTTTTCACTTCCAAAAATAAATGCGGCGGATAAAGGAAATGCATCTTGGCCTAAATACTTTGACGCGTGAGAACTTGTGGCGATGATTTTTCTACCCGAGTTTTTCAACCAATTCCATACCTCATCTTTGCTGCCAACAGCCAACGGTACACGACCGATCAGCCCTCTTGAGGCACGCACTACATTGGGGTTAAAAAAATCAACCGCAGGATCGGACAAAATTATTCCACCTCCGCCAAATGCTTCCACGCTGCGAAGTACAGCTCCCAAGTTTCCTGGTTTTTCAACTTCATCTAAAATAACCACAGGTTCATTTTTATTAATAGAACCTTTTTCTAAACCAAGCCCCCATACTCGTACTGTTCCAATAATTCCATGACTTGCGGACCGATATGACGCTTTGCTAAAAGCTGCAGATGAAACTTCGATTGTAGTGATTCCCAAAGTAGTAAACTCATCAATTTGGATGTTTTCCAGACCATCTGCTTTTAGGTTTCTACAAAAATAAACTTCTTCCACCTGTCTGCCCTCCTTAGCAAGGGCTAAAAGATCATCTCCTCCCTCGACAAAAAATAAACCGCGTTCTTTTCGGCGTCGGGGAGACTCGCGAAGTTTTACCAATTCCTTAATTTTGGGATTACCTGGGCTTTCTATCATTAAAATCATTAGACTATTAGAAAAAGGGTTTTGCCGATTGAGGGCGAGCCCGTTACGAAGCAAAGATAATGAATCACGAACCCAAAGGTTTTACTTCCACTCCCTACACTTATCATCACGAACTGGTGCTGAAAATTTCCGACATTACCAATCTGGGTATCGGAATCGGACGGGATAACGGCTGGGTCATTCAGGTGCCTTATTGCTGGCCTGGAGAAAAAATACGGGCTAGGATCTATCGTAATCACAGCAATTACTCACAGGCCGATCTGGTTGAAGTTCTGGAACCTTCCCCAGACAGAGTAAAGCCCTTTTGCAATTTGTATGGAAGTTGTGGAGGTTGCCAATACCAAGGAGCAAGCTATGAAGCCCAGTTGTCATGGAAAAGAAAACAGGTGGAAGATTCGCTCGTTCGCCTTGGTGGTATATCAGTTAAAGTTAATCCTGTGGTTCCGTCTCCTAAGCCTTACGGATATCGCTCCAAGCTAACTCCTCATTATCAGGGTGGTAGACAAGGTGAAGATCTCACTATTGGCTTTTTGAAATATGGGTCCCGCAGAGCATTAGTTGATGTAAAGAACTGTCCGATTGCAACCGATGCTATTAACGAGGCTTTGCCAGAGGCACGAAACGGGCTGAAGAATGTTCCTCGCAAAAAGCGCGGAGGCACTCTTCTTTTACGGGAGGTGCTTGAAGGTGTTGTCACGGACCCTAAACTTTTAGTCAGTGAACGGGTAGGAGAACTGATTTTTCACTTTAGAGCCGGTGAATTTTTTCAAAATAATCCATATATTCTTCCCAAGCTGGTAGACTATGTGGTGACTCAGGCAGACAGTGAAAAAAATTCTTTGCTTGTCGATGCCTACTGCGGAGGAGGTCTTTTTGGTCTATCCGCTGCCTCTCAGTTCAAACGTGTGGTGGGGGTCGAGATTAGCCGCGAAGGGTTTGACGGTGCCCGAACCAATGCCCAGGTCAACCAGATCTCCAATGCAGAATTTTTTCTTGGCGATGCGAGCTCTATTTTTGAGGAAATTAAAGAAGTTCCCGAACCTACCGCACTGATTATCGATCCCCCAAGAAAGGGCTGTGACTCTGACTTTCTCCGTCAGGCAATAGAGTTTTCTCCAAGCAGAATTATTTATGTTTCTTGCGAACCAGCTACTCAGGCAAGAGATGCACAGGTTCTCATCAATGCGGGCTACAAGGCTGTGGCTGCCCAGCCTTTTGATTTATTTCCTCAGACAAGACATGTTGAAAATGTACTAACTTTGATTCGCTGAAACAAAAAGTCAGGGAGCCTTTCTTTCTTTGGTCCAGCAAATAGAAGAATAAGTTTTAACAAGTGAAAGTCTCTGAGTCTCCAAATCGGTCGGCCATTCAATTGGATTAATTATTTCATCCAAATCTTTGGCGATTAATTTTAGGAAATTATTTTCGAGAATTTTATGATCCAACTTTGGCCAGTCTCCCAACTCCAAAGTTCCCTGAATCAAGACCCCTTTTCGAGTCCGCTTCATTGCAGCACCACCCAGTTTTCTGGTAGCGTTGCCGTTCATAAGATCACGCCCAACAGGCTCTTTAAAGCATACGCCGGGAATCCCGCTTCTTTTTTTTTCAGGACACGGCATCAAGCAATTCTCAATATTTTGTGTATCCAAAACCTCCCCCCATCTTTGGTGTATAAGACCATATAATTGCATAGGTGGAATGTGCTCCCCGGCACTTCCCTTCGAAAGAATCAAACAATAGGTTAGGTCCGTACCATGGTGGACAATCCCACCTCCAGTAGGTCTACGTACCAGACTGGTAAGGTCTTTTTGGGTTTCCTGAGCAACCCAATCGGCTTTCTGTCCGTAACCAAAAGTGACTTGAGGTTTTGCCCATCCATATCTCCTGAAGACTAAGCCGCTACACGAATGCATGTGTTCAAGTAGCCACATATCGGTCGCCATATTTTCAGCACCTGTTTCTTTTCGATAGCAAAAGTGATGAAGGCTCATTTTAAAGTCTTGGATTGTAGCACGATGGGTCATCTACATTATCACGGAACCATTGGTACAGAGAGCGTGGCAGGTGCATCTCTTCGAGTTGTTGCTCGATCGTTATGGGCTGAGTCTTAACCTTGCTAACTAATGGAGCTAATTCAAAAGTTAATCGTGCCGGACGCTTTCCCACCCGTCCAACGGAATCTGTGAGGCTTGATGCCATGATCCTTTCCTGATTGAACCCAAATCTTTGAAGAATTTTTCGACCAAGCTCATAACGAGAAATTACTTCCGATCCTGCCCAGTGAAAAAGGCCATTTAAATTTGGCCTTTCAATTAATTCGACCACCAACTGAGACACATTTTCGGCCGAACTTGTCTGCCGGAATTCGTCGGTGAATAAAGACGGACTTTTTCCGTTTGCAAGGAAGTTGAGAATTCTCTCATGCGGGCTCCGGTTACCACTAGGACTGTTGCCATTAAGCAGAGTGATGCGCAAAATTACTAGGTTCTGATCGGTTACCTTAAGTACCTGTTTTTCTGCTTCCAGTTTCTGTCGGCCGTACTCGCTTAAAGGGTTTGTTTGATCTGTCGATCGGTACGGTGATGCAGATCCATCAAAAACCATGTCACTAGAAATATGAATGTACCTTGCACCCAGATGGGATGAGATCTCGGCAAGCCTTCTTGCTGCGTCCACATTAATCAACTTGGCCAATTCCGGGTCTTGGTCGACAGAGTCAGGTGAGGAGATTGCGGCACAATTTACCAAAGCATCAGGCCATTGATCAAAAAGTTCACGGATAATTGGGTCAAATTTGTCAAGTGGCAATGAGGTGGGATGAAATCTACCAACTGGGTCTTTCCATGAATGATTAACATAAGCAATTAAGTGATGCCCCCGGGCAAGGACCTCGCGGCAAACAGCCGATCCTAAAAGACCTGATGCTCCAAAAACTGCGATTTTCATTTTCCTGACAATAAATTATTTAGCCGAACTCACAACACGAGAAGTTTTCACACATCCATCAGGTAAGTGTTTTCCTTGCTTGCGTGAAGGGATTAGGGTCGGTAAAAAAATAACATTCAATGAATTTATCCCAACTTGCGAATCCTCGCATCCTTGACCAACCCGTATACGAGCCAGGCAAGCCCATAGAAGAGGTTGCAAGAGAATATGGTCTTCTAACTGATCAAATTTGCAAACTTGCATCCAATGAAAATCCTTGGGGGGCATCTACAAAAGCTAAAAGCTACGCCCGTAATGCATTGGAGCATCTGCACCTCTACCCTGACGGCTCTTGTCATCAACTTTCTAGACTTCTCGCGACACATCATTCTTTAGAGGAAAATCAATTTGTTATTGGGAATGGATCTAATGAAATCATCGAGCTTTTGGGCCATGTGTTTTTAGAGCCTGATGACGAAGTGGTTTGCGGGGAATCTGCCTTTGTTGTTTATCAGTTAGTCGCTCTTTTAATGGGTGCCAAGCCGGTAAAAGTGGAGATGCCTAGTCTGACTCATGACCTAACAAAAATGTGGAAGGCAGTTACTAAAAAAACAAAATTAGTTTTTCTCCCAAGCCCCAATAATCCGACAGGAACTGCAAATACGGAAGAAGAAATTTTTGCATTTGTGCGATCCTTACCTGAACATGTTATTTTTTGCTTTGACGAAGCTTATGCAGAATACCTTGAATCTCCCCCAGATCTTCGTCCTTTAATCAAAGAAGGCAGAAATGTTATTTGCCTGAGAACTTTTTCAAAAATACATGGCCTAGCCGCTCTCAGAATAGGATATGGCTACAGCTCAATTGAAATGATTAATTTGCTACAGCTCGCCCGACAACCATTTAATGTGAATTCGATTGCACAAGCTGCCGCAATTGGTGCTCTGGCAGACCAGGAATGGGTCACTAAGTGCCGCAATCGCAACAAGGATGGATTAAATCAATTAACAAAGGGGTTTGATCGACTAGGTATTGAGTATGTACCCAGTCAGGCTAATTTCATTCTGGCAAAGACTGGAAATGGAAGATCTTTATTTCTTGAACTCCAAAAGCACGGAATTATTACCCGGGCTCTCGGTCCTAATCTTCCTGACTACCTGCGCGTATCCGTTGGCACCGAGGCAGAAAATGCACGCTTTCTAGAAGCCCTCCAGAAAGCAATTTCGATTTATGGGGTGTAATTATGATTGTTTTTACCCAGTTCATTACACCTTCTATCGCACTTCTGATCATTTGGATTTCGGGCTTACTCGCCGGACTTTATCTTGGAGTTTTTCGTTCAACGATCGACCGAATTCGAGCAGGTTTATCTTCCCCGATCGAGGAAGGTTCCAAAGCAGGCAAGCTAGTCGACTCTATCCTTAGCGAACCCAACCATAATCGGCCCTTTCATGTGGAAGCAGCCCTACTCTCTTCGCTACAGCTCTTTATGGGATTTTTTTACCTTTCCCAGATCTGGAATGACACTTCTCCTGTCCAATATGCCATTTCCTTTAGTTTAGCTTTTTTAAGCGAACGATTATTTTCTGGTGCAATTCCAAAATTGATTGCCTCTGCAAGCAACAAGCAAATTCATCTAACTATAGGCTACCCTTTTGTCCAAATCGTACGGTTTATTACTTGGCCCTTTTCCTCCACCCTATCGAAAATTGAGAGTATCTTTCATAACTCCGGACAAAACGGAGATGATGGAGATAGCGTGGATAATGATGTCGCTGACCATATTCGCACACTCGCCCGTGAAGGTTCCAATCTTGACCCTGAAATCGCAGAGATAGTAGGCAATACGCTGGAAATGGGCCAATTAAAGGTTCAGGATATCATGGTGTCCCGCAAACAAGTACAGATTCTAGACACGCAAGACGGCCTAGAGAGAAATTTAGAAATCGCTCGAAACTGCGGACATACTAGACTCCCCCTTTGCGATGGAGATCTGGATAATTGCCTTGGTATTGTTCATGTAAAATATGCATTTCGCTTTTTAGGAGAAGATCCTTCACCTATGTCTCTTCAAAAAATCACTAAGGCGCCTGCCAGAGTTTCTGCTGGAGACTCACTGCCACTTGCTCTTCGAAAGATGATTAAGTGGAAAGTACATATGGCATTGGTGGGTGATGAATTTGGAGGCGTTGATGGAGTGATCACCCTAGAAGATATTCTGGAAGAAGTTGTTGGCGAAATTCAGGATGAATTCGATTCCGATCAAAAGGATGTTCAGCAATTAGATGAAAAGTGCTGGAAGATTTCTGGCCTTACTCCACTCCATGAATTACCCAAAGAACTGAACTTTTCAGATGACGGTGAAGTGGCCAGTTTTGGTGGTCTTATCACTAAAGAATGTGGCAAGATTCCCGCCCCGTTTGAAAAGTTTAATCTTGGTAACACTGAAGTTACCATACTCGAAGCGGATGATACCAGGATTGGATTGGCTGAAGTTCGTTTACTGCAAATACATAAATAACTTCCTTCCTTAACCCGAAAGTTCGTCTATTTAATCTCTGGGAAAAAGAATTGTTTTCGGCCCTAATTCAACCCCGTTCAGGCGATCACCCCAATCCAATCTCCCTGACCATTGTTCCGCAGGGTTTTGCCCTAAGCATTTGCATATCTTCGCATGAGCAGAGGGCATTACCGGAGCGAGTAACTCATTAGCAAGCCGCAACCCTTCCAGCATAGTAGCGAGGCTGGTTGCTAGTTTTTTTCTATCCTCTACCATTTCTGACTTAGCTAATTTCCATGGTGCCCTATCATCGGCGTATTTGTTGATTGATCTAACAAAACCCATAGTTTCTTCCAAAGCTAAGTGAAACTCATAAGAATTTAAAAATTGAAGCGTTCTAGACGAAACATTTTCCCATCGCTTCTGCAGATTTTTTTCCAATGCCTCCTGCAATTCCTGCTTGGGGGAAATTCCGTTGAAGTACTGATGGCACATATGGAGCAATCGGCTAACAAGATTGCCAAGGTCGTTACCCAGTTCTCCCTTGTACCGCGAGGAAAACCTTTCTAAGGAAAATTCCGCATCTTGCCCTACAGTCATCTCTCGCATCACGAAAAAACGGAATGCATCAGCACCGTACTGGTCTGCTAACCCAAGAGGGCTAACCGTTTCGCCGGTGCTTTTTGACATTTTTGCCCCAGAAGATGTCCACCAACCATGAGCCAGAATTTGCCGCGGAATCTCTAGCCCACATGCCTTTAGCATGATTGGCCAGTACACGGCATGTGGAGGTGCGAGAATATCCTTCCCAATAACATGAACATCTGCCGGCCAATATTGATTGAATTGATCTGTGCCAAAGCCAGCCGCCGTGACATAGTTAACTAATGCATCAAACCAAACATAAGTGACAAAATTGGGATCAAATGGAAGAGGAATTCCCCAGGACAGCCTCTCCTTTGGTCTGGAAATACAAAGATCGTTAAGGGGTTCCTTAAGAAATTCAAGGACCTGAGATTTTCTGAATTCCGGCTGGATAAAGTCGGTGCAAGACTCAATGTGCTGGATCAGCCAATCTTGATAATTACTTAATTTAAAAAAATAATTTTTCTCTGTTATGCGGGTTACCTGACCATAAATTTCAGGCCACAGACCATCGACCTTATCTTTTTCCTGAAGAAATTGTTCTGCACGAGTGGAGTAAAACCCTTCGTACTCGTCCATGTAAATATCTCCCGCGTCATACAATTTTTGCAATAGCTCAGTGACGACTAATTTGTGACGGGGCTCGGTCGTTCGAATGTAATCATCATGGGAAATATCAAGTTTACTGAGCACTTCTTGAAACTCTAATGCAATTCGGTCACATCTTAATTGCGGCTCGATTCCTTCATCTTCTGCACCCTTTTGGACTTTTTGTCCGTGCTCATCTAAACCGGTGACAAATTTCGTGGTCGCTCCAGATAATCGTTTTGTCCTTACAATTACATCTGCAAGAATTTTTTCATAAGCATGCCCCAAATGGGGCGAACCATTAGCATAATCGATTGCTGTTGTAAGATAGAAGCTCTTCATCTAATTTTTCGTTTATAAGCATTCTTGGCAAAAGAACCATTCAATTCATTCTTTCCATGGTTGACTTGACTGCCACATAATCATTTGATTCGATTTCGTAGAACATTGTCTAATGCTCTATTAGGGTAATCCCCTTAATTCCCTTTCACCTCTTATCGGCTTTTTATTAAGTCGAACAAACCCTCTCACTCAGAATGAGCGAAACTGAACATACTGAGTCCAACACCCTTCAGGTTGAAGGAATATTGGACATTAACGAGAATAAATCCGGTGTATTGCTTGACCCCACACGTGGGGGCAAGACCACTCCCAATGATCCTTTTTTACCCAAGGAACTTATAAGGCGGTTTAAGCTGAAGAAAGGTTCTTTTATTCAGGCAGATGGGATACAAAACCAAAACAGACCAAGCCCAAAGGTTCGCTTCATCCATACCGTTGACGGCCTCTCCCTTAAAGACAGGAAAGCACTTTTTCGTTTCGATCAACTAACCACCATTCAGCCTAAAGAAAAACTCAATTTGGAGTGCAAAGACGGAAGAATGACCACCCGAGTTCTTGATCTTTTCTGCCCTCTCGGCAAAGGTCAGCGCAGCTTGATTGTAGCACCTCCACGAGCTGGGAAAACAACGATCCTTCATGACATAGCCAAAGGAATCGAGGAAAATCATTCCGACTGCCATCTCATGGTTTTACTCGTTGATGAAAGACCAGAAGAAGTTACCGATTTTCGGCGAACTGTGCCCGCAGAAATTTTCGCTTCCTCTAATGATGAGGAGGTTAAAAGCCATTTGCGCATGGCAGAACTTGCGATCGAGAGAGCAAAACGACTGGTTGAAAATAAAAAGGATGTTGTCTTGCTTATGGATTCGATTACCAGACTCTCCAGGGCCTACAATGCCGCATCAGGGAAGAGTGGCCGAACAATGACAGGCGGACTCGATGTTCGTGCAATGGAAAAACCTAGACAAATTTTTTCCTCCGCCCGCAACTCAGAAGAGGCTGGTTCTTTAACTATTATCGCGACTGCTCTTGTGGAAACTGGCTCAAAAATGGACGAATTGATCTTTCAGGAATTTAAAGGAACTGGTAACAGCGAAATTGTCTTGGACAGGAAAATTGCAGAACTCAGGCTATGGCCCGCTCTTAACCTTACTTCCTCAGGAACTCGCAAAGAGGAAGACTTACTTGATCCGAAGGTTTTGGAAAAAACATCTTTTCTTCGTCGTGCAATGTCTCCAATGAAAGTAATTGATGCTACTGAAACCTTGCTTGAACGCATGTCTAAAACGAAGACAAATAAAGAGTTTCTTGAGCTCATTCAAACGGCTTAACGCGTTGACATTCGTTGGTTAAAACCGCATTTTCTAACCTTTTCTTTTACATCTACGCACCGGTATTTTCATGCAGAACTTTTCCAATCAATGCCTTGACCTGGCGAGGTCACTTCTTGGTAACAACCTCAAACACATAAATCCTGACGGCACCGTTACCCCAGCCAACGGGGAAGATCCTCGCGCCGATGAACCAGGGCATGCTGCACTTGCTATTGGTGAGTTCTTTCGTGCTTCAGGAGAGGTCGACCTAGAAGGGCACGACTTGTTTGACCTTTCTGCTCGTTGTATTACCCAACAAGCTTTTAATGAGAATTCTCATGAGAATGGCTTAGCCTATGCTGCACTTGGGTTGTTGTCCTTTGGAGCCTCAAAGGAGCGCAATTCTGTCTGGGAAAGATTAACTGACCCCACCCGTGAACAGTTGGACAAATGCTTGCTAGCACGCAGTGATCATGAAGATCACTTTCAGGCTTTCAGTGTTGCTAAATCCGTAGCACGATTCAGTTTTGGACTCACAAAAAAAGACGATACTGGAAAAGTCATTGATCGTTTCGTAGACCGCATTCAGGCAAACGGAACAGGTGGCTTTTGTAACGATGACCCTAATGGGGTACACGGGGTTTATGATCTTTACGGTCTGTTGTCCTTCATTTTTATCAGGCAGGCGTTGCAATTACATGCCAATGTGCATTTGAAAGACCGCAAGCTTCCTAAGCTAAGAACTTTTGCGGAGAGGTACCTAAAACTTCTACCCGACATGACGAGACAGGATGGCTTGGGTTGGAGCTATGGACGATCCGTCGGTGCATATGGTCAACTTCATTGTATAAGCCTCATTCTTCAGGCAATGCGCGACCAGTGGGTCTCTCCTGATAAGCACGCCCTCTACCTCGATACCCTCAGGCGTCTCTTCCAATACTTTTTCGTGACTTTTCTTGATCAAGAGAATGGTGAACTTGTCATACGGGATGATGAGAGAAATACTGTAACTAACCATACTACCCGGATGGCAAATTTTGATGCGGCTAGGTACCTTTGCCAATGGTCTCGTTTGGCCAAGGTAATTGGCGGATCTATGTCAGTCCCTGCTCCATCTCGGTCATCTACTGGTGGCAAATTCGTGCCTTTTGACAAATCTCACCGCAAAGAGCATGGTCTATTTTTGTTCCGGGACGAAAATATAGGCATTCAGTACCAAATGCCTCTAATTGGGCCAGGTTCAAAAACCACTTCTGATAATCTCGCCTTCCCGCATTGCCCGGGTATTTTTGATTGGGTAGTTAATAAGTACCTGCCCGTAATGATGCCTGAACTTACTTTCGGTGAAAATGTCATCATTCCTTCCTTTTATGGCAAGAACTGTGTCACCGGAGTTGGACTCAAAAAATCTCTCTACTTCCGTTTTAATCAGCCTGAATTGGTTCGAACTGATGGCACCTTTGCCAATGGTATAGGAACCTGTCAGGTACAATGGACATTTGGTGACGGAAAGGTTTCATCTGAATTTGTCTTTCAGGTTAAAAACCCCATCTCTATGGATCGGATGCGCCTCGCACTCGTCATTGGCTCTCCCCATACAACTCATCGCCTCGGAACAACTTTGCGTCAAGGAGCAGAAGGTCTTAGAGCAAATGTTGAAGTAGATGACTTTCAGGCAAGCTGGTCGGCTTTTGAGGCAGTTTCTGATAACCTTGATTATCGTGGTTACTCTGGAAATATTCATTATATACAGTTCCTGGCTCGGGATCACCCACTGATTATGCGCCCAGGTCAGCAATATAAATTAATTCTCTCCTATCGCCCCGATGTTGCCTTTGCTGATGAATAACTGAGGATTATCATTGTTCATCTTCAGTTATTATTCATGCAAACATCTTAATCCGTTATGCTTTCCGTCCGCGTCATACCGTGTTTAGATGTTGATGCAGGCCGAGTCGTAAAGGGTGTACGGTTTAAGCAAATTCGTGATGCAGGTGACCCGGTGGAAATTGCATGTGCTTATGAAAAGCAGGGAGCAGACGAACTGGTCTTCCTTGATATAACAGCTTCGAGTGATGAAAGAGAAACCATGCGGGATGTTGTCGAACGAACTGTCGAGACCTGCTTTATGCCAGTCACCGTGGGTGGAGGGATTCGTAAACTTGAAGATGTAACATCTATGCTCCTAGCTGGTGCAGATAAAGTTAGCATGAATACAGCGGCCATTCTCAACCCCAAATTGGTCAATCAGGCCAGTAGCAAATTTGGAAATCAATGCATAGTTGTAGCCATTGATGCTAAAAGGCGGAGCGATCAGAAGGGTTGGCTCGTGTACACTCACGGTGGACGTAATGAAACTGAGCTTGATGCGGTTAAGTGGGCAAAGGAAGTTGTAGACCGTGGTGCGGGAGAAATACTTCTCACAAGCATGGATTGTGACGGAACTAAAAATGGCTATGATCTTGAACTTACTTATGCAATTAGTCAGTCGGTTCAGGTTCCCGTAATTGCATCCGGAGGGGTTGGCAATCCCTCTCACATGAAAGACGGTATTTTAAAAGGAAAAGCAAGTGCAGTTTTGGCAGCCAGTATTTTCCATTTTGGAGAATGCTCCATACCAGAGACGAAGAGGGTTATGCATGAAGCTGGCATTCCAGTTAGGTTATAAATAAACGATTTGTTCAATTTGAGCGGATAAGAGACCTAAATTTTTGTTTATTTTTCTTCAAGCAAACTAGCAAAATCTTCAATGTAAAGGTTGGCTATTTTATCTACAGAGTAATTTTTCGCAGTTGCCACTGCACGATCAGCGTAAATCGAAAGAGAACTTTTACTCATTAAATCTATGAGGCACTTAGCGAGTTCCTCGTCACATTGGTCGGAAGTTTCGTCAAAGCAAAAGCCATTCTCCAATGGTTCGATGAAGTCCTTAAAACAAGGAAGCGAGGAGACAATTGGCACACACCCGAAACTCATTGCTTCCAATATTGCGAGCCCAAAAGTTTCTCCTCTTTTAGCAAAGGATGGATAAACAAATAGCTCAGCTTCTTTGTATTGATTAATTAAATCACATTCTGAAAAAATTGGACCGGGAATTTCCACAGATTTTCCTGCCCTATTTTTCACCTCTTTAAAAAAGGATTCACCCCCCCCGCCCTGTGTTTCCTCCCATGGCTCAATAATTCTAAGACTCCATTCATTTTTAAGTTTATTAGGAATTTTTTCCCAAGCCTTAAGTAAGTTTGAGATTCCCTTTTCAGGATGGATCCTGCCTGTATATAGCACTCTTTTGGTGGGACTTTTATAATCATGTAAATCAATATCTAAAGAAAATGGTAAGGGATACGGTAAGGTTCTTACCCGTTCATTCTTATCAGCTAATTCAGCTTGAGCAGCAGCAGCAACTACCTTGCTTGGAGTCTGCAAGCGTGCCGCTTTCGAGTAAAATCGTAACTGACCCTTTGGAAATCGACCGACATGTACATAAATTTTTCCAAATCTTTTTCTGGGAATTATAATGGGTGCCCAGAATGCATGAGTGACAAGAATATCGCTCTTGGGTAAAACTTTTCTAGCTCTGAGAACATAGGCTAGTTCTTTTAATTTTAAAATGTACGGGTTATTGCTCGCATCTGCACCAGTGACCCTGACATGGTGAACACCATTTATTTTTTCTTCCTTAGGTAATCCGTCGCAATGTCTTGAAATATGAACAACTTCGTGTCCCATGCGTACGAACTCCTCGCCCAGCAATTGCCAAGCTTTTTCTATTGCCCCTCCCCGCTTTGCTGGAACCGGTAAGAATGCACCCTGTAAAATAGTAATTTTCACCAGAAGCTAAATGGAGCACCACATAGATAATTGGGATTCAAGCGGGTGCATTTTCTGCGAGTGCTATAATTTGCTTAGCGGCATTCTTAATATGCAAATTTTCCTCGAAGCAATTCAGGGCTGAAATTCGTATATCAGGGTTCATTCCCTTAATCCAATTGTCTAGCAGTTCCTCAATGCCCGCCTCATCATCGTTTGCCACCAAACCTGCTTGGGCAGATTGAATTTCGCGCCATAGATTAACTTTATTGGTTAGAAGCACTGGCGTACCAACCGAACATGCTTCTGCTACCACCATTCCATAATTCTCCTGATGCGATGGAAGTATTAATGCATTTGCTAATCGTAGTGCTGACCATTTTTGGTGACCATTCAGCATCCCGGTCCAATGAATACTGGAATTCCCGCTAGCTAATTGTCTAAGTTTTTTTAAATGCGTACATGATTGCTCTAATGGTCCTGCTAAAATTAAAGCAAATTGTGATTCGTCTAAATTACTTTTTAACCATTGCTTAATCAATAAATCCACTCCTTTTTTGAGATGAAACCTTCCAAGGTAAAGCAGACATTTTTTTCCTCGAAGCTTGGGGTATCTTTGTAGGAATACCTCTTCTTCGTCTAAGTTCTTTTTAGGAGGGCTGCTTGCACCCAATCCAGTAACCACTTCCCTGCATTTGTAAGGGGTGAATGTTTGGGATGCCAAAATTCTTTCCTCTTCGGTGGTAAAACAAACCGCTCGAGCATTACTTATTATCTTTCCTTGCTTCCACCACCAATAAATCTGCTTTTTTACATGCTTAAACGGATAGGCTTTTTTGAACCATGGATCAAGCATCCCATGAGGAAACACCAGATAGGGAGAACCAAAAGATTTAAAGTTATGAAGGGCTATTCCTCCAGGCCATTGCCAAAGTCCATGAACTACCAATAAGTCGTTTTCGTGAACATTCAGGCTTGTTGCCCTGGAGTAAGAATCTACTATTTCTGACTTATAATCTGAGGCCAATAATGCTTCATGTAGAGCTTTTACGCTCGATGCAACCCCGCCGAGCTCAGGATTCAGTTTGTGAACAAGATGCTTCAGTGCACCAGTCAACTTTGCAGATTACAACTTGGACCAACCACGATACTTGTAGGAATAGTAATAGACGCCAGAGTTACTTTTAGCACGTGAGTTTGAGTTCTTTGGGCCATCAGTATCAAAATATAACCATGCCCCATCTGCGGCACTGAAAACATGTGGATATGCATTTGTCGAAACCCAAAGCCAACCCAGTTTATCGTTGTGCGCCCAAAAATTCTTTTGCGAAGCTCCTGAAGTGTATAGCCACCCTAGTTTGGAATGATAGATCCACGGATAATTAAAGTCGTTAAAGTAACCAAACCACTCTTCTTGTTTCCACCCATCCGCATTTTCCACTTTTTTGGAATAACGCCACAATCTATTGTGCCTTTGTTTGTGCCGCCTATCGTTAAGTACGGCTTGAAACATTTCAGCATTACTCAAAGAACCGTAAGATGATACTTTAGATTTATCCAACGGATATTCACCCATGTCTTTCCAGATTGAATACATGTAGCTAGCAGCAAGATAATCGGACGATCTCTTCGGATTCAATCCATATATGTAAGGGTCGCTACCCAATATAAGCCTTTCTTTTACTAAGTTAAATATGAATTCAACCGCAATATCCCCGTTTTGATAGGTGTTTGCATCTAGTCTTTGCCCGGCTGTATTGGTAGATTCGCTTCCTCTTCCAGTAAACTCCCAATAGGAAGAATCTGTGAATCGCCAATGATTAAGCATTCGAATGGATGCCTGATAAAGCTGGCTGTAGGAAGCTTGTCCGGATTTGTTAGTAATACACTGTCTTGCGAAACTTTCACGGTTTTGACCAAAATTTTGGTATTTTCTCTGGTTGTAAGCACCAACTAGGTGCGGGACCTCTATATTCGATGCCAGATAATCCGAACTGCTTAAAAGCATATCAATGTATGACATCAATATAGCATCAGTTACCTCTTCTTGCCTGTAGTTATCAAGGTCGGATTTAAAATCGGCGTACGAGTCAAAATATTCTCCAATGGTCACATGATGGGCAGCAACGACATCAACCATTTGAGTAATACTTGGCAGGGCCGTTTTCTCAGCGATCCAATCACCCTGCGTCTTTCCACTATCTAAATACTCTTGATACTGTTGCCTGCCAAGGGACTCTCCTGTCAGGTCGTAAAAAAGGGAGGCTGTCGAATAATTATTAGTCTCAGGGACTTCGATTTTAATTGTAAATTCATGTTCTTGGCCTCCATTAATTTTTGCCATTGTCGGCGAGACCATATTGCGCATGTGTACCATCGCACTCATTACCAAGGAACCATCCGGTTTTGCATACTCGTAGTAATCCAGAATAAAATCCACCGTGTAGGTAATTGCGGTGTATAATCCAGCTGAATTTATTCTAGGGGCCTCACGGTATGAACCCACAATTGGTTTTCCATTAATAAAGAACTCTGCACTTTCAATTTCTCTCAGAACAGAATCTTCACCCTCGGCCAGCATTTGTACGCTTAATTCCATGCCATCAGGGAATGAAGCTATATTGCCTGTACTCCTACGGTCACTCAATGGAGCAGGAGGAAACAGGGTGAGTTCTGGCTTTCTTATCGATGCAATAGTCTGGCCTTCTGCCGAAATAATGAGCGGAAGGATCGTTGAATCTAACGGTTTGGCATATGCCTCGATTCTCCATGTGGCTTCATCATCGTTTAGTTCGACTAGTGCCGAAAACGGCCCCTCAGTTTGCTGAGGGCCAATCTCCTCCCCGTTGTATCTAAATTGAACATAGTCAATGCGGTGATCAAAAGGCTCCCCGAAAATCCCGGTGTAATCAGCCCTGACAGACAATGTTGATCCAAGAGCTACCGGATTAGTGAGAGCTGCTTCCGGATATATTATTAGTGAACCATTAAAGTCAGGGTCAAGATAACCCAAGCTGGAATCATTGATTTGCTCGGCAATCAAAATTGATGTGTTCGTTACCACGGATCCACCCGATGCATCTTTGACAATTGCACTCAATGCAAAAGCACCTCCCATTGTAGGCGTCCAGGTATCAATAAAAGTACCCGAGTCGCTGGAACTAACATAGGGTACTGAATTAACAAAAACACGATCCGCACTAGAGCTCACTGCAGGCGGTAAAGATCTATCTGTCCTAAGGTAAATACTCGTGGAGAGGGCCTTGTCGGTATCGTTCTCATAGAAGTTATCCGGCATAAATACAAATTCGACGCCTGGTAAATTCCCAGCTTCGATATCACTGGAAATTTGATTGAATAAATTTTTTACCGTATCCTCAATATCCTCTTCGATTGTAATGTCACCAAAACCAAAGAAATACTCCACCTTGGATGCCCCGTCTGGTAGGAATGTTATTGAATCACCTTCTTGGGGAGAGGATAAAAACTGAATAATCTCATTCGAGCCATTAACTAAAAATTGGCAGCTTAACGAAGAACTATGGCCATCCAAATCCTCTGCACTTACCATTAATTTAACACTCTCTGGTGCTCGAACATAGGAAACTGCTTCTGGAATTACAAGGCTGGCAGTGGGTGCCATATTCGCACCAAAAGTAGAAGAAACCGGAATGAATGAAGTCGGAGTGGACTTTCGGTTGCCAACAAAATTAACCAATGAGTAATTAATTCCGTTAACCGGTTCATTATTCAGTATCAAATCAATCTTTGACCTATTCGTAATGAGTATTGGTATACCTTTAGTATTTTTCTGTTCAAAATTAATGGAAATTCCATCCGCATCAGTAGTATTGTTAACGGTTCCAGTTGCGGTTGCTTTAATTCCAGACAAGTCGGTCACTACTGCTGAATAAAGAAAGTTTTTACTACTGGTTGGAGTGAAACTTCCCTCATAAAAGTGCAGGTCTCCAATCGAAGTAACCGGCACATCTGATGTGCTCACAACTTCTCCATCAACCAAAAATTCAACCAGCCTAATCGGCCTGTCTTTTTCTCTCACTTGCACAAGAAAATGAACTGGGTTTCCAATGGATAAATTGTCGGACTGGGCGAAAGGATTAAGCACA
>Ga0255776_10002591_pt1 | contig 20105 bp, 16 predicted proteins | sample 071ome_19_FD_179974 | JGI IMG/M metagenome (GOLD analysis project Ga0255776, IMG submission 179974) | Coastal salt marsh microbial communities from the Groves Creek Marsh, Skidaway Island, Georgia - 071413AT metaG (version 2) | ecosystem: Environmental > Aquatic > Marine > Intertidal zone >... | reverse complement strand
AAGGCACGAGACGGCGTATCCATGGGGGCTGGATCCTTCCTCCTAGCGAGGCACTGACTTTTCTAGAACAAGAGATTACCCCACACTCGGCGCCTTGGTTGATCTAGGAGCATCCCATGGCCCTCAGCGAACCCCAGCTTCAGCTCTGCAGCACCCTTGCCGACGATGGCACCTTGACGCTCTCGCTGGAGAGCAAAACCCCCACTCCCCTGGCAGACGATGAGGTGTGGGTGGCGGTGCAAGCCGCGCCCATCAACCCCTCGGACCTTGGGCTGCTGCTTGCGGGAGCTGATCTCTCCACGGCGAAAAGCGAAGGCGAAGGCCTCGCCCGAAAGCTGACGGCGACCGTTCCCGCCGCCGCCCTTCCCCTCTTCGCCGGGCGCCTGGGGCACACCCTGCCCGTGGGCAATGAGGGCGCGGGGGAAGTGGTGGCCGCCGGCGCCAGCGCCGAGGCCCAAGCGCTCCTCGGGCGCACCGTCGCCCTGTTCGGCGGCGCTACCTACGCCCGCTATCGCCGGGCAAAGGTCGCTGATCTACTCCTCTTGCCCGAGGGCACGGCCGCGGAGGCGGGCGCCTCCTGCTTCGTGAACCCGCTGACGGCCCTGGGCATGACGGAGACCATGCGCAGGGAGGGGCACCGGGGCATTGTGCATACGGCAGCGGCTTCCAATCTTGGACAGATGCTCAATCGCATTTGCCTTGCCGACGGCATCCCCTTGGTGAACGTGGTGCGCAAAGGGGCGCAGGTTGAGCTGCTCAAGGCTCAGGGGGCAACGCACGTGGTGAACAGCACGGATCCGGACTTCGAGGCCCAGCTCACCGATGCGCTGGCGGAAACGGGAGCGACGGTCGCCTTCGACGCCACCGGTGGAGGGGAGCTCGGCAGCCAGCTGTTGAACGCCATGGAGCGCGCGGCCCTTCGGAGCGCCGACGCCTACAGCCGCTACGGCTCCACTACCTACAAACAGCTATACATCTACGGCGGTCTCGACCGAAGCCCCACGGTGCTCAAGCGCGCCTTTGGCTTCTCCTGGGGCATCGGGGGCTGGCTCCTGCCCCCCTTCCTGGAGCGCCTCGGGCAGGAAGGCGCCGATCGACTCCGCGCACGCGTGGTGTCAGAGCTGCATAGCACCTTTGCCAGCCACTATGCGGCGCGCATCACCCTGAGTGAAGCCCTCGACGTAGACACGCTGAAGCGCTATGCGCAGCAGGCCACGGGGGAGAAATTTCTGATTACGCCCCACCTTGCCTAGGGGCCGGCGAAGTCACAGCGCGCCACCCCCCAACCTGACCCCGGGGCACGGGGTGACCGTAGAGGGGGATCATCTGCGGCGCTACAAAAGCGTTCTCCCGGACTTTGAGGCCTTCTGGGAGGCGCTCCAGCGCCCCCTTCCGCAAACGCTGGCGGTGAATGATCAGCGCCTGAGTGCCGAGGCGCTGGCCGAAGGGCTCGCCGGAGCCGTGTCCCTGACGCCCCTCCCCTGGCGCCCGGGAGCCTTTCGCCTAGCTCCGGAGGATCGCCCCGGGCGGCACTGGCGCTTTAGCGCCGGGCACTTCACGGTGCAGGAGGAAGCGTCCCTCCTCCCCGTGGCCCTGCTCGACGCTGCCCCCGGGGACCGGGTGCTGGATCTTTGCGCTGCGCCGGGGAACAAAACCGCCCTTCTTGCTCTAACCCTTAAAAACCGAGGCACGGTGATCGCCAATGACCTGCAGGAAAGTCGCCTAGCGGCGCTCCACGACCTCATTAGGCGCCTTGGGCTCATGAACGTCTCCACCACCTGCGGCGACGGCGCCCGCCTTCCCCTAGGGGAAAACACCTTCGACCGCATTTTGCTCGACGCGCCCTGCACCGCCGAAGGCAAAGCGCAACGCGGCTACCTGCGCGCCTCCAGCGAAACCTTCCGCGCGGGGCTTCGGCAAACGCAACGTCGCCTCCTCGAACACGCGCTTAGGCTCTGCCGCCCCGGCGGACGCATCGTCTACAGCACCTGCACCTTCGCTCCCGAGGAAAACGAAGGCGTCCTCACCGCCTTCCTTGAAGCCTTTGGTGACCAGGTACAGGTGCGCCCTGTCCCAAGCCTTCCCCCCGGGGCGAGCCCCGGGCTCCAAGCCTTTGAGGATCAGCGCTTCCACCCCGATCTCGTGCACGCGTGCCGCCTTTGGCCACAGCGCTCGGGAACCGGGGGCTTTTTCGCCGTATGCCTTGAAAAAGCCGGAGCGGAGGGCACCGAGCGCGCAGCCCTCGGCCCCACCGCCCTACCCGAAGCAACCCAGGACCCTCGGCTCGCGAGCCTCCTGGCTCGCTACGGCTGGGAGGACGGGGATCTCGCCCCCTGGCGCCTCATCGACAGCCCTCGAAGCGTAAGGATCCTCGCTGCGGACCACGAAGCCCCCCGGGGCCCGCGCTACCTCACCCATGGCCTAGACCTCGCCCGCAATCGGGCTCGAGTGGCGAAACTCTCCACCCCCGCCGCCATGGCGCTCGGGCCCCTCGCCCGGCGCGAAGTCCTTTCCCTAGGCGATGCGGCCTTCTTGGCTTACCGGCGCCGAGAGACCATCGGCCTAAACGCCGCAGACATCCCAAGGAGCGTCACCCCTGGGGCCGTTATTCTGGAACACCAGGGCACCTTCCAAGGCACTGGCCTGCTTTTCCAAGACAACGGCGCCTGGACCTTGGAAAGCCAGTTCCCAAAGGCTTGGGTTCGAGACAACACCTGAACAATGATGTTTTTTTCTACCCAATCGGCAGAATGAATCTGCCGATTGGGAACAAAGTATTATGTTTTTTATTTATTTTTCATATATTTATGAACTTTCTGGAACCTAGACAAGCATTCTTCAAAAGTCATAACAAAACATTGACACTCCGCCCCAAGGCGCCTACCTTATGGGTCAAGCGCTGCGGCACAGAGCGCACGAAGTGCCCCCCCATCGCGGGTTCTGGTTATCGCCCGTGGCTAGGGTTCGCGGTGGGGACGGCCCTTACAGACCGGTAAGTGGAAATGGATTTGCGCTGCGGCGCAGACGGAGTGCCCCCCCGCCGCGGGTTTTAGTTATCGCCCGTGGCTGAGGTTCGCGGTGGGGACGGCCCTAATTCCTTGCCGAAAGATTTCGCGCCCAGGCGCGAGCCCCGTGCCCCCCCATCGCGAAGGTTGGTTATCGCCCGTGGCCTTCGTTCGCGGTGGGGACGGCCCTTAGCCCCTCGGACCCCACTGGGGCTTACGACCCTCCAAGAACGCGCTGACCCCTTCCTTGTAATCCGGTTCCCGACTCATAACCTCAAGCAGCGCTTCACTATCCTCCACCGCGCTTCGCAGGTCGCGATGCTGATCGACGTAGATTTGCCGCTTGGTTTCCGCGAGCGCCCGAGGAGAGACGGTTTCCACGAGCTGCCGTGCCCAGCCGTGGGCTTCCGCGACGAGGTCCTCGAGGTCCACGAGGCGGTTGAATAGCCCCATGGCCAGCCCTTCCTCGCTCGTAAATTTCCGGGACGACAACAGGAGATCGTTGGCGCGCCCGAGCCCCACAATTCGGGGCAGCAACCAGGACAAGCCGAACTCCGCGGGGAAGTTGAGCTTTCCATGGGCCGTGGAGAAATTGAGCCCGGGGCAAGCTAAACGAAGGTCCGCATAGCACGCGAGGGCGAGGCCCACCCCCGCTGCCGGGCCATTCACGGCGGCGATAATCGGTTTGCGAACTCCAAAGTGGTAGGCGAAGTTGGCATCAAAGGCGTCATAGGTGCCAAAGCCCGGCTCGGCAAGGGGATCGGGCGTACCGGGATCGTACCCGCCCTTCTCCACGTGGCCGCTTAAGGCCGCCGCGTCGGCGCCTACGCAAAATCCCCGCCCCTCCCCGGTTACCACGATGGCGCCGACCGCAGGGTCCTCAGCGGCTTGCAGTAGGCAATAGCGGTATTCCGTGTGCATACGCCCAGTCCAGGCGTTCAACCGCTTCGGGCGAAATAGGCGAAGCTCGGCAATGCCTGCCTCCACCCGGTACTGCACAACCTTTAACTCCATGGGAAATGCTCCTAAGCCAGCCAGGTCCAAAGCACCGAAGCGGTGAGAACAAAATGGGCGATGCTCGCCATGAAAAACCAGGCAAAGCGCTTGGGAATACGGTCGCGGCGAGCCTGCTCAAGGGAATGGCCCACGCGCAGAACGACGTAGGCCCAAGCCGCCCCCACGGCGAGGGGCGACTCAGCCCCCGCCAGCGTGCCCAGGCAAAGCACCGCGTAGAACACCGTAGGCTGTTCGTGAAGATGGTTGTAATTGGCAGAGATGCGGAGCACCTCCGGCGGGAAGGGATTGCCTCCCAGCGGCCTTTGCCCTCCGCGCAGGGCCCTGAGCAACGGCAAGCGCGACGTAAGCACCCAGCCCCAAAGCACGCCGGTCCATAGAACCAGGGCAAAGCCTGGTCCTAAGAGCGCATTCTCCATAGCCCTTCCCCTTTCTCCTCGATGCCCCGATAGTAGCCCGCCGGGGTAAGGGAATCACAAGAGGAGAAGCATGGGTTGTTCCTTTGCATGGATGTTTATGGTCGCAACGCTGGGGCTAGGCGCCCTCGCTGGGGCCGCGCCGCTACCCGCCGGCTCTGCCGCCGACGCTGGCTTTTCCGAAGCTCGGTTGGCGCGCATTGATGCGCATATGAACGCCGCCGTGGCCGCCGGGGAGATGGTCGGGGGCATGGGGCTGATCGCCCGGGATGGCAAGGTCATCTATCGAGGCCATTGGGGCGTCGCCAATCGGGAAACGGGCCAGCCCTTAAACGACGAAACGATTTTCCGCTGGTACTCCATGAGCAAGCCCATTACCTCGGCGGCGCTCATGATGCTTCACGAAGAGGGGCGCTTCGCCCTGAATGATCCCATCGCCAAGTACCTGCCCGAGCTCGCCAACCTCGAGGTCGCCCGCTCCACGGCGGACAGCGCCCTGGCGATCTTCTCCGACGGCACCCAAACCCGCACCGTGGGCACGGGGGACGCTAGCCTAGAGGGGCAGCGACGGCCACCGAGCACTCGCCAGCCCACGATCCACGACCTTCTGCGCCACACCGCAGGGTTCGGTTATGGACCCTTCGGCCGCACGGAAGTGGATGCGCTCTATCGGAAGGCGGGATTCCCCAGCTTCCCCGGAGACTTAAAAGCCTTCGTGGAAACCCTTGGCACCCTGCCGCTGCAATACGATCCGGGCACGAAATGGCATTACAGCGTGGCCGTCGCCGTGCAGGGGCGGCTGATCGAAGTGCTCACGGGGCAGCGCTTTGGCGCCTTCCTAGAAGAACGGCTCTTTGGTCCCCTGGGCATGGACACGGCGGGCTTTCGAGTCGCCCCGGAGAACCTCAGGCGCTTCGCTGAGCTCTACGCGCCCAAGGGGGTGAGCCCCAAGGGCTTCGGCGAGCGCCCCACGGAAGCAGGGCTTGTGGTGGCAAACCCGGCCATTTCCAAGGGCTACATCGAGGGGACGCCGTTAGAGAGTGGCGGCATCGGCATGGTGGGCACGGCCGATGAGTACCTGAAATTTGCGCAGATGATGCTGAACGAAGGGATTCTCGACGGCACCCGCTTCCTCGGCCCAAAAACGGTGAAGCTCATGACCCAGGATCATCTGGGTGAGATGCCCATGGGCCTGGCACGCCGGGGCCACGGCTTTGGTCTTGGCGTCTCCGTAGTGATCGATCCGCCGCACACGGAAACGGTGAGCTCCCTGGGGGAGTACGGCTGGGGCGGCGCAGCGGGAACAACCTTCTGGGTCGATCCGCAGGAAAACATTGTGGGGGTGTTCATGGTACAGAGCCTGCCCCACCTCACGCGCCTCAAAGACGCGTTTAAGGTGCTGACCTACCAGGCGCTTATGGAAAGCCGCGCCCCCTAGGGGCGCGCCAGAGGAGATGGTGCGGCTGAGAGGAACCCAACCGTAGATTGAAGATTAATTTAATCAACAGCTTAGGTACTACTACCAAGCTGATTTGAGAACATTATTGAGAACATAAGGCCTTTTGTGGCATCCTAACGGCTCGTTCGGCAACGCCACGGGCCACGCAATGCAGCTACCCAAGCACGTCCACAAGCGAGCCGGTCAGTCCCTGCAATACAAGAGACGCATCAGCGGCAGCAAAGATTTCTTTGCAAGGGCAATGCGCTCCAAGCAGAACAGTCCCCCGTCAGCGATTCAGCTTGAGGCAGCGGACCTTACCGCTCAGTACGAAGCTGAGCTGCGCTACAGGCAAGCAGCAAGCCCTGACGCCATTGCCGACACGGACCTGGACCGTATCGTCGGTAGCTACATCAAGACGCTTGAGCGCGAGGCCGGAGAGTTTTACGACAGGAAGGCCACCAAAGAAGAGGCCGGCTTGAACGAAATCACTGCAGATGAAGCGGCTGGCCTGGATGACTTCATTGAAGACTTACGGCGAAAGGGCCGTGAGGGCGTTGGCTTGGAAACCCTTCCGCCAGCACTCCGTCCCAAGCAGCTAACGCCATGGACCGCCGAGGAAGACAAGAAGTTTGCTGTAATCCGACGAGCGTCCGAGGTGATGAGCAAGCCAAAGCGGCGTCCGCCACGGTACTTGTCGCAGGTTATGGATTGGTATGCCCTGAACCGCAAGGGTAAGAAGGATTGGGACACCGACTCAAGGGACTACCAGCGGATTCACGGGCGCTTCCTCAGAGTGCTGGAGGCCATTGGCGATCGCGAAACGGAAGCAGCAGACACGGCACGGGCTATCAATGACGGCCTGGAAGAGTACGTGTATCAGGAGCAGGAGCGGGGCGTTAAGGGCCAGAGCGTAGACCGAACCATGTGCGAAGCCCTCTCTGCATTCCGCCGCGTCAGCAAGGTGTTCAAGCTTGGTTGGGTGATTGAGACTCCTGAGGTGGACGATAGCGACGTGGCAGAGCGCGGCGTGCTCATGCCGAAGGAGATGGAGCTTGTGCTGCAGCACTGCCTTGAGAAACCCGACGCGGTCTCCGCAGCGATAATTGCTCACATGCACTCCATGATTCCCACGGAGGTTGGGCGCCTTGAGCCTGACGATATTCTGCTCAATGGCACGCACCCTTACCTCCGCGTGCTGACCGGTAAGACAGCGCTGCGGCGGCGCATCGTGCCGATTGTGGTTGGCCTTGAGGTAATGCGCGAGAGCCTGCCCGCAGCGGTGGCGTGGATAAGGAGCCGAAAGGAGCCCTCCGCCACCATCAACAAGCGGTTGCAGCGCTGGACTGGAGACGAGCGCTACACGCTGTATTGGCTCAGACATACCTGGAATGACTGGGCATCAGCGGCTCAGATTGACGTGCTCAGCCAAGCGTTCATTGGTGGTTGGTCTATCGCGACGCGTGAGGCGAAGTTCTCAAAGCGGCTGACGCATTACGGGGCTGAAGGGCTGGAAGGTGACGAGAGGCTGCTGGCGTTGGCTCAAGCGCAGAGGAAAGTGCTCAAGCGCCTCATTAACGCAGAGGCTGCGCTATTGGGCAAAGCGAGCAATGTGGTGCGTTTGAAGCGCTGAGGCTCCCGCAGAGCGTGGCGGCCCTTACAGCGCGCCTGAGAGCCATTGTGGGCGAGAGCGCGGAAGTTGCGGCAAAGGCAGCGCAGAGCAAACTCAGTCGCCGCTGTAGAGGGCCCCCATGATCGTCTCAAGCGACTGACGGTCAGTGGTTTGGGTCATGATTTGTCTTAAGGCTGATGACGCTTCTGGGAGATGGGGGACCTGCCCCGCTAGGGCGCTGATCGCCGCACGACGAACCACAAGGGGCTCGCTAGGCACGGCTTTCTCGATAAGAGGGGGCAAATCCTCTCTTGCCAACGGCCGGCGGCCGAAGCTCTCAATCATGGCGCCGAGCACCTGGGGCTGACGCTCTGCACTGAGATGTTCCGCTAGGACCAGCTTCGCTGCGTCGCCCGGAATCTGCCCCAGCGATTCCGCTGCCCGCCGCCGAAGGCTCGGGGAAGGATCGGAAAGATAACGACCGATGAGCTGCCCACTGCTCTCGGAGCCTGAATTGCCCAGGGCAGAAAGCGCAACTAGGGCGCTGCTTTCATCCCCGGCGCTCATCAGCCGGTCGGCCAGGCGGCGCTCTAGCCCCCGATCCCGCGTAGAGCCTGACACTGTCCCGAGCACTAAAAGCGTGGAATCCGCGAGCTGTTGATCCACCTCATTTAAATTCGAGAGATTGGCGTAGTCCAATAGGGCATCCTGAAGCTCGGGCTCAAGCTTATCCTCGGAATAACGCATACCCATCAAACTTCCGAAACGGGTTTTTGGATTGACGGCGTCGTCCGTAATCAAACTTGTGAGCAAACCCCGGGCGTTAGTGCTGTTCGCCTGCCCCAGGCGAAGCAGCAACTCCTGCTCGAAATCCGAGCTAAAGCCGGAGTTGGCGAGGGCCGGGCGTAGGCTCTCTAGGAAGTCGTCGTTATCAAAAAGCAAACGTTTAAGCGCTTCTCCATCGAAAATTTCCACCGCACCCAAGCGGTTTAACTGCTCCAGAAAAAGCTCAGCGCTGGCCAGCGGTCGGCGGACTGGCCGGGGATAGACATCTGCTACCGTGAGTGATGGCCAGGTCCGCGGGTCCGGAGGAAGCAGGGCGAGGCGAAGTTGGTCCGGTACCGGCTGGGACCCAAGGCTTGTCTCATGCTGCTGCTGCGTCAGTACCGTCAAACCGCCATTAAAGCGGGCTGTTACACGAGCCGTGCCCTTAAGTTCCCGGAACCCGCACGCCTGCTCCCTGAACTCCGTTCGATCTTCCTCAAGCTCCACAGCTTCCAGCAAGCCATCTCCTTCCCGGCTTCCGCCTAGGCTGACGTAGGCTTGCCGCTGCCGTACCACTTCCCCAAGCCGTGGGCTCAAATAATGCGTTTCTACGACCCCGACTCGATCACGCTCCCGCACCACCACCGGGGATTGCGCGTCTAAAAGCTCGCTGGGAAGGCTATGTAGGAGATCATAGAGCGCGAGAAGACGAGCCTCGTCCTCGCCCTTCAGGGGCGCATTCACCACCACTTCTTCAAAGACTCCGGTTTCGCGGTTGATGCGCACAGCGAAGGGCACGGTGTAAAAAATCGGCGAAGCGATCTGATCGTTTTCCTGAAGCCCTGCGTTCTGGAATTGATATCCCACCCAAGAGCTTTCTTCCTCGGCTAATAGAGTCCGGGTGAAGAGCCTTGCAGAGAAGGTCACCTCAGACTCATTGATCTGATTATCCTGGGACAAAAAGACCCGAGCTTTAGAAAGAAACGTTCCTCCGCTAATGCAGACTTCCGCACCAAAGGTGAGCGATGGGTAAAAGAAAAGCAGCAGGGCAAGCACCCCGCGGGCAGGCCGCCAGGAAAGCATGTTCATAAGCTTGGAGCTCCTCGTATCCTGAAGAGCGAAATCAAGGGGCGACCGCCAACGGTGTTGGCGGCCCCCTTTCGCACGATCAGAAGGTGACGGTCTGGGAAGCGCTAAGCAACGTCCAATTCTTCTTAAAGAGTGCTCCCGTTTCGTAGAGCGTCACGCGCGCCTCACGCTTAGGAAAACTACAGCACCATTTGAAATAGCGATAGAAACCGTACAGGTAAAACCTCCCCTCCACTGCCCGGATTTGATTTTGAGCATTCGCGGAAAGGGTGACCCGACGACTCGTCAGTTCGCTGAGGTCCGCCGCACCCGTGACCCGGAAAGTGTGCTGGAGGAGGAGGAGCTCGGCGCGAATGCCACCGCCAACGAAACCCGCATCCACCCCACCCTGCGCATAAGCGTCTAGGTCAGCGTAAAAAAGATCCCCGTAGCCCTCGATAACCCCGCCATCAAGGGAAAGGCCAGCGCCGAAGCCCACCGTGCCCGAGGCTCCAGCAGAAACTCGGATAGGAACGGGACCCGCGAAAAAGGTGGAACTCGCAAAGGTTCGTTCCTCACGCCAGGACAGCCCCCAGTCTCTAGAAATGCTGGTGGAGGCGCTTTGACTTTGATCAAGTACGACCCCGCCAAAGACGTAGGCATAACCGCGGTAACCCGCAGACCCCGCCCGGGCGTTCGCCTCAATATTCCCGAAGGCGCGTGCCAAGGTAAGCCTCTTACCCAGGGCGTAACCGTCGACACGGGCATCGTTGAATACGCGGCCCGTGCCTGCAGAACCGTTCAGATCATTGAAAGACTCCGCGGCGAGGCGAATCGCAAACTTATTCTTATCCCCATAAGTTTGGGAATACTCTCGATGGAAGCGCAGCGCGCCGCTGCTCTGCGCACCGCGGGTGGCCCCAGAGCCAAGCTGCTTGAGGGCCGTTTCCGCCCCCGTCGTGGCAACCGCGCTCTGGGAAACGTTTTCCGTTGCCACCTCTTCTGGCGCCTCTCCGGGAAGGAAGAAGCGGAAGGGAACCTCTAGCTCAAAGCTGTTGTTATCTGGATTCTCGTCTTGAGCACCACCCGTTTGCTGGATCCGAAATCGAAAGGTGGCCACGTTGCTCTCGGCGGCGGGGTCGTAGGCTGCGAAAAGTGCATTCCGTTGGGCTTCTGACAGACGAATATCCCAAGGAACAAAATGTACGTCATTTGGGTTGGGAACCGTGTAGGGCGCTTCATTGACCCACTCGTCGTTTTCGCCCTTCCACATGAATGCGGCGGTTTCTTGGCCATCAATGATTACATCAACTTGGATGATGGCAGACATGGCATCGCCGCCAAGCTTCCGTACATCGATATGGCCGACGGCGTTGGACTCGTTAGGATCATCGGCGACTCGAACGATATTAGCGGCGGAGCGACTGCCCGAGGCAGCGACGGCGTTCGCTGGCGTCTCCAGCAGAATGAAGCCCTCACCCACCGCGGCGTCTTCGATGGACAGGTCGTTGATGAACTCGTCCGCAACGGTGATCACCTTGGTCGTGGGATCATCGAAAGTAGCGCTGAAGTTTCGTGAAAGGTTATCGGAGAAATCGCCGTCCGCGGTTGCTCGACCTTCCGGGTCGAGCGACCCCATGATCACATACTCCTGCCCTCCTACGATGTCGTTTGGAATAGTGAAATCGGCGGAAAGATTTACAAAGCCAGGAGAAATGGACTCGATTAGCGTATCGCCGAGGGCAATAGCTGAGGTCTCTTCATCGGCTAAAAGCAAGGCCAGCTCGCTGGTGGGAACCAGGGAGAAGTTCATAATGACATCTTGCGCGTCGACCCCGGAGGAGCCTACCGAGTACTCAATGGTGATGGGCTCACCCTTTCGGTAAACGGACTTCGTGGGGCTTTGGATCCCCGTCAAGGAAATAGATCGCGGCCCAAGGGGACCCGCAAGGGGATTGGCCTCGGGGCCAGACCCGCCCCCTCCACAGCCGGCCACAAGCACTGCCGCAAGCCCCAACAAGAGGGTCCCAGTTCGAATCTTGACCATAATGCGTCTCTCCTTCCTTGAGCCGCCAAAGTCGATGGCGACGAACCGCCTAAGCGCCTACCGTGCCCCGAATCAACGCTCCCAACAACTGCAGGGCGCCGCGGGGTGCCTAGGGGTGGTAAATGTAAGCGTGGCTTTCGGATAACGTCAGACTGAATTTCGTATTACCTATGCTGTTTCGTTAGCCCGCTTGTGTCGGCTTGCCGTTTGGCATGAATGCCCCTTACCCAAACGCCACTGACGAAACAGACCAAAGCGATGGGAAGCGGCTGCCGCAGGGGCAGTACGCAAGCGCTGCAGTGAAGGGCTCAGCCACCGTCGGCACTCAAACCACGCCGGTCACCCGCGCCTAACGTTCACGGCGATGAACGAAATAGTGGACTCCACGGCCATGTGCCGACGATGGAGCCACACAACGCACGGAGCTGACCGCGGGTGAATACGCGGTAAATCCAAGAGGCGTCTGGCATACCGCCGACATCAATGAACCCGCGACCGCTGTCTTCATCACCTCTGGAATTGGCACGGAGCAAAGGGAGCGCTAGGCACCCGCCACGCCCGAATCACAACGTCACCAAACGTCCCCGCAGAGGCCTCAAATCGCCCCTCTAAGCGGCGTTATTTTTAGCTAGCGAACTGGTCTAAACGCTCTGAAAATAGGCTTAAAACGCCTCCTGTTGCGCCCTGAGGTACGCCGAAAAAGCCACGCAATCTCCGCTTAATTTTTTTGGCTTTTTAGTCGCTGAATGAGCCGCCAGGCTCAGCGCATCCGCCCTGGCCAAAAGGTAAGATGTTTTGCATCAAAGCCTTCAGGAAATCACGGATGACCGACGAAGTGCAGCGCGATCTCGACCACTCAAGACCACTGGACGTTCATCGTTGGAGTGACCATCCCGCAGTTGGCGATTGGGTGTATAGGTTCTGGGACGAACACCTTGCCGCTCGCTTCCCGAAGCAAACCCGTGGCCGACAGCAGGCAACCGAAGACAAGTACCAATTCAAGGTCTTGCTGTTAGACCTCTACGTCGCGTGGCGTGAAGACCCGACTCTCCTAATCGGCGTAGGTAAGACCAACTCGGCCTACTCTGCTGGCAGCCGCTACAACGCGTTGCACATCTCGGCGCGGATGATTCAGCTAGTGGACGCCATGGTGGAGCTAGGCTTCTTGAATCAAGACCTGGGCAAAGAAATTACAGGCAGGACTACACGCATCTGGCCTACTGCCCGGCTCATTGCGGAGTTTGAGCACCTTGAGTTTGGTGATCTATACATTGGCCATTACGAAGGCCGCGAGTGCATTGTGCTAAACGACAAGCGTTCTGAAGACGACGAGGACGCGAAGCCCATCCCATACGAAGACACCGACCATCCGAGCATCGTGCCAAACCGTGAGGCCCTTACGGAGTACAACCGCTTCCTGAGTACTCTGTTTATAGACGTTGCGACCCTTGAAGTACCGAAGCTGGTAACGACTAAGCGGAACAAGAAGGGCCAGGAAGTCCGGCGCGTAGTCCGCACCACTCAAGACAATAAATTTGTAAGACGAATCTTCTATCGTGGAAGTTGGGAGCTCGGCGGTAGGTTTCATGGCGGCTTTTGGCAGCAGTTGCCGAAGAGCTACCGAGAACACATCCGCATAAACGACCAACCAACGGTTGAAGTAGATTACAGCGGGCTGCACCCTGCTCTCGCGTATGCGCTGCAAGGCGCTACGCCCCCAGCTGACCCGTACACGCTAGACCTTAATGCCCTTAACCTGCCGCCAGAGCTACAGAGAACGCTTGTTAAAAGACTGGTGCTAGATGCCATCAACGCTAAAGATCGGAAGTCAGCATTTAAAGCGCTTCGGGACTACGCAAACAGCACGGGGCTTACCGGGGCCTTTAAGGAATTAGACGTCCCTGTAACGCTTACCGACACGCTACTAGATGACATCCTGTTCGCCTTTGAAGAGGCCAATCCAGCCATTCAAGGCTATATCGGGAGCGATAGTGGTGTAGAGCTCATGGCTGTGGATGGTCGTATAACCGACAGGCTCATACGGAGCTTCACGGAACGCGCTAAGCCTATACTGACCGTTCACGACAGCTACATCGTGCTTTACGAAGACGAGCGCCTGCTCAAGGACGAGATGATTAAAGCTGCTGAAGCTGAGACGGGAAGTACTAGCTTCCGAATGACAGTGGAATCGCTATCTCCAGCGCAAGTGAATGCGCTACGCGATCCGCTAGACCCTAAACGACTGTATGACGGCTATACGGCATTAGCGAACAAGACGACACCAGCAGACGGATACCTAAAGCGCTGGGACCGCTATAAAAGATGGAGCGATAGTCGTTATCTGTAGAGTAACGCCATGCATATACAGCTATTGGTTATTGGCTGTAGTAGGCAGGCGTAACGGACGCTATGGTCTGCTGTACGGCAAGGGCGCTACGGCACTCTTCCATTACCAGTAAGTTAATGGGTAAGAAGCTCAATGCACAGCGCCAAACGAACCACCCTTGGGGTGACCAAATTAGCTCTACCTATTGTTGCTCTTTCCTTTCTGCTCTTTGCGAGCATTCGCACACAGCTCTCTCCAACACGTAATGATGTACACATTGATCCCTCCACCGTTTTTTTAGCAGAAGGTTCACAGGACTTTAGCATCGCAGTTCTTTCAGACATGCACATTCGGAACAACGAAGGGAGCTACCGACAACTTGAAGAAGTGGTTGAGGATATTCTAGAAAGCAAGCCAGACCTTTTGGTTATCTTGGGCGATTTCACATCGGAAATTTCACGTGCGGACCTTAAAGAAGCGCACAGAAGACAAGTGGCGGAGAAATTAAAACCTGCGGCTCAGCTTCAGCATGCCATTGTGCTCGGGAATCATGACTATTGGGACAACGGTGCCGAATGGCGGGCTGTGCTCTCTCAGAATGGCTTACGACTGCTAAAAAACGAAGTGATTGAGCTGCCAGTGGCCGGTCAAGCTACATGCCTGCGGGGGTTAGGAGATTTTTACTCAAAAAATTACAAGCGCACGGAATTTTCACAAAAGTGCGCGAGTAAAACAAAAATCACGATAACGCATGACCCTGCAGCGGCCTTCCAGAAAGACGTTTCGGGTTTCGTATTAGCCGGGCATACACACTGCGGACAGATTGCACTGCCTTTTTTGGGGGCTTTGTGGGCGCCAACAGAGGCCCCACGGGAGGCCTGGTGCGGGCTCTTCAGGGACACCGAAAGAGCAGTCTGGACAACTTCAGGGATCGGAACCAGTATTCTGCCTGTAAGATTTGAAGCTCCTTCTCAATGGGACCTGTTGCACATTTCAAGACAAAAAGTACGAGATGAATGAGAAGTTCATTCGGCTAGGCGGGAGAAAGGGATGCACTGGTTTGTAACGATACTCCTGGGAACACTATTGGCTTTCGCCTGGGGCTTCGTCTCTCAAAGTCTGTTTGGCTCGACACTTCTGACAGGCTTAGGGTCTGTCATGATAGTCATCGTCCTTTTTGGAATTGCACACGCCGACGGAGGAGAAGCAAAGCAAGAAGGCGACGAAGATTAGCCGAGGGGCAGCCGAGATTCAGATTCCTAAGCGGGGACGCCATTTGTAAGGTCTGACTTACTTTCCTGAGCGCTGCATAGGAGCTGTCACCCTGATAGGCCCGCAGTCTTCAGAAACGTCAATAATCCCTCAAGCGGAGAGATTTAGTGGCGAGAAAAAAAAGACTGAAGAGCCATGGTCTGAATCGGAATTGAAAGCCCTTCCCGTCCTTTATGCGCGGCGCACACTACCTTCTCATCCCAGCCAACCTTCCCCGTATTGAAACTAAGCCTTACGAAACTTCCCTTCCGTCGCGCAGCAGAGCCCTTTCTCTTCGCTGTGCGCAGCCAAGGGAACTACGCTGCAAATCAGAATCTCGAAAGCGTGTCCCTTCTCTAGGGTTCGATGTTTAAGAGGCTCGCCTCCGTTCGCATGGCATGGCCTCACCAGAACTCCGCAAATGGGCGACGGGTGACGGTTCCGAAATTGTATGGGCGAATTAGGTAGCAGGCTTCGTTCGGCAACGAGGGGGGCGAGGCAAGGGCAAAAAGCGCGGCGGAAGGATTACATCGCCGCAAAGGATCGAGGCGGCAACACGAACAATCCGTCAAACCAGATAATGAACCCTCAGGCTTTGGCCTAGATCAACGATTATCAGGTAGACCCGTATCCCAAAGGCGCTTAAGAGGAGACTCTCCAATGCCATCGTCAAGCCAGGTTCCCGCTGAAACTCTTCTTCTACGTTACTGGGACTGTTCGGGCCGGGGAATTATACCGAGGTATATGGCCTACGACGCAGGGCTCGATTTTGTAGATGACATTATTTCAGTGGAGGAAACGTTCCTAGGAAGCTGGGCAACGGTAGAAAAGTTTCAGCCTGAATTTGCTGGACCTTTTAAGGCTCTCCCCGTCGTAAAGCACCGCGGGGAAACCATTAATGAAACGAGCGCTTGCGCCCAGTACGTTGCAGAGCTAGCGGGCTACATGCCTGGACACCCGTTAGACCGCGCAAAAGCAACAATGATCTTCGCTCACATTTATGACGATGTTCATATGCCCATCAGCGATGCGATTTGGGAGTTTAAAGATTGGGATCGCGATGTCATCGGGGGCTTCGGTGGGCCCACCGCAGGCTTGTCGCTAAAGTTTGCCAATCTCGAAGAAATCCTAAGAAAAAATTCAGGTGACTACGCGGTAGGCAAGGCAATCAGCATAGCCGACTTCGCGATCTACTATATTGTTGATCTCTTGACGAGGCGCATGATGTCGGTCAAGAGCGGCCCAAGTGCCGTTGAACTGCTTTTCGGTGACAAGCCGGCAATCGCTGATCACCAGAAGATGATGGGCTCCCGCCCAAATATAGATAAGTTCAGGAGCTCCGAGGCGTGGGCCAGCTATGGCCATTTCTTAACAGGAAAGGGGACCCTGAAGGACAAGACCCATGAATTAGGAATGGGGCCGACCGAGCTAGAGGGCTTTGAGCAACTTTCCGCGAAGCTTATCGCAGGTCCGACCTAGCGCTGTAATCCATACTTTTGCCACAGCAACGTACTTGGGCCTGTCAATACTTCAACCAGTTTGCAGGATTGCATGTTCGTTCCAAGTAGCCGTATGCAGAAGGTCATTCAGCAAGAACTGCTGGTAAATCACGATTGCCAGCAGAGCAACCAAGAGCACGTTGTTCTTAATGAAATCGGTCATCTGAAAACTCCTTACCACCACTTTCTCGCGGCCGGGCAGCATCTTCCAAAATCAAGCCAGGCCGGTGCTCCGGAGAAAGTGCTCCTCGCTTACTATCGCTGGCGACCCTTTCTCCTCCCTCAGCTCCATTGCTCTTTCAATTTTTCTTCCGTAGGACTCTTGCATCCAGGCGTCTGACACGTACGTTCCGATAATCAAGTAATTTGACTTCTTTGTGACGGTGTCGACGACCTTACCGCCCAGCGACTCTATTTTTTTCTTTATCTCTGTACGAGAAAGTCTTGAAAACCCGAACATCCCTGTCAAACAAAAGATGGAACCAGAGATAACGATTTCAGGCGGGGGACTGCAAATCGGAAGAGTACTGCTCTTCGCCACCTCGCCGAGTGACTGCTCTCCCCCCGTAAGGCTTTGAAGTGTTCTTTGAAGCTCCTGGGCTTCTTCATGGTCGAGCCGCCCATCGCTCAAGAAGAGCTTTACCTTCTCAGCAACAGATGCAAGAACCGAGTCCGCGCCGAGACCGGGCATTTTTTCCACGATGGCCTTTAAGGCTTCAGCCTCCTGCTGATTTATCTTCCCGTCAGCAATTAGGCCTTGGCAGAAGCCGAGAAACGTTGTCTTTGCGCGATCGCCAACCGCACCTCTACCGCCATCAGTTATCGCATTGAGAGCTCTAAGCACATCCTGCGATTCGTATTCGTCTAACACACCGTCTTTCAGGTGTACTGATAACTTGTCAAGCAAAGCGGCAAGCATTGGGTTAGCGGTTACAGCTTCGGCGTGCGCCAGCCAAGCTTGAAGGCTCTCGGCCTCTTTCTGATTGAGTTCGTTATCGGCGATGAGCCCGTTACAGAAGCCTATAAGATGGTCTTCCTGCCGACCTAAAACCCTTCCCTTGGTTACTCGCGCTATTTTATCTCTAGTGCTTTTATCCATTTCCAGACCACCTCATGGCAGGCTACGCGAAACACTGTTAATTCACCCGAAAGTAACCGATTGGGCAGGAGTTCTGGTACGTGTAGACCTGATTGGACATATCGCCGGTTCGCTTGCAGCTCACGACTGTACTGTTGTTCTGACGCTGCGCCGGCTTATAGGGCTGCGTATCAATCGTCCCAAGGTCCGTGTCCCAGCTGCTGATGGCTCTTTGGCTGCCCTTCTGTAGGGCTTCGCCAATCGCTTACTCGGGGCCTCGTAACATCTCCCAAAACCATGCTTTCCCCACCTTGTAGTTTTCAGGGAGCGCGAGCGCGAACCTAAAAATCTCGTCAATGTCGTATTTGATTTCACCGCTGCAGGTGCCCACCCATTTTCCTTCGTCCGTGCTTTTTTCAGATGTGAGAGGGACTTCCTGATAATCTCCGTTAGCATCCTCTTGTGGGGGCTGCCACATCACCTTTGTAGGGAAAGCTTCTTTTAGGGCGGCGACAACTACGCTGCCTCCCTCCATAGTCCTTAGCGAAGGATTGTCTTCTAGCCACTTCTTTACTATGTCCACAGCCTGACCAACAGTCCCCGCTTCCGGCCAGCAATAAAACATGCTGTTAACCGCGAAGGAGCCGTCAATTACCCCAATTACGTATTGCTGACATGCCGTATAACGCGCATCACCCGTCTGACTCTGGCAATTGGTATGAAGCCGATTCCCGTCGGTAAAGTAGGGATTTGCGGAAGCTGCGCTAGCAGCGACCAAAGCTGCAAGAATCACGAGTAGTTTCTTGATGGGGCTCATCGGGGTCACCTAAGTTTGAACTTCTCGTAACCGTACCGATTAAATTGCGAGGGTTCAAAAACTGCTTTTTGCAAGCGGGAGCGGCACCCCCGTGTCCGCATCGGCCCAAACAGGCCCTCCCCGGGGGGTGCGTTGGGGGGCGCCCTGCTTGGAGCTCTTGAGACCTAAGCGGCGAACCCTCAAGTTTCGCGCGAGGAGCCTTCCAGGGCTCAGCGCGTCCAATCAGCAAGCTCAAAAGTGTTCTTGCAAGAACATTTTCAGAGTTTGGGGCGTTGCCATCAGCAAAGACAAAACCACACCCGCGGGTGTTCTTTCAGAGTTCAGCACAGGAAAAGTTTAATACTCAAAAGCGCCTCCTTGAAAGTAACGCTGCCACCTCCGCGACCGCATCGGCCCAAATAGCCCCGCCCCGGTCGTGCTATCGGGGTGCCCCCTACGGGGTCTTTGCGGAAGACTCTGTGTAACTGGGCCGCCACCGAAGCACCAGAACGGACGAGGGCTTAAGCAATTCGGCTTAAACCCTCTTGCTTTCAAGGTTTTATGTGTGACGCTACGGATGCCAGCTTACACAGAAAAAGATATGGCGGAGCGGACGGGATCATGACTCTACCGAAAATTATCCTCTATGAATCCGGGCACACACGGTCGGCTCGCTGCCGCTGGCTCCTCCAAGAACTGAACCTGCCCTTCTATTCGAAAACGAGAGGCGATTTAGCGCAGGATTCGATCCGAATTGGGGATTTGCCTCTTAGTAAGTTGCCGGTCGCCGTGATCGACGGAATGGTCATCTTTGAATCGTCGGCTATCTGCACCTATCTAGCGGATCGGACCGAGGGGCATAGCTTAGGGCACGCACCCGGGAGCTGGGCACGGGGCCAGCACGAGCAGTGGGTTTCCTTCACCTTGACGCAAATGGAAGCTTTCCTTTGGAACAATGCGCTCAACACTTTCGTACTCCCGATACAGGACCGGCTGCCCCAGGGTTTTGCCCAGAATCAGGCGCTTTTTAAGCAATCAGCCCAGGTTCTAGAGGCTGCCTTAGGGTCCCGGAAATTTCTGGTCGAGGATCGCTTTTCTGTCACGGATATTATTGTTGGTTGGACCGTAAATTGGGGCGCTCGGCAAGGACTGTTGGATCAGGCGCCAAGGCTGCTTGCCTATCTCGAGCGCCTACGGGCCCGGCCCGCCTGTGTACTCGCCCCCTTTGAGCAAGGGTAAGATCACCTAGCGCGTTTATTGGCACTGGAAGGCCTTCCCATGGAAAAGACCAGTACGATACGTGGCATTAGTTCACTCGCAGCTCGAATCAGACAAAGCGTTAACAGCGAAAATCTTCAACCATAGTTAACCAGGGCATCAACGCTTCTTCAAAAGTTGCTTTTCGCAAACGCCCCCGCACCCTGGCGCACGCATCGCCGCCAACAAGTTTTTAAAACTGCTTTTTGCAAGCGGGGGCGGTACCCTGCGTTGGGGGGTCGCACAACAGGCCCTCCCCGGTGTCGGTTAGGGGGGGCCCCTGCGGAGCGGACTGAGCACCGCGTGAGGCGCTGTCGCTCGCTGAGCTTGAGAACAAACTTGAGAACATTTGAGGTGTTTAACCTGCTTCTCTGCCGCTACGCTTGGCAAAAACCCCTGTTTTAAAAGGGGTTTGGAGCAGGCCAAATAGTATAATGGTGCGGCTGAGAGGACTCGAACCTCCACGGGTCTCCCCACTGGAACCTAAATCCAGCGCGTCTACCAGTTCCGCCACAGCCGCAGCGCGGCGCAAT
>Ga0255776_10002587_pt1 | contig 20115 bp, 20 predicted proteins | sample 071ome_19_FD_179974 | JGI IMG/M metagenome (GOLD analysis project Ga0255776, IMG submission 179974) | Coastal salt marsh microbial communities from the Groves Creek Marsh, Skidaway Island, Georgia - 071413AT metaG (version 2) | ecosystem: Environmental > Aquatic > Marine > Intertidal zone >... | reverse complement strand
GTCACCAACCGTGCTGCAGAATTGCGTGCTGCTGGAAAAGACATTATTGGTCTTGGTGCCGGCGAACCTGATTTTGATACGCCAGATCATATTAAACAAGCAGCCATTAATGCACTTAATAGTGGCTTCACAAAATATACAGCAGTTGACGGTACCCCCTCACTAAAGAAAGCCATTATTGAAAAATTCAAAAACGATAATGGACTTACTTACGAAGCCAATCAGATTCTGGTTTCATGTGGAGGAAAGCAGAGCTTCTTTAATTTAGCTCTAGCACTTCTAAACAAAGGTGACGAAGTTATTATCCCTGCGCCTTACTGGGTATCTTATCCAGACATGGTACGTATGGCTGAAGGCGAACCTATTGTCGTTGAAACTACCATTGAATCACGTTTCAAAGTAACTGCAACCCAACTTGAAGCAGCAATTACTGATAAGACTCGCTTGTTTGTAATTAATAGCCCTTCTAACCCTACAGGCGTTGCATACACAAAAGCAGAGCTTAAAGCGTTAGCTGACGTTCTCTTGAAGCATCCACACGTAATGGTTGCTACCGATGATATGTATGAACATATCATGTGGAATGATGAAGGCTTCAACAATATTCTAAACGTTTGCCCTGAGCTGTATGATCGAACTATCGTCTTAAACGGCGTTTCCAAAGCTTACTCAATGACTGGCTGGAGAATTGGATACGCAGGCGGACCAGCCAAGCTTATCGGTGCAATGAAAAAGATTCAGTCTCAGAGCACCTCGAATCCTACATCGATTTCACAGTACGCAGCTGAAGCAGCTTTAGCTGGCGATCAAAACTGTGTTGCCGATATGGTTAAAGAATTCAAGAAACGCCACGATTTTGTAGTATCTGCACTTAATGAGATCGCGGGAATTGAGTGCATCGAAGGCGATGGCACATTCTACGTATTCCCAAGCGCTCAAAAAGTAATTGACGATTCCAACAAGTTCTCAACAGACGTTGAATTTGCTGAATACCTACTGAACGAAGCAGGCGTTGCCGTAGTTCCTGGTTCTGCTTTTGGAAGCCCAGGCAACATGAGATTGTCATTTGCAACTAGCATGGACATTCTGGAAGATGCTATTAGCAGAATTAAAAGAGCTATTGAAGCACTCTAATAGCTCTTTTAATCACACAAAAAAGCGGACTTAATGTCCGCTTTTTGACCTACTATATAACCATATAATATATTCACAAAATTGAAGCTACTAAAGTATACAAAATAGAATAACCTTAGTTTTCATATAGCATTTTACCATTACCCCCTATACCTGCCTAATATTCTTACTTCTAATTTTTTTAAAACGAACAACCAGCCAGCATAAGAACCAAACAAACTAAAATCTACACAACGAAAAAGTCGCACAAAAAAAGCAACTTAATATCTTCAGATCAGTAATTCCAAATACTCCCTAAACACACTCCCACTTAAAAATAAGAATTGAATTGATAACAAATTCACAGAAAATCATTCCTCACCTATTAGATTGTAAATCCATAAATTAATAATCCGATTTTTATATTTATAATCTTTTGACTATAATCCCCTAACACAGCAACTTTATCAGGGAATTACACAAGCATGTCTATAAATTTTAATGAATACAGCCTAGAAGACTTGAAGCAAATTCAAAAAGATTTAGAAAAGACAATAAAAAGCAAAGCCAAAGAAGCAAAGAAAACAGCGCTTCAACAAATCCATAATATTGCAAGTGAACATGGATTAGATCTTGATGATCTACTGGATGGTTTAAAAAATCCTACACCACGAAAAAACACGGTAGCACCCAAATACCAAAATCCAGAAAACTCAGCTGAAACCTGGACTGGCCGTGGAAGAAAACCTAAATGGGTTGAAGCAGCATTAGCCAATGGAAAATCCTTAGATGACCTAGCTATTTAATTAACAAACGTTAACACCATAAAAAAAGCCCTCAGATTAATTCAACCTGAGGGCTTTTTTATATTAGTGTATACCTAAAATGGCCAATACCACTTCTTACCTTCATTCCTCTGCTCTTGTAGAGCTTCATAACGCTCAGGTTCGTGATATTCCATTTTATAGGTTAGAAATCGACCGCTTTGCTTATCAAACTTGGTCGTTAATAAATCCCTATAAGCAAGCTCCTCCGGAATTAAATACAAAGCGCCATCCCCAATAGGCTCTTCTTCGGTAACCGATTTATCCATAGGAGGCGGAGTTAATTCAGAGTAGCGGAAGAAATACGTACCACCAGCTTTTAAGTCAACAGTGAAATCAGTGTGAATTTTCAAACTGATCAAGTCAGTACCTTCAAGCCCCAATAATGGCCTACGCACAACAAAATGACGCTTTCCAGGCTCGACTTCAAACCAATAGTGCCCATTATCTTTAAGAGCAAATTCACGACTATCGTCAATATAGAAACTTGGCCATTCAATTTCTTCAGAAGACCATTTTGAATGAGGGCGATAGATAACAATTAAGGCATTGTTCTCCATATCCACATCCTCAGGTAATGAATACTCAGGCCCTTTTAATGGATGCAACCAAGAGCCTGGAAGACTTTTACCAATTGCTTGATAAATTCGGCAGCCACTTAGACTCATAGTCAAAGTAACAATTATCAGAAGGATTGACGTTTTTACTGTTTTGCTAGGCATAACACTATCCCGTTATGGCTTTTATTTTTATTGTGTAAGGAGCTAACCTTTGTTCCGAACTATACCAACGAACACCAACTAAAAGAATGGGTTCCCGCAAGTTTATGGAGCTTGTTCACACTTTTCTGGCCAAAACGTCATTTTTGATTGTGTTTTATACAAATTTCCATAACATTGTGGCTATTCAAACAATAATAAATTCACCTCTTAGCAGGGCTTAGTTATGCCTTCAGGAATCAACAAGTTAGTTCTCAAAACATTTACCACCATTTCTCTTGGTCTATGCAGTTCATTTGCATTATCAGCAGATAAGCCATCCAGCGCTATTTCTGCTGAAAAGCAGGAAGAATTGAACAAGTTGATTGCCGAAGCGGTAAAACAGGCCGGTATCGAGCTAGATGAAGAAGAATTAACAATTGTTATTGTTAAAAAACCAGGTGATGACGCCGACTCTGATAATGAGGAAGGCCAAATCATCGGTGAGATAACCACAAAAGGCAGCTCCGAAGAGAATTCATCTAGCAATGAACTCCCTTCCTCTTCAACACAGGAACAAGCAGTTCAAGCAACAGAAAAAAAAGTTACTGAGGAAAGCAACGACATCGAAACAGTGGCGAAGCAATCGGTAGAAAGAACAGATACTCCAACACAATCACAAGCTGATCCAATAGATAACACTACCGACTCTGCGCCTAAACTCGCTGAAAAGACGTCTGAAGATTCAGAAGAAAAAGACAAAGCAGTTGCAGTTGTTCCTGCGGCAGCACCTGCAGCCTCACAGCAAAATGCAAACAATATCGCAGCAGAAACAAACACAGCCGCAACCACTACTCAATCTGTTTCAACAGCTCAGCCACTGGAAGACACGGTTAACACGGTTAACACGGCGTCAAAAACACCAGAAGTTAAGCAAGAACTAGCTACACCACCAAATAAGCCAGTGAAAGCTAATGAACCCGTAGCTGAAACTGCACCTACATTAAAAACAGTGACCGAAGAAGAGCTAGCCAAAGAAAGCATCACTGCTAAACCTATAGAAATTGAAGAAACCGCAGTACTTCAGCAGCAAGAAATTGAGAAACTTCAACAAACAACCGTCCCTGCAATTAAAGCTTCGAATACCCAGCAACCGAATCTCAATAAGATTAAAGGCGATCAATACTATGGTAATTACATCCCACCTGAGCGCCAGATTGATTCTTACTACAGCTCCGACATCATGGAAGCTATCAACAACACAGGCAATGGTTCTCAAGAACTGGCTATTCCACATGACCAGGTAGCTAAACTAAGCCTTCCAGCAATGGAAACCAATGAAATGTCCGATTTAGTAGTTGAAGGGGCTCTTGATGCAACAGCAGCTGGCGGAGTTAGTACTACAACCCTTAAAACGGCAGTGGTTGTTCCTGATGACACTGTACTGGAAGACTTCGACAAAGAACTCGAAGACGAAGATATTGAAGAAATTAAAGAAGCACTTAACAAAAAAGACTTAAATCAACGCGTCAGAGAAGCTTTAGACCAACTGGCACGTAATCAAAATCGCGGTGCCAGCTCTGCAAATAGCATTGGTAACATGTCAGCCTCCGGCGTAAATGTTACAGCAACGGTCTCGTCACGCGCTACAGAAAATGCAATTACCAATTTCAGACAAACAAATTTAAACAACACTAATTTCTAGATTTACTTTAAAGCCCGTTCATATCGAATTGAGCGGGCTTTCTCCCCAATAGATAACACCATTAAGTCTGCGCCCAACGATTTAAACAAATCATCTTCAGGGTTATCCCTCACCACCTTTTTTATAAAGCCAGCTACTTCATTAAGAAACCCCTCAACAACGAGATCATATGAGGAATAATCAGGCCCAAGGACTTTTAATCTAGCTTCGCACAAAGGCAATAACTCTCTCAGAAGGGAGACCTTCCCCCAATACCTTTTACTTCCAGAACCCATAGATAAAAGCCGACATAGATACCCCAATAAGCTAACTGAAACAAAGAAGTCTTCGATCAACCTAAATGGTTTTACAAATTCGGTATAGCCATCCCCTTTAAAAACAGAATCTTCTGCTACAAAAACCTCTTCTATTATCAGCCGAGACTTTTCTAATTCTTTAAATACCGGCAACCCTTTAAATGGCTCATAATTAAGCCCCTTATCAGAAGCCGCCACTTTAAAAATTCGGGTAAGCCCTTTTATTTCATTGTCTGACGCAAAGTCTTTTATTACACCTCCCACCAACAAACAATCAATCTGATCTCTCGCGGTCACAAAATCTTTTTTACCTGAAACTAAAAAATCACCCTGATCTTTTATTAAAGATGTACACCAATTAGAGGGTTTAGAGCTTCTGTTTTCGTTAATAACAAACGCAGCGATATCACCATTTAGCTGATCCCCAAACAAATATTGAATAGCTAACTGATAACCCAACCAAAATGCCGAAGAAGAAGAGTCGCTATTAATTCCAGCCAAAAAAACTTGTTGAGCTAGAGCATCTGAAGCCACGAGACTGGAAACACACAATTCCCTAATCCATCGAGTTTGAGCCGATATATCGCGGCTGATTTCTTTTCCTTCAATTACTTCTCTCAACATAGCTATACCCTGAAACCCAATAAATGACTCACTGTAATAAATTTGCAACAGAGGCTCATTAGCCTATAGCCAATCTAAGAAGGAGACTACAATGAAATTTTTTAAAGTAGCTGTTTTATCAGCATCTGTTGCTCTAACGGCAGCATGTCAAACTACTCAAGAAACTGCACCTGCTGCTCCTGTAAAAGCTGAAGCAGCTCAAACTGAAAACCTTCGTAATACTCAGCTATTCGAAGTACACAAAGACAACCGCATCTACGTATTTTACGATTATGCACTATACGAAGATTTTCTAAAGCATGGTCACACTGCCTACATGTATACGCGCATTGGTTCTGGTCCAAAAGGCGAAACTCTTGTTTTCGGTCTTACTAAACAAGATAAGAAAAAGCGTGAAGGTATCCCTAGCGTTGATCTAATGGATGGTAGCCTTGAAGCTTCCGAAGACTTTTACGCAGAAATGCGTCTAGAAGGCCGTATCTTTGTATTCAGCTCTTTAAAAGATATGAAAGCAGTGCGTAAAACAGGTGAAGCTGCTTATCGCCACGCCAAGATTGGCTATGGCCCTAAAGGTGAAACAGTGGTCTTTGTACTTAACAAAGGCAACAAGAAGAAGTACCCAGAATCTCTTGTTAAGAAATTCGACAGCATGAACGCACAAGGCTAATCATGTGATTGCCTGCAGAAACTCTTTCTGCAGGCTCTTAACAACCCTACTTGCCTTGTGACGCCTTTTGTAATTCATTTACTTTGTTCGACAACTTCACCAGCTCTGAATTCACTCTAGAACGATTCTTATCAATCGAATCAATCAAACGAGACATTTCATCTACTTCTTTATCTAAACTGTCATCATTCAACTGAATTTGAATATCCGTAATTGAACGAACTAATTCATCATTCAACTCTTTAATCTGAGCGGCATGATCGTTAACACTTGTTGAAATAGCATCCACTTTATTCGGAAGCGGATTAAGAGAATTGGTTAAGCTTTCAACTGAAGTATTTAATTTCTGAACATCACCTTCCAATCTCGCCAAAGATTCAGACAATTTAAGCTTACTAATTACTTTAAATTCAGAATTAACTGCAGACACATCTTTAGTAATAGTTCCAACCTCAGATTTAACTCCTTTAATCTGAGACGTCAAAGACTTGATCTCTTTTTGCTGAGCTTGGATAGTTTTGCGATTTCGATCGTAACTCACACCCCACAGTTTTCTAATTTCAGAGTCATGCTCTTTTAGAGTTGCTCTAAATGCCGCCTCTGATGAAGCCATTGAATCGTTCGAAAAATCCAACTTACCTTCTAACACCTGAACTCGCTTTGAAAGTAATTCAAGTTGATGGTTTGCTCGATCAAACTGATCGTAAACATTATTGAATTGGTCCGCCATCCAATACCCCATTCCACCGAGAAGCAAAGCCAAGATCAAAGTAACTATAAGACTTACAAAGCTGCCTGATGAAACATCTGAACTTGAGGAGGTATCAGTATCAGTTTTTACTCTAGGACGCCCCTTATGCTCCCAATCCTCTCGTTCTGCTTTTAAATCTAAAAAATCATCTTGCGACATGAATAATCCCTAGCTTATATAGATTGATGCCTATGCCTGAACCAGCCATACATCATTCACACATCAATAAATCAAAATTAACGGCATTATACCTAGCTTTAAAAAGATCTGCTTCTCGAAATATAAAGCAAAGACTGTCATAGTTACCTTCACAATTTGAAGGGTCATCTAGACAAAATAAAAATAACTAAAGGTCTGATTTAGGAGTTAAGAATGTCTAAAAGTATTGGAGTCATTGTCTATGGTGCATACGGTCAAATAGGACAAGCCGTCACTGAAGCCTTATTAGCTCAGGGCGTTTACCCTTTACTGTCAGGCAGAGACGCTAAAAAACTAAAGCAATTCGCTAATAAAACGAACCTTCCATATGCGCAGTTTGATCTGATTAATCCAAAAACCATCGAACAACATATGGAAAGAGCAGAGATTTTCATCAACTGTGCAGGCTCCTTAATCGCTAACCCAGAACCTGTTGCACGAGCTGCAATGAAATCCAATTGCCACTATTTAGACGTTGGAGGTCAATACCACACTCTGACCACGCTTTATAATCTATCGAATCTAGCTGAAGAAAATCATTCGGTGATTTGTGCAGGAATTGGAGCTGAGTGTATTCCTGGTGATTGCTTGGCCGGAAGCATAAAGAACAGTCTGAAAGATCTATCGAGCCTTGAGATTGCCTACGACATTAGCCATCGTTTTTCAGCTGGAAGTATTAAATCAACATTAAGTAGACTCGCTCGCGGCAATATTGAGTTAATCAACAACACCCCCACACAATCTCAGTATTCATTTAACGCTAAACGCATTTTATTCGGCAGTCGACTCAAACACGTAAGCCAGGTACCAACAGGTGATCTAGCCGCTATTAACAGAAGCACTAACTGCCCCAACATCAAAAGTTATTTTGCAATCACCAAACAGTTCACCCCAATCATCAGACTCTTGAATTGGATTCCAAACCTACTGATTGCCAAGCCCCTCCATAAAATGATTGATAAACTGCTAGGAGGAAATAAAGGAAAACCAACAGGCATAAGCCATTATTGGGCAAAAGGCGTGTCCAATGATGAAAGAATCATGGTCGCAAGAGTATCTACCCCTGATATTTACCAATTTACTGTCAACGCTGTCGTGTATATTGCTAATTATCTTCTTAAACACGAACGAAGCGGAGGTGTCTACACACCTTCAGAACTTATGACATGGCAGCTAATTGAAAGAATTCCAGGGTGCAGTGCAATTCGATACGGAGATATGGACGGTTAATCATAATAACCACACTTTTTTCATGAATAGCGCGCGAAGGAATTCAGTGCTAATATCGCATCCACTAGAGTGTTTCAGCCTGCTGTACTATTGTTTGGCTGAACTCAAACACCAAGAAAATGACTTGATATGGAGTTAACCAATGGCTTTCGAACTGCCTGCACTACCTTATGCAATCAATGCACTGGAACCACACATCTCACAAGAAACTCTTGAGTTCCACCACGGCAAGCACCACAACACTTACGTAACTAAGTTGAATGGTCTTGTAGAAGGTACAGATCTTGCGAACAAATCTTTGGAAGAGATCATCAAAACTTCTGAAGGCGGTGTATTCAACAACGCAGCTCAAATCTGGAACCACACGTTCTACTGGAACAGCCTATCTCCAAACGGTGGCGGTCAGCCTACTGGTGCTCTTGCAGATGCAATCAATGCTGCATTCGGTTCTTTCGAAGAGTTCCAAGCAAAATTCAACGACAAAGCCGTTAACAACTTTGGTTCTAGCTGGACTTGGTTAGTTAAGAAAGCTGACGGTTCTCTAGACATCGTTAACACGTCTAACGCTGGTACTCCAATCACTGAAGAAGGTGTTACACCTCTAATTACAGTTGATTTGTGGGAACACGCATACTACATCGACTTCCGTAATGTTCGCCCTGATTACCTAAAAGCTTTCTGGGCTTTGGTAAACTGGGATTTCGCTGCTGAAAACTTCGCATAATAGGTTTTCATAGCATCCTAAAAAGGGCGCCTTTCACAGGCGCCCTTTTTTATCACCTCAAAAAACCTGTAACCATTCTTCCTTTAAGATGACTGACATCATCCCTTACACAACTAAAACAAAAGATTGCGGTCATTTTAAATCCTCGTGCTTTCAAGTTAGATATAATTCATCTATCTTTAGGAATAGCTCCCGATTTACACAGTATTAAAGCATGTAAAGGATGTTTTCATGGCAAAGATTTTAATGATTGACGACTCATCAGCTATGCGTCAATTAGCCACTCTGACTTTAAAATCAAAAGGACATCAAGTAGAAGAAGCCGCTGACGGAAAATTAGGTTTAGATAAAGCGCTAGCTGACAGTTTCGATCTAATCATCACGGATCGTAACATGCCAAATATGGACGGCATCCAAATGTCCAAAGCATTAAGAGAACAAGCAAATTATCGTTTCACACCGATTCTGATGCTTACCACCGAAAGTGATAAAGAAAAGAAAATGGAAGGAAAGCAAGCGGGTGTAACAGGCTGGATTGTTAAACCTTTCAATCCGGAAACATTACTGAAAACAGTTGAAAAAGTTCTCGCCTAGTCATCTCAACTATCTGATCGATCAACAGCAAATACAAGAGCCAATTAATCAGGTATGATGACGACCCGATTAATTCAGGCACACTTCGGTATGAATACTCTATTTGTCGATCAATTAACCGTCATCGATTTTTCTTACCTTCACCCTTCCCGCGGCCTTTTAGGTGAAAGCTGGTTAGTAGACTGCGAGCTAAGTGGCGAGCTAAATGATGAAGGTATGCTCTTCGACTTTGGTCACGTAAAAAAAACCATCAAAAATTTCATTGATGACTTTGCGGATCATAAACTGATCATTGCTAACGGAACTGATCGTCTTTCGATTTCTGAGCACTCAGACCACAGAACAAGAGTTGAATGGAGCTATCAAGAAAAATACCTCCAAACTACCGCCCCGAATGATGCCTATCTCTTTTTGAGCAGTGACCAAGTAACAACCGATGATCTCGCATCATTACTGGAGACCGAAATTAAAAAACATCTTCCAGAGAACGTTCAAAAAATAAAACTGCACTTATATCCAGAAGATTTACAGGGTGCTTTTTATCATTACAGTCATGGTTTGAAGAAACACGATGGTAACTGCCAGCGTATCGCTCATGGCCATCGCTCCCCTATTAAGATTTTCATTAACGAACACCGAGAACTGCCTTTGGAATCTGAATGGGCGGAGCGCTTCAAAGATATCTACATTGGCACGAAAGAAGACATTTGTAGCGAAGCTACGCTAGTTAACGAGATTGAATGTATTAAATTCGAATACACAGCCCCTCAAGGTTTATTTGATCTAACCATTAACAGAAGTCAGGTTTATCTTATAAACACAGACTCAACGGTAGAATGGATTGCAGATCATATCGCCCGCGCAATTCACAACGAAAAACCAAATGACAAAGTGAAAGTTAAAGCCTTTGAAGGTTATCGGAAAGGAGCCATTGCTGAGTATTGACCTATCAATCGACTCAGCTATGATAGCCGCCAGAAACATCAGACTTTCCCAAACATTGCGAACATTAACGCAGGATTGAAAACCACTTATGAGCATTTTTGTATACAACACGCTTACTCAACAAAAAGAGACCTTTCAGCCAAGCAACCCAGATGACATCAAAATGTATGTCTGTGGTCCAACTGTGTACAACTACATCCATATTGGTAACGCCCGTCCTGCCGTAGTTTTTGACACACTTTACCGTCTTCTTAAGCATCACTATCCGAAAGTGACCTATGCCCGAAATATTACAGACGTAGATGACAAGATTAATAAAGCGGCACTTGAACAGAATGTTGATATTCGAGTGATCAGCGACAAGTTTGCAAATGCTTACCGTGAAGATATCGCACAATTGAATGTACTAAGTCCTGACGTTGAACCCCGCGCAACAGAAAACATTGATCAGATGATCGATATGAATCAGCGTTTGATCGAAAAAGGTCATGCCTACGCAGCTGAAGGCCATGTATTGTTTGATGTTCAATCCTATGAAAAGTACGGTGAACTATCTAACCGCTCACTTGAAGACATGTTAGCTGGCGCCCGCGTTGAAGTCGCACCGTATAAAAAATACGCAGGCGATTTTGTTCTTTGGAAACCGTCTTCAGATGAACAACCAGGCTGGGATAGCCCTTGGGGCCGTGGTCGCCCTGGCTGGCACATTGAGTGTTCAGCGATGATTGAGCGTCATTTAGGTACCACCATTGACATTCACGGTGGCGGACAAGACCTAACATTCCCACACCATGAGAATGAGATTGCTCAAAGCACCTGTGCTCACGATGGAGAAACCTATGTGAAGTACTGGATGCATAACGGCTACATCACTATCCAGAATAAAGATTCTGACAGCCAGGAAAAAATGTCCAAGTCGCTTGGAAACTTCATTACGGTAAGGGAGTTACTTGAAGAAATCCCAGGTGAAGTGGTTCGTTTTGCTCTGCTATCTGCCCATTATCGTTCACAATTGAACTGGTCTTCGGATCTGATCGATCAAGCATATAATGCACTTGATAAGCTATATACAGCACTTCGTGATGCAACAATTACAGATCAGAGTGCAGATATTTCAGCTGCTTTCCTTGAAGCACTGAACGATGACCTAAACACACCCAAAGCGATTGCTGAGCTTCACAACTTAGCCAAGCAAGTGAATAAAGCAGACAATGAATCAGAAAAATCGGTTCTAGCTAATACACTGATCTCATCAGCAAAACTTCTGGGCCTACTGAATCATTCAGCAGAAGAGTGGTTTAAGTCTCGCGGCTCAAAAGATGAAAACGGTTTAGGCGATGACCAAATCGATGCATTAGTTCAGGAACGTATTGATGCCAAGAAGAATAAGGATTTTGCTCGTGCTGACCAAATCCGTGATGAGTTAAAAGCCCAAGGCATTGAGCTTGAAGACACCAAAGATGGTACTCGCTGGCAACGAAGCTAATAGACAACTCCAATGAAGCTTCTGCATTCATTAGGATTGAAATCGGCAAAAGGCCTGATCCGTTTCTATCAAATCGCGATCAGTCCTTTTATTGGAAATAATTGCCGTTTTTATCCCAGTTGTTCTCAATATGCTATTACTGCTCTAGAAAAACATGGCATACTTCGTGGCACTTGGCTAGCATTACGGCGCTTCAGCCGCTGCCATCCATGGAGCGAAGGCGGATTCGATTACGTACCCGGAACAGAACCTTCGGAAGAAGATAGTCAAACTGAATTACCAAGTTGCAACTGCCAAAAAGATGTGACAAACAAAAACAAGGGATCTCAACATGATCGATAAACAACTACTAGCAATGCTTGTCTGCCCTGTGAGCCAAGGATCATTGCACTACAGCGTAGAAACTGAAGAGCTCTGGTGTCAAAAGAGTAAGCTAGCCTACCCTATTCGTGACGATATCCCTGTTATGCTAGAGCATGAAGCTCGAGACCTTACTCTTGAAGAATATGACAGTTTGAAGAAGAACTAGAGACAGCTCTCAGTAAATTATTAAATGATGCCTGTTGCTCAGGCATAAAAAAACGCTGGTAAAACACCAGCGTTTTTACTTTATAGGAAAGGTTAACAAATAACTATTACCTTTCAATTGTAAAACATCACTTCCCGGTATAAAGAATTAGTCCATCCCATACACTGGAGAACAAGGCTAAATAATAGCCCTAGTTAATAAGCAGTTATGCGTGTGTTTTACTAGAATGCCCCGCTGATTTACGCGAGCGCTTTCTAAAAATTCGTGAACAATAATCTGACCACTGTTTTCTTAAAACCACACCACTGATGGCCATAGTAAAAACAATTAGTACCAAGGCTAAAAGAATTTCATAGTCCATATAAATTACCTCTACTCACAACGTCCTCTATTTAGGATCATCATAGAACAAGTAATAGTCAAAGTCCTACAAAAAGACGACATAAAAACTGACATAAGACAGTAATGAACATAATTAGCTGTTTGTCAGCTGGAGAATAATTTCTGCTCTCTCTCTTACCATATCTTCAATACGGGTTAATTCCTCTGAGTCATAACCCGATGCGTATAGACTAACCATGTTACCGGAAAGCATCTGTATTTCTTCTGACATTCTCTTAAGCACTTGAGTTTTAAGGAAAACCTCTTCACCTACTCGAATATGCTTTAGCTCTGAACGACGCATAATGTGCCTCATTAAACTCGTTTTCGTTAACAACCCAACTCACTGCAAAGGTTACTTCTATCTATCATTTAAGAGAAAAGTTACACTTTCATTTCTAGCGACCATTCAACAAAAATCTACGTTCCAAAAAAAAGACAGTAATTCTATGTTACAAGGCTTTTCAATACTTTTCTGTTTTTATATTTTAGGTGAATTGCTGGTTATTTTCCTGGACAGTCCGATACCTGGTTCTGTAGCAGGAATGCTCTTACTTTTTGGCTTCCTTTGCTGGAGAGACCAAGCACCTAAAGCATTGGTTAAAACCAGTGAAAAGCTTCTGGTTTATTTACCTTTACTGTTAGTCCCAGCAGGTGTTGGAGTTATCCAATATCTTGATTTACTCAAGGAACAACTTCTTGCAATTACAGCATCTCTAATTGTTGGTACAACGCTATCGATGGTTTTTATTTCATGGTTTACCCGTAAGTTCACAAAATTTGAACATCAGGACAAATCCAATGATTAACCTTCACGCTTGGTTACTCGACAACCCAACTATAAGCTTACTCATAACAGTTCTTTGTTATTACCTGTGTCTGAGCTTATATAAACGGTTCAACCATTCTGCCGCCCTACAACCAGTGATGATCAGCATCCTACTAATTATGAGTATTCTCTGGTTGCTCGAAATTCCTTACGAAAAGTATTTTGAGCACAACCAACTTATTCACTTTTTACTAGGACCGGCAACTGTTGCCCTTGCTATACCGCTTTATAAGAACAAGCAAAGAATTCGCCAATTGGCTGTCCCTTTATTTTCAGCCGTGATTATCGGAGGAAGTATGGCCATTTTCTTTGCGGTATCTATCGCTTGGGGACTCAATGCCTCAAATGACGTACTCTTATCACTTGCCCCCAAATCAGTAACCACGCCTATAGCTCTGAGCGTGGCAGAAAGTATCCAGGCCATACCTTCTTTAACGGCAGCATTTGTTCTGATTACAGGAGTAATTGGTGCAGTAGTCGCAGAGCCCTTATTCCGCTTACTTAATGAAAAGGACGATGGCATTAAAGGTATGGCCATAGGAATATCAGCTCATGGTGTTGGAACGGCCAAAGCGTTAGAAATCAGCCCGCAATGTGGCGCTTTCTCTGCTTTATCCATGGGGCTAACAGGCGCATACACCGCACTGGTATTACCCTACGCCATTGAATACCTGCGCACCGTTGCGTTAATACCTTGATGACCAAGACGCCTATACAAAAACAACGCATTATTCTCAATGGCAGCCACTTGGATCTGTATAGAAACGTATTAAATGCATCAGCAGCCCAAGAACTCTTTGAACGATTAGAAAATACTCTTAACTGGAAACAAGAAACCATTCGAATCTTTGGAAGGGATGTTTTATCACCACGACTACAAAGTTTTCATGGAGATAATGGGATTGGCTACCGCTATTCAGGTAGGACATTCACTGCAGAGTATTGGACGTCCGAGTTACTGATGCTAAAGAACTTTTTATCAAATCTTCTGCAACAAGATTTCAATGCTGTTCTTTGTAATCTCTATCGAACAGGCGAAGATTCAATGGGCTGGCACAGCGACAACGAACCTGAGTTAGGAGAAGCTCCAATTATCGCCTCAGTATCATTAGGCGGGATACGTAATTTTAATCTTCGAGCAGCACAACAAACCAGACGGTGTCTTTCACTGCCTCTGGAGCACAATTCAGTGGTAGTTATGCCCAGAGGGTTTCAAGATCTCTTTCAACATTCGATTTCAAAAACCAAAAAGAAAGTAGCACCGCGAATAAACCTCACTTTTAGACACTTTATTTAACCAAACAATTATATTTCCGTTGACAGCCAAGAAAAAATAGCCATAATAGGCGCCTCAATGACGCGGGGTGGAGCAGCCTGGTAGCTCGTCGGGCTCATAACCCGAAGGTCGTCGGTTCAAATCCGGCCCCCGCAACCAGATTCTAAAACCGAGATATTATGTCTCGGTTTTTTTATGCGTGATTGATATTGAAACTATGACCCGAAGGTCGTCGGTTCGTTTTTTACAAAGGAAAGCGGCCCTCGATCTGAAAGATCCGCAACCAGATTCTAAAACCGAGATATTATGTCTCGGTTTTTTTATGCGCGATTGGTATTGAAACTACGACCCTTTGATCTCTATTGATAATCTGGCATCGTCGGTTCGTTTTTATATCTGCGTAAGAGTAGCCCTAAGCTCTTTAACCAACTCTTCTGCTTCAGCGTACTGAAAGGCATTTAAGTGTTGTTCTAATTGCTTAATAGAGTCACTCAGATCCAACTTAGCGCCCAAGGATTGCAGCCGATCCAACTCATCGCTTTCAATCATGAAGAAACTCGATACTTTCTCAGAAATCACGCCCAGTAATTCCAGCAATTCAATCGTCAACTGTTCATTCGGTATTTCATCATGGCCAGATTCCTCTGACTCCGTTACATAAACATGCCGATCAAGCTCTTCTCCCAATGCAATTGCTTCTTTCTGCGCCATACTAAACAGCGACTTAACATGTTCTATATGAATATCTGTCACTCCACTTTCCCGCAAAGCATTCTCAATGTCTTTTGCGATAGTATGAATGTAGGAATTGCATAGATTTCCAGACACTCCTTTCAGAGCATGGACATGGGAAATCAGAACCTTGGTTTGAGCTTCTAATTCTTCGGACGAGATAGGTATAACATTCATCGAGTCTTCTAACTCTTTAGGAAACTCCGAATAATCTTGACAGAACATCGACAACAATCGAACTAGGGTCGGCTCATTAAACCCTACTTTTTCAGCTAACTCTGTAATGTCGAAATGGGCGATTTCACCTATTTCAGATATTCGCTGTTCACTTGAATCATTCCCGGATTTTTCTATCTGAGCAGACTCAGGCTCAGAGACAGTAGAGCCATCTTCATAAGGGTTTATAGCATCAATAAAATCCGCTTTATCCTCATTAGATAAAGCACAAGGAACAACTAAAGAGAAAACACTCCCTTCTCCTTGAACACTTTCAACTTCAATAACCCCTTTCATCAGACCTGCCAGTTTTTGACACAAGGCCAAACCTAAACCTGTCCCACCATATTTTCGTGTAATTGAACTATCAAGCTGAGCAAACGAATCAAACAACAGAGGAATATCGCCCTCATTTACACCAATGCCCGAATCCACAACTTCAAAACGTAAAAGATCAAAGCCCTTATCCGAAGGCGTATAATCAACTATCAGCTTTATCGAACCTTCCGAAGTGAATTTAATCGCGTTATCTAAGAGGTTTATAAGGATTTGTTTAATTCTTACCGCATCGCCAACCACTAATTTAGGCAAATCTTGAGATTTGGTACTTTGATAGTTCAGGCCTTTTTGACCTGCAAGGGAACCGGCAAACGCATTGAGCTGATCAACAACCTCATTGAGATTAAACAACGAATGTTCAATCACCATTTTCCCGCTATCAATTCGGGAAAAATCCAATACATCATTAATCAAATGCATCAGTACTTCTGCTGAACGCTCAATATTTGTCAAAAATTTAAGCACTGAATCATCGGAACATTTGGTAATCGCAAGTTGCGTCATTCCCAAGATGCCATTCATAGGAGTTCGTATTTCATGACTGATATTGGCAAGGAAATCACTTTTCGCCTGACTGGCCACCTTGGCCTTTTGAATTGCATCGTTTAACTGAAGATTGGTAGTTGTTAGCGCTTTTGTACGTTCCTGCACGCGCTCTTCCAGCTCTCTATTTAACTGCTTTAAATCCTGCTGGATGGTCTTCATATCCGTAATATCAAGATAGATCGCTACAGCTGCGATGGTATTTTTCTGACTATCGAAAACAGGTACAGAATTGGCAATGACCCAGCAATAGCTTTTGTCAGGATAAACAATCTTGATCTCACGATTGATTACGTGCTCACCGTTATGCAAGGCACGCAATATTGGCAAGTCTTTTCCAAATAAAGGTTTATCCTTGTCATCTAAAACCAGACAGTGATCATCATGACCACCAATTTTTTGGGATTTTGATAGACGTCGAATACGCTGTGCGGCTTCATTAATGATTTGAACTTCGCCTTCGTCACCGTCAACTACAAGAATGCCAACCGGTGAGTTGGACATAGCCGCTTCCAAAAGAGCACTGACTCTTTTAAGTTCTTGTTCTGCAACTTTTCGGGCACTAATGTCACGAAGAATGGTAAGCACACAGCTTTCACCGTCCAAATGAATCAGACTCGATGAAGCTTCACACTCTACTTGATGGCCAAGCCGGGTCTTAAGATTAACTTCCAGCGCATTCACTTCGCCATGCTCAACGAGGCGCTTAATTAATATGTCCCTTTGAGACATATCTTTCCAGATATCCAGTGCGACTGACGTCGTACCTACAGCTTGTCTGTGACTGTAACCCAGAGTTTTCTCAAACCCTTCGTTCACATCGACAATTTCCATATCCTCGAAACGAGCAATCATCACAGCATCAGGGCTCGCATGAAATGCCAGAGCATATTTTTCTTCAGATCGTTTGAAACTTAATTCAGAAGCTTTGAGATTGTTTAATTCAATCTTAAGTTGCTGTGCGCGCAAATAAAAAAACCACAGAAAAACCAGCGCCGCGAATAGTGCCACCCCTAATATCACAGCCACAACAGAAATCATCATCCCTCCAAATCCTGTTGTTTCACACTTCCCAATCAGCGTGAATTATTCAGTTTCTCAAAGTCTAGACCACTTTCACCAAGCAAATCGATGATTTTTGTAGCCCTACTGTTAGGTTAACGATCTTAAAGATCGTGACGACTACGATAATTAACTGCCCTTCTCATAGCCCGCTCAATCTGATCTTCTGTCATCTGATCCTCAAGAACCAACATGGCAGAACGACCTTGAGTGACGCCCAGATAGGAAGAAAGATTATAATGCATATGAGCTTCCACCAGACTGCGAACACTTCCTCTTCCAGTGGCATACATCTGTCCTAACCGGAAATGCGCCATACCGAATCCCATCTCTGCGGCCTTACTGTAAAACTTTTCAGCCCGCTTAAAATCTTTTTGGAAACGGTATTTTTCAGCCTCCTCATATTGAGATTCACCTTTCTCACCTTTAACTACCTCATAGGTACGATATTGAGTAGAGCTAGCCAGATTCAGTCCAGATGGTTCCGCATATACCAAAGAAAAAACTGAACAAAGAACAAACAGAAAAAAACTTTTAACTATAGACATAACTCTCAGACTTTTCATGGCGCACCTCTATGGTTTAACTATAAAAACAACAAATAATATATTTTTTACTTTATTTTCAAAAGGTTATAAATAAATCAAAAAAGTATCAAACTGAACAAACATTGATATTTGTCAAAATCAAACCCCTGTCTATACTGATTAAAAATTAGACATAACTTTTATATAAAGCTTAAGAATATTGATTAGCAAAACCAATAAAAAATCAATTTAAATGGATTTAAGGCTGAATGAGCTCTTGGAAAGTGAGCTTGCAGGACAGGCAGCCACAGCTTCATGGACGAACTGATTAACTGGTAATCAGGGAGGTACCTATGCCATCAGTTTTCGCCCATATAAAGTCATGGTCTGTTCTTACATGCTTTTTATCCAGTCTTCTCATCCCTTCATTATCATCTGCTGATCTTGCGCTAAACATGCCTAAGGGGTCTACCCCCGTCAGTGAAATGGTCTACGACCTGCATATGATCATTCTATATATTTGTGTGGTCATCGCCATCATCGTCTTTGGTGTCATGTTCTGGTCAATATTCCATCATAGAAAATCCAAGGGACATAAACCGGCAAACTTCCATGAGAGCACCACAGTGGAAGTCATCTGGACGGCTATTCCATTACTTATCCTAATTGTCATGGCCATACCCGCCACTGAAGGGGTATTTGCCATGTACGATACAGAAGATTCCGAAGTCGACATCCAGGTCACAGGCTACCAGTGGAAGTGGCGATATCAATACATGGGCGAAGATGTTGAGTTCTTCTCTAATCTCTCAACACCTAAAGAACAAATCCTAAATCAGCAATCCAAAGGGGAGCATTATCTTTTAGAAGTCGACGAGCCGGTCGTCGTGCCTGTGAATAAAAAGATTCGTTTCCTTCTCACCTCCAACGACGTAATCCACGCTTGGTGGGTTCCTGAACTGGCGGTTAAGAAAGATGCCATTCCTGGCTTTATCAATGAAACCTGGACCTACATCACCGAGCCCGGCGTTTATCGAGGTCAATGCGCAGAACTGTGCGGTAAAGACCACGGGTTTATGCCGATCGTAGTAAAAGCGGTAGAAGAGTCTGAGTATCTCGATTGGCTCAATCAGAAGAAACAATTGCGTTTAGCAGAACTTGCTAAAGCCGCTGCTGAAGCAGAACAAACCTGGGATATGAACAGACTGATGACTACGGGTAAAGACGTCTATGAGAAAAACTGTCTCGCCTGCCATCAGGCACAAGGTGAAGGTTTACCGCCGGTGTTCCCTGCCTTGAAAGGCAGCCCAATCATCAAAGGTGAGATAGTCGATCACATAAACATTGTTTTACGCGGCAAAACAGGAACCGCCATGGCAGCTTATGGCCCGCAACTGTCGGATGCCGAGATCGCAGCTGTAGTAACTTACGAGCGAAATGCCTGGGGCCAAAACGATGCCTGGAAAGAAAACAAAGGCGAAACCGTTCAACCAGCTGATGTTGCCAAACTACGTTAACAGGCTCAGGGAGGAATAAACAATGAATGACACCGTAGCTAATCCAGATTCAAATTCAGTGCCTGACCATGAGCATGATCACCACCAACCGTCAGGCCTTAGTCGCTGGTTGCTTACCACCAATCATAAAGAGATTGGTACCCTTTACCTGATCTTCAGCTTTGTCATGCTCTTCATTGGCGGAGGTATGGCCTTTGTTATTCGTGCTGAGTTGTTCCAACCCGGTTTACAGTTTGTAGATCCGAATTTCTTTAATCAGATGACCACCATGCATGGTCTGATCATGGTATTCGGTGTGGTTATGCCAGC
>Ga0255776_10002552_pt1 | contig 20221 bp, 18 predicted proteins | sample 071ome_19_FD_179974 | JGI IMG/M metagenome (GOLD analysis project Ga0255776, IMG submission 179974) | Coastal salt marsh microbial communities from the Groves Creek Marsh, Skidaway Island, Georgia - 071413AT metaG (version 2) | ecosystem: Environmental > Aquatic > Marine > Intertidal zone >... | reverse complement strand
TATCGTCGGTGCCTATGGGCTCAGGTACTGTCAGCAGCGTGACGGTAAGCAATGCGCCGTATGAGTCAGCTGGTATGGACGGCTCGCCGCTATTGGCGGCAACCGGTGCGCTGGTGGATTGTGGATTAGGCGACGCCACCTGTAACGCGCAAGGGCAGGTGTGCTTGATCAGTCGAGGCAGCATATCGTTTTCGGATAAGGTGTTGGCATGCGAAGCGGGCGGCGGTGTTGGCGCGATCATATACAATAATGAACCCGGTATGCTCTATGGCACACTCGGTGGTGTAGAAACGGCCATTCCTTCTGTCGGCGTGACGGACACCGACGGCGCAGTTCTGTTAACGCTACTGGGGCAGAACGCCTCTATCAGTTTGGATCCGTCAAACTATGCGTACTTTGATGGCACTTCCATGGCAACACCCCACGTTGCCGGCGTGGCGGCCCTAGTATGGAGTGAGCATCTTGACTGCAGTGCACCTCAAATCCGTGCAGTGTTAGCGGCAACAGCCGAAGACTTAGGAGATATGGGTCGTGATAACGCCTATGGGTTTGGTTTAATTCAAGCGAAAGCGGCGTCGGACTTTATCACTGCGAACGGGTGTGATGGCGCTAGCGGTGGTGGTGATACCGGAGGCGAAAAACCGTGCCGCGGCGGACCAAAGCAGTGTCCTAGGTAATAGGGTGTATCAAAAAAAGTGGGCATCATGGCCCACTTTTTTTATGTCTCTGTTAAGCTGACTAGCTCTAATACCAATAAAACTTAAATTGATGTCAGATATTCTTATTCAGCTCTTTAACCCAATCGATGCAGAGGCCGTTACCCGACTTTGGCGCGAGAGCATGCAAGCGGCGATCGGTATCCCACCGGTGCATAGCTTCGATTCTCATCAGTATTTTCTTTCCCATATACTACCCACTGATCATGAGATTAGGGTTGCCTTAATCAATGAAGAGCCGGTTGGGTTCATTGCGTTCAACGCCAAGTTTGTTAGTCAGCTGTACATCAAAATCGGCTATCAAGGCAAAGGCATTGGCAAGCAACTACTGCACCTAGCAAAAGACTCTGCTATTGACGGCTTACAACTGCGCACGTTTGAAGTGAATGAAGGTGCTCAGCGCTTTTATGAGCGGCATGGGTTTGTGTGTATCGGCGGCGATGATCAAAACGAAGAGGGTTTGATGGATCGTTTATATGAATGGAAGAAACAGAACTCATCGTTATGTCTTTAGATAATTTAGAAGAAGAGCAGCCATTTAGTTATATCGAAGGCAAACAAGACCTTGTACAAATCGCTTTTCATGGTCGCGTAGTGACAACCCTTAAAGGTAAAGACGCCGTAAAGTTTTTAAACCGCGTTGTCGGTGCCGATGTTCGTACCGCTCAATTGGTGATGGCAAAAGTCACAGGTAATTTTAAACGGGGTAATGAGAAAGCGAACAAGCGTTAAAATCGATTGGAGAAAATGCCCGCTACAGCGGGCATTTTTCAAGCGCGCGTTAGTTCACTAAGAAGTGCACGCCGATACTGGCGGCGTAGCCTAAGGCGATCACTGGCGTCCATTTTAAATGAGTTAAAAAGGTATAGTGGCCTTTGGCTTGTCCCATCAGTGCGACGCCCGCAGCAGATCCAATCGACAGTAAACTACCGCCTACACCAGCCGTCATGGTGATGAGCAACCATTGGAAATCGTTCATGGCTGGGTTCATCTCGAGTACGGCGTACATCACGGGAATGTTATCCACAATGGCGGATAAAATGCCCACCAAAACATTGGACCAGGTTGGACCAAGCTGACCATACATGGCTTCCGATATGGCAGTAAGATAGCCAAGAAAGCCGAGTCCGCCCACGGCCATGATCACTCCGTAGAAGAAAAATAGAGTGTCCCACTCTGCTTCGGCAATACGTGAGAACACATTGAATTCGTTAGATTCGGGGTGATGTTGTCCTGGGTTGTCAAAGTCAGGTGCCGTTAAAGTATGGGACTTTAGCTTTAGGTAATAGCCATAAAACTTCAGGTACGCGAGCCCCATCATCATGCCGAATACCGGTGGGATATGAAGAAAATTATGGAACGCTACAGCGGTTATGATCGTCAGCAAAAATAAACCGAAAATCGCCTTGCCACCCTGTTTCTCCCTAGTTTCGTCAACGCTTTCTTGGCTAGGGACCTGAGTAGATATGGCTAGACTCATGATAAATGCGGGGACTACGAAGTTTGCCAATGATGGTAAGAATAGAGCAAAAAATTCTGCGAAATCCAGCATGCCTTTTTGCCAAACCATAAGTGTGGTGATGTCACCGAATGGGCTGAAGGCACCCCCAGCATTGGCTGCGACGACAATATTAATGCAGGCAAGGGAGATGAATTTGGGATCGTCTTTACCCGCAGCCATGACGACCGCACACATGATCAATGCTGTGGTCAGATTGTCTGCGATGGGAGAGATGAAAAACGAGAGAATACCCGTAACCCAAAATAGCGTACGGTAGCTCATGTTACGAGCGATTAACCAGTCGCGAAGCTCGTCAAATAAGCCGCGCTCGACCATGGAGTTCACATAAGTCATGGCAACCAGTAAGAAGAAAAACAGCTCTGCATACTCTAAGAAACTGTCAGTGATAGCGTGATGCACCACATCTGGCTGACCGATCGATTGATAAAAAATAGCAATTAATACCCAGATTAGGCCTGCTGCTAAGAGTATGGGCTTGGATTTACTTAGGTGAATTTTTTCTTCTAACGTCACCAATACATATGCGAGAACAAAAATGAGCACACTGGCATACCCCACCCACGAATGAATGTGAGAGGTGTACTCGAGCGTGGCTGTCTCTGAAGCGAAAACACTTGCGGAAAAGAAAATGCTGCCGAGTAGCATTGCGGGTATTAGCCATGTCAGTCGGCCGATGAAGCCAAGACGTGAAAGCGAGTAAAGCATGTGAGGTGTTTCCTGTTGTTATCGTGAAAGGCGGCTGCATTTGCAGCCGCGTATTGGTTATGCTGAAAGCAATTGAAGATCATCCGCGTGATGCTTTAGATATACATGGATATCGTTAAAGCTCGGATTCTGGTTGAGTTCTAGGCTTAGATGCAGTTTGCGAATAATATCGCTTGCGGAAATAAGACCCTTAATACTCGCGCGATCGGATTGGACGACAAGGCAATGTTGCTCCTGCGAGTGGCGCAGTATGGATATGACATCCGCTACATTTGACTTGAGTAGGTCGGTATATTCGATGGCTTTAAGTGCGTGTCGAGGTTGCATAAAATCGCGGACGAGCAGGTCGTCTCTTTTCGATTGTTTCGTCACTCTACCTTGAATCGCTTGCTCGCTTAACCCATCCGCCGTAATGATGCCGAGGAATGTCTCGCTCTCATCTACGACGATTTTCATTTTTACATGGGTTTTGATCATTAGCTCGTGAGCGAACAGCGCGCCAGCGTTTTGCTCGATGAATAGGGGTTGTACCTGGTCAAAGTCTGTGAATATGTGTTTCGCACTCGAATAAATTCGAACTTGGGTATCCCTAATGGGCTGAATTAACGCAGACATATGCTCTGCGCTAACCAAATGCAGATGTTTGTTCATGTGTTTCACCTAAATTTGAAGAAAGAAAAAAGGATCAAATGTTAGATGAAGTGAGGTGGCGAGCGATTTCTCTGAAGTGATGGACGACGATGGGTGTGGCCCAAGTAGGCCGCAGATGAACGGATGCTAGAGTTGGCAAAAAGGGAGCGGGTGCTTTTTAACAGATGACTATCATGGTCATCTTCTTCTATATCGGCTTGTAGCGGGGCCTCTTCCGATTTATCCCCTAGCAGACCGTATAATTGATCGCACAGGCATTGATGATCTTGATCAAGAGGAAGTGTCCCTTCCGCTGTGGCTTCATGCACATTGGCATTCGCCGATGACATGAAAAATAGAAAAGCGAGCAGCAGCATAGACACCAACGTCGAGTATTGGCGAGGCGAGGGCAGTGATCTAGCACTGTTGAATGGGGCTGCTTTAATGGAGCTCATGATGCTCTCCGTACGACTCCCTCTATTTTATGAGAATCCGGGTTCAGGTGTAAATCCCGAACCGGCACATTTATGTTGATTTAGGTGAAACCTCAAACAAAGCTAGCCCTGTGCCAACTCTTCCATGTAGGCATCTAGGATCAGGTTGTGAGAGGCGCCCTTCCGAGTGATGGTCGAGAAATGGGTCACATAGCCCCGGCTATGTTCACCGATGGCGCGCATCTTATCTTGCGACACCCAGCGCTCTGCAAAATGGGTTGGTAGGAAGCCTAAAAACCGACCCGTCAGCAATAGGAAGGCGATCCCCTCGCGGTCGGTACTGGTGGCGGTTGCCTTGAGTACTTTTTGTTGTTGCTTAATTTCAGCTGGTTGAGGGTAATTGGGTACCACCGCGTCATACTGAGATAAGGCTTGATCGCTCAGAGTGTCGAGCTCTTGATCAAAAAGAGGGTGCAGTTCAGAGCAGTAAAGCAGAGACTTTTCTTTATATAGAGGGCTGTAGTTTAAGCCCGGTAAGCTGCGTAAGTCTGGAACAACCCCCACTTGTAGCTGGCCATCCAATACAGCGGTTTCGATGTCATTAGGGGGCATCATACGAATATTAATGATGACCTCGGGGGCGCGGTGCTTAAGGCCGCTCAGAGCCTTTGTGATCTTCATGTGAGGTATGGTGACTAGGTTATCGGTAATGCCGATGTTTAGCTCCCCAACCAGCTCTGTATTGATGGCGTTGATTTGGGCTCTGAACGCCTCCAGGCTGCCAAGAAGCTGTAATGTCGCTTGGTATACGTGCTGCCCCTGTTCTGTGACAGAAAACCCGCTTCGCCCCCTAAGGCAGACCTTCATATTGAGCAGCGACTCAAGCTCGCTAATGGCTAAGCTAATGGCGGGGCGTGTGATATTCAGTTCGACCTCCGCCGCAGCAAAACCACCGGCTTCGACGACGGTCTTAAAGATTCTCAGGAGCCTGATGTGGGCATCCCCGAGCTGCCTTGGAAGGAGGTTCTTATTACTTTTGGCCATGACTTATCACTATTTAAGGGTTTTCGAGTTTGTAAGCGCTTACATCTTACTGGGTGACTCTTGGGCTCCGACTAGGGCTATTTTGGATGCCAATTTAAGTTAAGTAAATACTTAACTTAAATTTATAAATTATGGATTTATTAACCTAACATCCCGTTAAATAATAGCTATAACTTTATAACAACAGAGATTCCCCAGACGGGGCCTCCACACTGTGGATGGATGAGGTGAGTATGAGCGATAAATTTGCCGGCTTAAGCCCAGAACAACTCGATGCCCATTGGATGGCATTTACCGGTAATCGTCAGTTTAAGAAAGACCCTCGCATGATTGTGAGTGCAGAAGGTCGTTACTACACAGACGCGGAAGGTCGTAAAATTTTTGATGGTTTGTCTGGTCTATGGACCTGTGGTGCGGGTCATAGTCACCCAGCCATTAACGAAGCCGTTGCCAATCAAGTTAAAGAATTGGATTACTCACCGGCTTTCCAATTTGGTCACCCGAAGGCGTTCCAATTGGCAAACAAAGTGGTTGAGTTGATGCCAGAGGGTCTGAATCGTGTCTTCTTCACGGGTTCGGGCTCTGAATCGGTTGAAACGGCATTGAAAATTGCCCGTGGTTACTGGCGTAAGAAGGGTCACCCAGAAAAGACTCGCTTCATCGGTCGTGCAAAAGGTTATCACGGTGTGAACTGGGGTGGCATCAGTGTGGGCGGTATTGCTCCGAACCGTGCGCTGTACGGTCAGGGTATTGAAGCGGCGCATTTGCCTCATACCATGCTACCTGAAAATGCTTTTTCCAAAGGTATGCCTAACGAGGGTGAACACCTAGCAAATGAATTGGAAGCGATGGTTGCAACCTATGACGCGTCAACCATTGCAGCCGTGATCGTTGAGCCGGTTGCAGGTTCTGCTGGTGTGATTCCACCACCAAAAGGTTACTTGAAACGTCTTCGTGAAATTTGTACTAAACACAACATCTTGTTGATTTTTGATGAGGTAATTACTGCGTTTGGTCGTATGGGCTCCAATACGGGTGCAGAAGAATTTGGTGTGACCCCAGATATTATGACCACAGCTAAGCAGCTGACCAATGGTGTGATCCCGATGGGTGCGGTGATTTCTAAGCAAGAAATTTACGACACATTCATGGAGCAAGGTGGACCAGAATATTTGCTAGAACTTCCACACGGTTATACCTATTCAGCGCACCCAGTGGCGTGTGCTGCTGGTCTAGCGTCTTTGGACATTCTAGAAAAAGAGCAATTGCCGCAGCGAGTTAAGAGCTTGGCGCCGCAATTTGAAGAAATGCTACACGGCCTAAAAGGCACGAAGCACATTGCAGATATTCGTAACTACGGTTTTGCCGGTGCGATGACGCTTGCAGCGAAAGACGGTCAACCACTGCTACGTCCTTATGAAGTGGCGATGAAAATGTGGGAGAAAGGTTTCTACGTTCGTTACGGTGGCGACACCATTCAATTGGGTCTTCCGTTCACTACTGAACTGGATGAAATCGATCGTCTTGTGAATGCATTGGGCGACTCTTTAAACGAAGTTGAATAAGTTTCGCAGTTAAATACTTTCAGGAGGCTGCTATAAAAAAAGTCACCTGAAAGTCGCTGCTTCGAAAATGTAAAAAGAATTCAAGAAATAGGAAGTGAATCATGACAACGATTGTTGGCCATCTAATCAACGGCGAAATCATTACTGATGCCGAGCGTACGCAAGATGTATTTAACCCTGCGACCGGTAAAGCTGAGAAGCAAGTAGCACTAGCATCTGCAAAGACCACTGAAGAAGCGATTGCAGCTGCTGAAGCGGCTTTCCCTGAGTGGAGAAATACGCCACCGATCAAACGTGCTCGTATCATGTTTCGTTTCAAAGAGCTTTTGGAAGCCAATGCTGACACCATTTGTAAATTGATTGGTGAAGAGCACGGTAAGATTTCTCATGACGCAGCAGGTGAATTGCAACGTGGTATCGAGAATGTTGAATTTGCATGTGGTGCTCCTGAACTATTAAAAGGTGAGCACAGCCGTAACGTTGGCCCTGGCATCGATTCTTGGAGTGAATTTCAGCCACTCGGTGTTGTAGCGGGTATTACGCCGTTTAACTTCCCTGCAATGGTGCCAATGTGGATGTTCCCTCTTGCATTGGTTTGCGGTAACACATTCGTATTGAAGCCGTCTGAGCGTGATCCATCCTCAACCATGTACATCGCTCAGCTTCTAAAAGAAGCGGGTCTACCTGATGGTGTGATGAACGTTGTGAACGGTGACAAAGAATCTGTTGATGTGTTGTTGAGCGATGAGCGTGTAAAAGCCGTTTCTTTCGTAGGTTCTACCCCGATTGCTGAATACATTTACGCGACTGCCAGTGCAAATGGCAAGCGTTGTCAGGCGCTAGGAGGTGCAAAAAACCATGCGATCGTGATGCCTGATGCGGACATCGATAACGCAGTGAACCAACTACTAGGTGCGGCATTCGGTTCTTCAGGTGAGCGCTGTATGGCTCTTTCAGTTGCGGTAGCCGTTGGCGACGAAGCGGGTGATGCTTTGGTGGCTAAAATGTCTGAAGCCATGAAAGGCCTAACCGTTGGTGCGTACAGCAATACCTCTAATGACTTCGGTCCTGTTATTACTGCTGAACACAAAGCGAAAGTACAAGGCTTCATTTCTAGCGGTGAAGAACAAGGCGCGAAAGTGGTTGTTGATGGTCGTGATCCAGTGGTTGAAGGCTATGAAGACGGTTTCTTTGTAGGCGCAACCTTAATGGATAACGTAACTCCTGAAATGGACAGCTATAAAGCTGAAATTTTCGGCCCGGTTCTTCAAGTGGTACGTGTTAAAACAATGGAAGAGGCGATGAAGCTCATTAACGATCACGAATACGGTAACGGTACTTGTATCTTTACTCGTGACGGTGAAGCGGCTCGTTACTTCTCTGATCACATTCAAGTGGGCATGGTCGGTATCAACGTACCTTTACCTGTACCGGTTGCCTACCATAGCTTTGGTGGTTGGAAGCGCTCTTTATTCGGTGATCTACATGCGTACGGTCCTGATGGCGTTCGTTTCTATACTAAGCGTAAAACCATCACTCAACGCTGGCCTTCTAGCGGCGTTCGTGAAGGCGTATCAATGTCATTCCCTTCTTAATTTGGAATGATGAGCAGGGGCATTAGCCCCTGACGAACACCCACCCTAGGTGTTAGATCGAAGTCCGTTGTCTCGATCGAATGAATTTATCGGCTCGCCGGTAAATGACAGGCGTGTATTGGTTGCGCGCCTTTGGTAAATGACCTTTACCAATCAGTCGTTGTTGTAGTGAGCGGCCTTTGCTCACTTTAAAAAATGATAGGCGCGACTGCGAAAGTGGTCGTCTTTTCTCGAGTGTTGTAGCGAGATACGAGCTGTTTTACTGTCGCAGCCCGTATCGACTCCTCAGCCAATCACCTTTACCGTTGAAGGTGATTGGCTTTTTTTTGCCTTATTTTTTCTAATTCATAAATCATTTTTTTTGGCTGGTCGAATCAGTGCTTTTGTCAATAATGACATTGCCTTTTTGAACGCGTTACAGTGTTGGAGAGGCCTGCATGAGATCACTTTTTCCCCAAGAGTGAATGATATGCATGAGCGTGTAGTTAGATGTCTAATCGCATCCAGCCGAAACCCGTTAGGGTTTCGGTTTTTTTATGCGGGAAAAATAATGCTGAAAAGAAAAAATCGATCGGACTTAGATGAGCTGACGGCGGATGGTATGCCAAAGTTGCTTTAACGTCGCCATCATGAGCGGACCGTCTTGTCTAGGGAATGAGCCGACACCCACGATGAGCAATTGATTTTGTAAATCGCACCATGCAAATTGACCATGAATGCCCAACATGGTGAAGCACTGAGACTCAGGCTCTAACATCCAAAATTGCTTTTGATATTGTCCTTGCTTGAATATGGGGTCTTCTACATGAGCCTGATATATGCTCTTTTGCATTTTACTTGGCTGTACCAACGATTTAATAAACGCCTCTGGAATAACGTATTCACCCGAGAGGTTTCGCCCGTTGTTGATAAGTGGGTAGGCCAGTTTTGCAAAATCCATCAGCGTTAGATTGAGTTGGCCTTCTGTGATCGGGAAACCATCTTTGTCGGTATTAAACCAAGCTTCGTGCTCGGCACCACTTGTTTTGTAAAGCCGAGATTCAAATAACTCTGCAAGAGGCTGCTGGTAAACTGTTTCGAGTGCCATGCCCAAAATATTGGTCAGGGTTGAGTTATATACGAAGGCCGTTCCAGGTGTGTATTGGCGCTCAGTAAGATGATGGGTTACCCAGGCTCGAATGCCGATGGCTTCGTTTTCATCTGCAGGATAATAACCTGCCGCCTTGGCATAGCTCCAATAGTGAGCATTGGGATCGGTATAGTCTTCTGAGTAAAGTATCCCTGCTTGCATGTCCCATACGTGTTCGAGTGTTACACCATCCCAGGCAGAGATTCCACGAAGTTCAGTCACATACTCTTGAATGGGCGAGGCAGGATTCAGCTTCCCTTCTTTAACAGCCTGTGCCACGAGGAAACTGCACATCGACTTCGTACATGAATGAATCACGTGGCGGTCGTTAGGAGTGAAGCCATTTCGATAGGATTCGTGAAGCAGTGTATTGCCCTTCAATACAATTAGGCCGTCATTAAACAACCGACGATTTAAAAAGGTATTAGTATCAATCGTACGAGAAGGGCGAAGCGGATCAGGCCAAAGCACATCATCCAGTGGGAGTATATTGTTTGAATCGTTTTTAAACGAAATAGAACTTTCGCTGCTGAGTGCAACCGTAGGAAATAATTGATGCATTTCGGTTTGCCCGAGCGCAAGGCATTCCGGTTGATCCCAGTTGACTTGGCCAATACCAAATTCAGTATTGAGCCAAGTAATCGGTTGGTCGGTGATTTTCTTTACCATATTCGCATCCTTGCAGATGTAAGTTTATCCCACCGATTGTAGCGGAGTACTCTGTTGCGGATCTATGTTTTCATAGGCCTTGTGTACTCGTTTTGTGATGCCTGTGAACAAAGTGTAGGGAATGGTATCGCACCATGGCGCCACTTCACTGGCCAGTAGGTTCTCGCCCCAAAGTTCCACGTGAGATCCTACCTGTCCATCGACTATTTCTGTTAGGTCGACACACAACATATCCATGGATACGCGACCGAGAATACGGGTGCGCTGGCCGTTGACCAATACTGGGGTACCGGTTTTGGCATGACGTGGATAGCCATCCGCATAGCCCATGGCGACGGTGCCTACTTTCATGTTTTTATCGCATACAAAACTGCCACCGTATCCGATGGCATCACCTTTATTGAGGTGATGCACCGCAATGACTTCAGAAGAGAGTGTCATAACAGCACGCAGTTGATCGCCCCATTCATGGGCGTGTTCAAATGGCGTTGCGCCATAGAGCATGATACCAGGGCGTTGCCAATCTCGGTGGGCATCAGGGTGGCCCAGTGTACCAGCCGAGTTTGCGAGACTAGCGGGTGCTGTAATATTTCGAGTGACGTAATCGAATAGGCCCACTTGTACTTTGGTCTCGTGACGATCCAGTTCATCTGCGCAAGCGAAGTGAGTCATTAAGACAATGTTTTCGACTTGCGGCAGCTGAGTTAATTGGCCATAGGCCTCTTCATATAGATCCGGTGATACCCCCAAACGATGCATGCCGCTATCCATCTTTAGCCATACGCTAATCGGACGGGACAGTTGAGTACGTGCAATCATTTTAATTTGATCCAAGCTATGAACGGCTGTCCATAAATCTTGCTCGGCGATGACAGGGAGTTCGTCTTCGGTAAAGAAACCTTCTAACAGCAGTATTGGATGCTGAATACCGGCTTCACGTAATTCAAGCGCCTCTTCAATGCAGGCAACGCCGAATGCATCGGCGTCCTGTTGCAAGGCTTTTGCCGCCATAACCGCATTATGGCCATAGGCATTTGCTTTGATGATGGCGACTGCTTTTTTATTACCGCTCGCTTTTTTTGCTAAGCGGTAATTGTGTCGAATCGCATCAAAATTCATAGTGGCTGTTGCTGCACGGCCCATAGTACTTCTTCCGTTTTTTAGGTGTTACAGGGCCATGATGGCTTCAATTTCGATGTCTGCATCTTTCGGTAGTGCTTTTACGGCGTAAGCCGCGCGAGCAGGGTACGGCGCAGAAAAATATTGCCCCATGATTTCATTCACTTGTGCAAAGTATTTTAAATCACTTAGTAGAACTGTGATTTTTACGAAATCGCTTAGATCGCCACCAGCCGCTTGTGCCACGGCTTTTAAGTTATCAAATACTTGTTTAGCTTGAGCGTCGAATGAGTCTGTTACCATTTCCATTGTGGTGGGGTTCAATGGAATTTGCCCAGAAATGTATACCGTGTTGTCAACTTTTACCGCTTGAGAATAGGTACCAATGGCGGCCGGAGCATTTTCTGTGTTGATAATGGTTTTAGTGGTCATGTTACTACCTTATGGTTTAATTAGGCTGAATAGCGATCCATAGAGAAACCGTCTGGATTGATATCGGTTTCTCGTTCACTGATGATGTCTGCAACAAACTTTCCTGAACCCAATGACATAGTCCAACCCAGTGTGCCGTGGCCGGTATTGAGATACAGATTAGAGAATTTGGTCTTGCCAATAACGGGCACACTGTCCGGGGTCATAGGTCTTAAGCCTGTCCAGAATTCGGCTTTTGCAATATCACAAGAACCAGGGAAGAGATCTTGCACAACGAATTCTACATTGGCTCTGCGCTTATCTTTCAGTTCCATATTATATGAGGCAATTTCGGCGGAACCGCCTACACGAATACGATCATCGAATCGAGTCACGGCGATTTTATAGGTCTCGTCCATAACGGTGCTGACAGGGGCTTTGCTCTCATCTTCAATTGGCAATGTCAGTGAATACCCTTTGATGGGGTAAACAGGAATGCTTAATCCGATTTGCTGAAGCATAAGCGTTGAATAACTGCCTAGAGCCACAAGATAGCTGTCTGCAACGAAGTCTCCACGGCTCGTCGCAACACCGCTAATTTGCCCCTTATTCTCAATTAAATGATGAATGTCCGTGTTATAAACGAAATTTACACCGAGCTTTTCACACTCTTGCGCGAGGGCATTAGTAAACTTGTAGCAATCACCGGTTTCATCTCCCGGTAAACGTAAGCCGCCGACTAACTTGTCTTTCACATTGGCTAAGGCCGGCTCAAAGTCGATACAGCCTTTAACGTCTAGAGCCTGATGGGGAACACCACATTCTTTCAACACCTCTAGGTCTTTTTCTAGGCCGTCTAATTGCGCTTGGGTGCGGAAGACCTGAAGCGTACCTTGTTGGCGCTCGTCATAATGAATGTCGATTTCGCTGCGTAATGAGCGGAAGCAGTCACGACTGTATTCTGCAATGCGCATCATTCTTTCTTTGTTAACGTGGTACGCATCAGCGTTACAATTAGCCACCATCTTCGCCATCCACGACAAAGACTGGCGATCCAATTCCCCGAACTTGATCATTAGGGGGGCAAGGTCTTGCATCATCCACTTGATTGCTTTTAGTGGTACACCCGGGGCAGCCCAAGGGGTCGCGTATCCAGGAGATATCATACCGGCATTACCGCGACTGGTTTCCTCTGCGGCACCAGACTGGCGATCCACGACGGTCACTTGATGACCTGCTTTTGCCAAATACCAAGCGCTTGCAACACCGACAACACCACTGCCAAGAATGAGCACATGCATGGGAATATCTTCTCAATTAGGTTGTTTTAGATATCCCTATATTAATTAAATAAAGTGAGATTATTCCTTTGAAATTCATCTATTATTAGTAAAATAAGCTGAAAAATAACAACTATCTAGGTTATCGTACTGGTTATGTCGGAATCAAAAAAGCGCACATTAGATCGTCTGGATCTAAACATTTTAAAGGCCTTACAGATGGATGGCCGAATCAGTTATGTGGAGCTGGCGGACAAGGTTGGTCTGAGTTCGACCCCTTGCATTGAGCGGGTTAAACGACTTGAAAAGGAAGGCTACATAGAAGGCTATTATGCAAAATTAAACCCGCTGAAACTCAACTGTTCTATGTTGGTGTTTGTTGAGATATCTCTATCCTATCAGTCTAAGGATGCGTTCGCGGAATTTAATCGCGCGGTTGCCACCTTGCCGTATATTTTGGAATGTCATCTGGTTTCTGGGGATGCAGATTACCTTATTAAGGCGCGAATCAATGACATGTCACAATATCGCGCCTTACTGGGTGATATGTTGTTGACCTTGCCGGGAGTTAAAAATTCGAAGAGCTACATCGTGATGGAAGAGGTGAAAGAAACACAAGCCTTGCCCTTAGATTTCGCCAGTAAAAAAGTCTAGATTAATCGGCTTGAAAACACCGACTGTTAAGGGAGTCGGTGTTTTTTTATGGCTTATTTGGGCGCAGCGGTGTGATCGAGAGCCGCCATTTCAGGAGGGTGTTTTTTGTCTCCCAATTCTGAAATTAGCATGCCTGCGATGATACAGACGGCCCCTAGAATGCCTAAGGCGCCTAGTTTCTCATCTAACACAGCCCAAGCGGTTATGTGCGCAAATACCGGCTCGCTTGCAAAGATCAGTGCCACCTTAGGCGCCGACAATACTTTTTGTGATACCCCTTGAGCCCATAATGCAACGCCACTACCTAAGATCGCAGCTGAAAGAATGGCTGCGAGTATAATGGGTTTCATGAGTTGATCCCATGCGCCAATTGGCGTTGCTTCTGGGTGGTAGAAAAGAGGATCTCCAGCGGCTACTCCGGCAATTAAACAGTAGACCGCAACGGCAAACAGCTGAATCATACTCAGCATGATCACCGGGAAGTGACCTACCCAGCGCCCAGTTAAAATGATGTGTAACGCAAAAGAAAAAGCGCATACAAGGACTAACAAATCGCCGCTGTTAAATTCCATCTTGTCACCCATGGTCAACAAAAAGAGACCAATGGTCGCAATACTTATGCCGAGCCATGCGGGTAAAGAAGTGCGGTTTCGAAATAGTATAAAGCCCAGTAAAGACACGAGTGGTACGTTTAACCCTGTTATAAAGCCTGCATTCGATACACTGGTGTAATGCATGCCTTCTGTTTGCGCAAAGAATCCCAAGAACAACAAAAAGCCTAAAAATAGCGCTGGCAACATCATGGCTTGATAGTTGATGGATTGCTTTCGTTCCTCAGAAAAATAGTAGAGAGGAATGAGGGTAATACCGGCTAAAAGAAACCGAAAAAAGTTAAAAGTATGGGTGGGTAAATCGAGTATGGCCATGTCCACAAGGACGAACTCGACACCCCAAACAATACAAACAAACAACAGCAAAAAGGTGGCAGTACGCGCAGATACTTGCGTCATATTAATCTCACTAAATCATTCGGACCAAGGAAAAAAAAAGGGAGCCGTGATAGCAGAACACGGCTCCCGCAGGTGTGTCCGAAGACAACGGTACTGTAAATCGTTAGATTCCGAATTTATCCAAGAAGTTGTAGTAGGCTGCGCCGATCGCAGTGAACGGTACGCGGAACATGCGACCCCCTGGGAATGGGTATTGTGGCAGGCCAGCAAACACGTCGTAGCGCTTAGTTTGACCTTGGATGGCATCGGACAAGACCTTACCACACAGGTGGGTACAGGTTAGGCCGTGACCAGAGTAGCCTTGTGAGTAATAAATGTTGGAGCCGATACGACCTACTTGTGGTAGGCGCATTAGGGTTAACAAGAAGTTACCGGTCCATGCGTAATCGATCTTCACACCTTTCAATTGTGGGAAGGTTTTCAGCATGTTAGGTACGATCTTGCTCTTGATGCTGGATGGTTCACGAGCACCATAAGTAACACCACCACCGTAGATTAGGCGACCATCACCCGATAGACGGAAGTAGTCTAGTAAGTAGTTGCAATCTTCTACGCAGTTGTCTTCTGGTAGTAATTCTTTTTGTTGTGCTTCAGTCAAAGGTTCTGTAGTAATGATTTGTGTGCCGCAGGGCATCGCCTTAGATTGTAATTTAGGGATCAAGTCGCCTAAATAAGCGTTACCCGCTACTACAACGAAGTTAGCAGTAACGGAACCCTGTTCAGTAATGACTTTCGCAGGCTCACCTTCTTCTACTTTGATGACCTTCGAGTCTTCGTAGATTTTTCCACCGAGCGATTCAAGCGCCTTGGCTTCACCTTGAACTAGGTTAAGCGGGTGGAAGTGGCCGCCGCTCTTATCGAACAAACCACCTTCGTAACGTTCTGTGCCAACGTATTTACGAATCTCGTTTTTATCTAGTAGTACCAAATCTTTGTGGCCGTGGGCCTCCCAAAGCGCTTTTTTCTCTTCTAGTTCTTTTAGCTGTTTACCGTTGCAGGCGGCGAAGATGCCACCGTCTTTTAGGTCACAGTCAATATTGTACTGGTCAACCAAGCGACGAATGATACGGCCGCCTTCGAAAGCCATTGCACCCATTTGGGCGCCCACTTCTTTACCGTAATGGCGTTCGATGAAATCGATATCGCGGGAGTAACTATGGACGATTTGACCACCGTTACGACCAGAGGCACCGAAGCCCACGCGTGAGCCTTCCAATACCACAACTTTGAAACCACTTTCTGCTAAGTGAATGGCGGTAGATAGGCCTGTGTAACCGGCACCGATAATGCAAACATCCGCTTGAATGTTGTCTTGAAGAGCTGGGCGCAAGCCTTGGTCATGGGCCGAAGCAGCGTAGTACGATGAAGTATGAGTTGGTACTGTCATAAAAACCTCAATAGGCATGCACTGATGAATCGGTGCTTTTAACTGTCATTAGGATTCTGTCCGTTTACCGGTGACCAAAGCCAAGAACGTTATTGGTTCGATCACACAGTATAGATCCTGTATTTTTCATGCTGACAACGATACGAGTCAGCGTCTATCGCCTCCATACCCCCGGGGGTATATTTTGAGCAGCGGGCGCTAAACGATTGATTTAAGTCAGGTTATTTCTCAGCCGCGACCACAGAAATTTCAACGAGTAGTTCTTCTCTGGCCATGCTGGCCTCAACGCACGCGCGAGCGGGCGCGTAACCACTAGGCACCCAAGCATCCCACACCTTATTCATGGCTGCAAAGTCTTCCATGGTTTTCACATAAATCGTAGCAGACAAGATGTGTTCTCGATCGCTGCCCGCGTCGAGTAATAGCTGATCGACTTTATCGAGCATGGTTTGGGTTTGCTCGGTGATGTCTTGATGCGGTTGCCCTGTCTCGGTGTTTCGGGTGACATCTTTTCCTACTTGCCCGCACAGATAGATGACGCCGTTGTGTTTCACAATTCGACTCATGCGTGCCTGGGTTTCAATTCGTTCTATCGACATGGAAATAACCTTAGATAAACTGCTTCAATGAACTGAGCTATATTCAATGTAAGTGGAATGAATCTCATGGTAAGTATAGGGTGGGATCGGCGATATACCCCCCGCGGTATATTCATTTCCCTTGGGGTTTGCCCCATGATGGCGCTATAACTCAAATGGCCACTATATAAGGCCGGTGTTCATGTTTGGATGGGCCTTAGCAATCGCTCAATAGAAGGCGAGAGGCGGACGACTCACCATCAGAACGTCGTAGCTCAACACAGGATAATTTATGGCACTTTCTTTGCGCGATACTGGATTATTAAAAACCCAAGCCTACATTAACGGGCAATGGGTGGATGCTGATAATGGCGATACCTTTGACGTGGTTAACCCGGCGAGTGGTGAAGTGATTGCCAAGGTTGCCAATGTGGGAGCCGCTGAAACCCAGCGGGCAATCGAAGCGGCGGAAGCAGCGATGGCTTCGTGGAAGGCGTTAGCGGCAAAGGTTCGTTGCGACATCCTTGAGAAATGGCATGACCTGGTCATGGAAAACCAAGAAGACTTGGCCATGCTGTTGACCACAGAGCAAGGTAAAACCTTGGCTGAGGCTCGCGGTGAAATTGCCTATGGCGCCTCCTATATCAAGTGGTTCTCAGAAGAAGGGAAGCGGGTCTATGGTGATATTTTGCAGCAGACCCCTGACCGTCGTGGCTTGGTCATTAAGCAGCCTGTTGGGGTTGTGGCCGGTATCACGCCATGGAATTTCCCAAATGGCATGATTACCCGTAAGGTGGCACCCGCTCTATCCGTTGGATGTGGATTTGTTTTAAAACCGGCTGCAGAGACGCCACTGAGTGCGCTTGCGTTGGCGGAATTAGCCGAGCGCGCGGGTCTACCTGCGGGCTTGTTCAATATTGTTCCTGGTTTAGATGCCCCGGCCATTGGCGGCGAGTTGACGTCTAACCCAGTGGTTAAGAAAGTCACCTTTACTGGCTCTACCCCGGTGGGCAAATTACTGATGCAACAATGCGCGGCCACGGCTAAGCGCACATCTATGGAACTGGGCGGCAACGCGCCAGTGATCGTATTCGACGATGCCGACTTAGATAAAGCGATTCAAGGCGCCTTGGCGGCTAAGTATAGAAACTCAGGTCAAACCTGTATTTGTGCCAACCGTATTATGGTGCAAGCCGGTGTTTACGATGAGTTTGTGAAGCGCTTTAGCCAACACGTTGATCAATTCCAAATTGGTGACGGCTTGCAAGCCGGTACCACCCATGGTCCTGTGATTACGGAAAAAGCCGCACAGGGCATCCATGAGAAAGTTCAAAATGCAGTGGCCGAGGGCGCTAATTTGCTAACCGGTGGCAAGATCAGCGACAAGGGAACTCACTTTTACGAACCGACGATTCTGACGAACGTTAATCGCACCATGCGTGTATTTAAAGAAGAAATTTTTGGCCCGGTAGCGCCTATCTTCAAGTTCGAAACGGAACAAGAGGCCATTGATATGGCCAATGATACGGAGTTTGGCTTAGCGGCATACTTCTATACTGAAAATATGGGTCGTATCTTCCGCGTTGGTGAAGGCCTGGAATATGGCATGGTGGGGGTAAACGAAACCGCCATCAGTTCTGAAGTGATTCCTTTTGGCGGCGTTAAAGAATCAGGCCAAGGCCGTGAAGGGTCTAAGTATGGCTTAGACGACTATTTAGAAATTAAATACCTCTGTATCGGTGGACTTACCCAAGGCTAATACCGAAGGTTTTTTAACGAATCCAACATTAAGTACAACATTTGATTACCGGGCTTAGCCCATTCACAGAGGCATCTCATTTCGAGATGCCTCTGTGATTGTAGTGAGGAAAATTGTCAATGAGCGCAATCATTTATCCAACCACAAACCTGAAGCACACAGAAACGATCACGATTGATCGTGCAGAGGGTATCTATGTGTATGACAAACAAGGCAACCAATACATCGAAGGCCTTGCTGGTTTGTGGTGTACTTCTTTAGGTTATGGCAACCAAGAACTGATTGATGCTGCCAGTCAGCAAATGGGCAAGTTGTCATTTAGCCATATGTTTGGTGGTAAAACCCACGAAGTGGGCATCGAACTGTCTGAGCGATTAGCGGCCATGGTGCCTGTGGAGAACGCGAAAATTTTCTTTGGTAACTCAGGTAGTGATGCAAACGACACGCACGTTAAAATGCTGCATTACTACTTTAATGCGATCGGCAAGCCAAACAAGAAAAAAATTATTGCACGTGAACGCTCTTATCATGGTGTCACCGTGGCGTCGGCGTCTTTAACCGGCCTGCCACCAAATCACACTCACTTCGATTTGCCATTTGACGCTTTAGGCGTTTTGCGTACGGATGCACCTCATTACTATCGCGGTAAACAAAATGGGGAAACCGAAGCTCAGTTTGTTGATCGTATTGTTGGCAACTTAGAAGCCATGATTTTACGTGAAAACCCTGAAACGATTGCGGCGTTCATTGCTGAGCCGATCACAGGTGCCAGTGGCGTGATCGTGCCGCCTGCGGGTTACTATGAAAAAGTGCAAGCACTTCTTGCTAAATACGACATCTTGTTCTGGGCGGACGAAGTCATTACTGGTTTTGGTCGTACAGGTAATGTATTTGGCTGCGATACCATGGGGATTGAATCACCTGCAATGATGACGTTTGCGAAACAATTGTCGTCTGCCTATGTGCCCATCAGCGCGTCCGTGATTCGTGGTGATATGTACGAAGCGATGATCGAACCAAGTGCTCAAGTGGGTGTGTTCGGACATGGCTACACCTATACCGGTCACCCAGTGGCGGCAGCGGTTTCGTTGAAAACCCTCGAAATCTATCAGCGTGACAATATCTTTGATCATGCGGCTGACGTGGGTGAATACATGCAGTCTCAATTGGCGAAGTTCAAGGATCACCCTCTGGTAGGCGAGGTTCGCGGTAGTGGTTTGATCGCTGCGGTCGAAATGGTTGCCAATAAGGAAACGGGTCAAGCCTTTGAAGGTGGTGCGGTCGGCGGTTTTGCCATGAACGCCTGTCAAAACCATGGATTGATCGTTCGTGCGGTAGCGGGTTCTTCCATTGCGTTCTGTCCGCCATTGATCATTACTAAAGATCAAGTGGATGAAATGTTGTCCCGATTCGGTAAGGCCTTGGATGAAACGCTTGCCCATTGCCAAAAAGAAGGCTTACTGGCTTAATCCAAGTTTCGCTACGGCCAGAATGTACCGTAGCGCCACCACCGGGTGGGGTCGCAAACATCACGACCTTAAATCTGACGTCCGTTCGGAAGCATTCAGCTTCTAGCGAGAGCACTATAAGCACCTTTCCAGCCCTGGAAAGGTGCCCTTTATCAAGGAGCGCTCTATGCCTTTTAAATCATTTGTTCCTGCGCCTTTAGATCAGGACACTTACGCCAACATTTTTTCCTATATCAGTTTGCCACTAAGTCGAGACATCGGTCACCCAGACCTTGATGTGGTGGTGATGGGCGTGCCATTTGATTTGGCCACCACAGGTCGCAGTGGCACCCGTTTCGGCCCCACAGGTATTCGACAGGCTAGCAGTCAATTACGTTGGGAAGAAAAGCGTTGGCCATGGACGTTTTCCTTAAGTGAGCAGTTAAATGCCATCGATTATGGGGATGTGGTGTGGGAATTGGGTAACGCACACGACATGTTCAAAGTGGTGCAAGAAACGGCGGAATCTATTATTGAAGCGGGCAATCAATTAGTGACTTTGGGTG
>Ga0255776_10002536_pt1 | contig 20307 bp, 14 predicted proteins | sample 071ome_19_FD_179974 | JGI IMG/M metagenome (GOLD analysis project Ga0255776, IMG submission 179974) | Coastal salt marsh microbial communities from the Groves Creek Marsh, Skidaway Island, Georgia - 071413AT metaG (version 2) | ecosystem: Environmental > Aquatic > Marine > Intertidal zone >... | reverse complement strand
GTAGGTGTGGAACTGGGACAACTACTGGTGCTGATTTTGGTGATTCCTCTATTAAACCTGCTGTTCCGCTATTTTGTGCAGGAGCGCATTGGTTCCATATTGCTTTCTGCCTTGCTTGCACACAGCGCCTGGCACTGGATGCTGGATCGGGGCAACACCCTGGGTGAGTATCAATTCCAGCTACCAGTTTTTGACGGATTGTTCTTTGCTGGACTTATGCGCTGGGGCATGATGCTCATCATCATTGCGCTCATACTATGGGGTATGTACGAGATATTCCGAAAATTCTCGCTAGTGGGTGCCGGGGCCGTTGATAGCCAGGTTGATACCAGCGTGCAGCGACAAATCTGAAGAGTGCCGAAGTAGGGCTGGAAGAAGGACTGAATGTGTCAGTCTATGGTCTGAGCGCGCGATGCGTAACTTATTGTTATATAAGAAATTAATTCGCCAATAAAGTGCCTTCCCAGTTTCAATTTGTAACAATCCCTCACAGTGAATTGTTTCCGTAAAAACCCCCCTTTGTTATAAGCTAGCGGCCAGTTTTCAAGGGCACATGGCGGAATAGTATTCCCGCTTCCCCGGGTACCGAAAAAGCGAGCCGGATTAACCAGTACAAAACAGTCTGGAGTCGACTCAACGGTGCTGGATCTCAATATTCGGGCTTATCAGACTCGTTCTACTGCACAGGGCTGGTATGACTGCAAGGAACAAAATGATGAAACAGTCAGTGTGGGCGATTTTGGTACTCCTGTGCGGTGGGTTGGCGGTGAATGCTGCAGCCGGGCCACAGCGCGTGGGTAATTTTGCCCTCCTGGATCATGAGGGGCGTATCCATAACCTGCGCAAGTATGGTGATAGCAAAGCAGTAGTGCTTATTTCGACCTCAGCACACTGCGTCGAGAACCTCGATCAACTTCACAAATATCGATTATTACGCACTACCTGGGAGCGTGAAGGCGTAACATTCCTGGCGATAAATTCATCCGCCAGTGATTCATTACAGGAAGTCAGGTCAATGGCAGAGGCTTACAACCTCGATATGCCTATCCTGCTCGATGAGACCCAATTGGTTGCCGAAAGTCTGCAGATCTCCAAGGCTGGCGAACTGCTGGTGCTCGACCCCACACGCTCGCAAATCCTGTATCGGGGCGGGCTCGATATTGACCCCAAGAGAGCACGACCAGAATTTGATATTGAAGCGAGAGCAGGTACTTCCTTCCTCTCTGAGACTCTTGCAAAAGCAGTGAATGGTGAGAGTCCTGCCATGGAAGCAACCGTGGAAATTGAGGCTGCAGGATGCGATCTAAGCTTTCCTGCCAGAACCGAACATTTGGCAGATACCCCGGACTACGCCACTGAGATTGCACCCATTCTCGAAGAGAAGTGCATGGATTGTCACATCGAGGGAGGTATTGCACCGTTTGCCATGGATTCACACATGATGGTGCAAGGCTGGTCTCCCATGATGAAAGAAGTATTGATGACAAAACGGATGCCACCGGCCCAGGTGGACCCTTCTATCAATCACTTCACCAACGCCCGGTATATCGATGCGGAAGAGTTACAGACTCTGGTGCACTGGATTGATGCCGGTGCGCCACGCGGCGAAAGCGAAGTTGACCCCTTGACGCTGATTAAACCACCCGCATCAGAATGGGAGTTGGGGGAGCCGGATTTTATTGTGGAGGTGCCGGCATTTACGGTGCCTGCGACTGGTGTGCTGGATTACGAGAATGTCACTATCAATCTTCCTTTCGAGGAAGACAAGTGGGTCAAGTCAGTTCAACACATACCTGGAGATCGCAGGGTTCTGCATCACTTGCTTAGCTACATCGTACCTGCTGACTATGCCGAGGCCATCATTGAAGGCGAAAACGACAGTTATCGGGAGTTCCTCGAAGGTTATGCGCCGGGCAAGGACGAAGCTGCTACTTTTCCGGAGAAATCCGGTGTTTTTATCCCCAAGGGTTCGGCTGTGCAGATGTCAGTACACTATACGACCTTCGGTAAAGAGACAGTGGACAAGACTCGGCTGGGCCTCTATTTCGCTGACGACGAACCCGAATTTCAGTATTCCACTTACTCACTAAGCCACAGTGGCCGTAATCTGGAAATACCACCGCGCGTCGCCGAACACAGGATGAGCGCATCCTATGTCTTCGAAGACGAAGTGATGCTGCATGGTTTGCGTCCACACATGCACTATCGCGGCAAATACATGCGCTTCAGTGTGGTTTACCCGGACGGACAGAAGGCGGACATTATCAATGTGCCTGACTACAATTTTGCCTGGCAACCGACGTATCGACTGAGTGAGCCCATGCTGCTTCCTGCTGGTTCACGAGTGATGATCGAGGGCGCTTTCGATAACTCCCAATATAATCTGGGAAATCCAGATCCGGCTGCCATCGTCCGTGGTGGCGCACAGAGCTGGGATGAGATGTTTATTGGTTATTTTTCCTACCATAAAACCAGTAAAGAATAGCAAAAGCAGACTTGAATAGAGGCTTGTGAACTGCTCCATCTGGGAGGGTGCGCGGTGGTTTGAAGGGCCTGATTTGAAGCCAACAAACTGTTACAAAAAGTAATATAATTGATACTCCTTACTACCCCTACTGGAGTAGAATGGATCTGTTAAGGGAATAATTCCGGAGATTTCAAATGCAGCCAAAATTCTTACGTAGTCTCGGTTTAGCCGCGGCTCTCATTGCCACACCCGTGTTCGCTTTGCCTGATCGAATTGGCGATTTTGCCTTGCTGGACAGTGATGGAGAATTTCATCAGTTAAGCCGCTATCGTCACATGGACGCGCTGGTGCTGATGGCTTATGACAGCAGCTGCGAGTCTATCGACTCTGCAATTGCACAATATAACTCAGCCGGTTCCGGTTTCGCCGGGCAGAGCGTTGCTTTTGCCCTGATTGAAGCTGCAGGCACGACTGATGTCGATGCAGTTCGAGCCAGCAAGTCTGCGAAAGGCATTGATTTCCCGGTATTGATCGATAATGGTCAACTGGTTTCTGAAACGCTGCAGCTTGGTAAAGCTGGTGAAGTAGCGGTTCTCGACCCTGAGCGCCTCACCATGCTGTATCGTGGACCGGCTACCGAAATGGGTGACGTTTTGCAAGCTGAACTCAACAGCGGTGTGGACAATACTGTCGTACAGGCAGCTTCCGGCTGTGATATTTCGTATCCGGTCAAGTCTGCACAAACTGATTCAGTGCCAGATTACGCCGAAGAAGTGGCCCCGATCATTGCCGAACAATGTGCATCCTGTCACCGTGAAGGTGGAATTGGACCGTTCGCCATGGACAGCCACCTGATGTTGCAGGGTTGGTCTCCAATGATTCGAGAAGTACTGCTGACCAAGCGCATGCCTCCAATGCAGGTAGATCCCAATATCGGTCATTTTGACAATGCCCGCTATATCTCTGATGCCGAAATGCAAACTCTGGTTCACTGGATTGACGCCGGCGCGCCGCGCGGTGCGGCCCCTGTTGATCCCTTGACCCAACTGGAATTCCCGGATCGCAAATCCTGGCAGTTAGGTGAGCCTGACTACATCATCAAGGCTCCCAAACACGAAGTGCCAGCGACTGGTGTGCTGGATTACATCAATGTTGATGTTGAGCTGCCATTTGAAGAAGACAAGTGGGTCAGAGCCGTGCAATTTATTGCCGGTGATGAATCTGTATTGCACCACCTGCTGACCTATGTCACTGCACCGGCTGAAGATTTTGACGGCGGGGAATCCGATACACGGTCTATCGCACGGCGCTTCCTGGAAGGCTACGCCCCGGGTAAAGTTGATGCAATGACCTTTCCGGAAAATACTGGTGTGTATATTCCTGAAGGGCATAAATTGTCCATGCAATTCCACTACACTACCAATGGACGTGCAACATCTGACGAGACCATTCTGGGTCTGTACATGTATGACGAGCCACCTGAGCATGAAAACTTCACGCGCTCGGTTTCAGGCATGTTCCGAATTCCGCCATATGCCCAAGATCATGCAGCAGAAGCGGCGTATGTTTTCCAGGAAGACGTAGTGGTAACTGGCCTGCGTGCCCACATGCATTTTCGTGGCAAGGACATGCAATTTGCCGCTGAATATCCTGATGGCACCATGGAGCAATTACTGAGTGTGCCAAATTACAGTTATGCCTGGCAGCCTACGTACCAGCTTTCAGATCCGAAAGCGTTGCCTGCGGGGACGAAAGTACATGTAACCGGCACGTTTGATAATTCTGAATATAATCCAGCCAATCCAGACCCGAGCAAAGAGCTCACCTTTGGTTTGCAAAGCTGGGATGAAATGTTATCGGTTACTGGACTTACCACGCCGCTGAAGGCAGTGACTAAGCGCTAGGCTCCGATTGGTATGAACCCCAAAACCCGAGCACAGTGATGTGCTCGGGTTTTTTGTCTCCGCTTCCGGAGAATTGGCCAAAATCCCGTAAATTCAAGCCCTTGAAGTGGCTATACCGGATTGTCTCCAGCGCCCCTAACTTGCTATGATGCAGGGCGTTTTTAATCAAGAATCCTCTGACTAAATCGCAATTGACCCGAGCCTGTGACGCATTGTCGATGATTGCGCGGTGGCAATTTGAGAGGATCCATAATAAAAGGAACTGCCTTAAAGTTCCGCAAACTCTGGAGAGCGCTTCATGTCCTCGATTTTATTAGTGATGTTCGGCATCGTGGGATTCTGTTTTGGCTGGTTTGTTTACTCCAAATTTATAGCCAGCAAGATTTACCAACTTGATCCAAACTATGTCACTCCTGCGCATCAAATTAATGATGGCATTGACTATGTACCTACCAATAAATTTGTACTTTGGGGCGCACACTTTACGGCTGTAGCAGGCGCTGCACCGATTGTGGGTCCTGCCGCAGCGGTTTATTACGGTTGGGGGCCGGCGATTCTCTGGGTCGTGTTTGGTTCTATCTTCTTCGCAGGTGTGCACGACATGGGTGCGCTGTGGGCGAGTAACCGCCATGGTGCAAAATCAATCGGGGCACTTTCCGAGAGTCTGATTGGCAAGCGCGCCAGTGCCTTGTTCATGATCATCATCTTTCTACTGCTGGTGCTTGTGAACGCGGTGTTCGCCACCATCATCGCAACCGACATGGTGATATTCCCATCCTCGGTTATCCCGGCATGGGTGGCTATTCCTGTAGCAATCGGGATCGGCGTATTGATTCGGCGCAAATTTAATCTGCTGCTGATTTCCGCTATCGGTGTTGGCATTTTGTATTTCTCGATTTACATCGGAAGCATTGCTCCGATTGAAAACCTGCCAAATCTTTTTGGTCTGGGAGAAATTGGCAACTGGATCATCCTGCTGTTTATTTATGCTGGTATCGCATCCATGCTGCCGGTTTGGTTGTTGTTGCAACCGCGTGACTATATAAACGGTGCACAGTTAGTGCTTGGCCTGTTAGTGCTTTACGGGGCAGTGTTGATCACGATGCCTTCGGTTAGCGCGCCTATGCTTAATACAGTTGCAGAAGGCACGCCGCCGCTGTGGCCAATCCTGTTCGTTACTATTGCTTGCGGCGCACTGTCAGGTTTCCACGGCATTGTGTCTTCCGGTACCAGTTCCAAGCAACTCGATAACGAGAAAGATGCACGCTTCGTTGGTTACCTGGGTGCGCTGGGCGAAGGTTCACTAGCACTGATTACTATCGTGGCTGTGACTGGTTCACTCTACGCGGCGACCAATGCTGACTGGAACGGTGTTTATACCGGGCTGACTTCTGGTCCTGGCCAGGAAGGATTTATTGTTGGTGGCGCACAACTGATTGCCCAGGGCTGGGGCTTCTCGGTCGGATTTTCCGAAACCATGTTGGCAGTAATGGTTGTGCTGTTTGCCGGCACAACCATGGATGCCGGTCTGCGCTTGCAGCGATATATCATCCAGGAGTGGGGCAATATCTATGACATTAACCCGCTCAAGAACAACTATGTCTCGACACTTCTGGCCATTTTTGCCTGTCTGGCTCTCGCCTTCGGCGTCACCAACAGCAACTATGAGACTCTCGGTGACGGCGGCATGCTGATCTGGCCTGTATTTGGTGCAACCAACCAGATTCTGGCGAGTATGACCTTGCTGACGATATCCGTGTATCTGCTTAAACTGGGTCGTCCAGCACGTTACCTGCTCGCCCCCATGTGCTTCATTTTGTTTATGGCATTATGGGCCAGTGGTTGGTATCTGATCAGGCATTTCACTACCGGCCAATACGTGCTGGTTGTGATCGAAGTTGCTGTGCTGATTACAACAATCTTCATTTTGCTGGAAGCAATGTCTGTTATTTCCAAATTGCGTAATGCCAAACCGGAAGGAGAGGGCGCTACCAGCAACGAGTAAAAACCTCGTTACAAAGTAGACCGAAAAGGAGCGGCAACCGAGCTGTGTGCAGCACAGGTTACCGCTCCTTTTTTATGCTGGTAGAGTAAATGCTGAGTAATGCCAATCTTCATTTTTGATTGCTGAGAGCATGATAATGGACGCTGAACTTCTAAAGTCCAAACTACAAGAAAGCCTTTCGCAACCGCTGGCGCTCGATGTGTTCGACAGTCTCGATTCAACCAATCTGGAAGCGCTACGTCGCATCAAGTCAGGTGACTTTAAAACTACCGCGATCGTTGCCAGGACCCAAACGGCAGGTCGTGGACGTCGCGGCAAGAATTGGGTCAGCCATGCAGACACTGGTATTTATTTCAGCTTGATGCGTAATATCGCAGTGTCGCTTACTGATCTCGACGGGTTAAGTCTGGTGGCTGCTCTGGCAGTACATCAGGGACTCACTGATCTGGGTGCGAGCAACCTGAAGCTTAAGTGGCCGAATGACATACTCTATCGCAAACGCAAACTCGCAGGGATTCTGCTGGAACTGCAGGCACCGTCCTCTGCAGAAAAACAGGAGTGCATGGTAATTTTTGGTATCGGCATCAATGTGCAACTCGATGATGCGTCGCGCAGCGAAATTAATCAGGCAGTCACAGATCTCGCTGAAACCGATATTGGTGAAGTGACAAACGAATCCGTAATCGTTGCTGTACTGCAGAAATTGGAAGAGTATGTTGGCAAATTTGAACGAGATGGATTTAGACCATACCAGGCTCATTGGAATGAACTCGATCATTATCTGAATCAGGATATTGTGATCGATAACGCGGGCAAACGTCAGATTGGTAAAGCGGCCGGTGTTAATGACGCTGGCCATTTAGTGCTAAGGACTTTGAAAGGTGAAGAGACAATTAGTGGAGGAGAAATCTTCCCATCGCTCCGACCCGCGCCGCAATCGGAAGATCAGTCGTGATATTGGAACTTGATATAGGTAATTCCCGTATAAAGTGGCGCTATGTTGAAGAAAACGGCGGCGCGGTAGCAGAGCGCGGTTCGAATGCGAACCTTGATGAACTGTTCGCCGAGTTGTCTGTCCAGAGCCAGCCTGAATGGGCACGTGCAAGCAGCGTACGTAATGCCAATATTAATGCAGCGGTTGTCGAATGGATCAAAAGCCAGTGGGGGATAGATCTGCAATTGGCACGCGTTACCCGGCGTTGTGCCGGTGTCAGCAATCAGTATGAAGAACCGCTCAGAATGGGAGTTGATCGTTGGCTCGCGATGTTGGCCGCTTTCAATGAGGCAAAAGGCCCTTGCATCGTGGTGGATAGTGGTACGGCTCTGACAGTTGATGTCATCGACGAGGACGGGGACACAAGGGTGGGTATATTGTCCCAGGGTTACAATTGATGGGTCGCAGCCTGGAGGAAAACACCCTGATTCGATTGCAAGGCCGGGGTAATGGGACTACCGCGCTGGCGCATTCCACCGATGATGCTGTCCGCAGTGGATGTCTCGCCGCACTTGTGGCGTTAATTGAGCGCACAGCTGGGAGTTATGATGATCGCTCTGTGGCCTTGTTTTTGAGCGGTGGCGATGCCCGGATGTTAAGCGAGAATTTGTTGCTGAACGCTCAGGTGCAATGTTGCATCGTGGAAGATCTGGTTATGAACGGATTGGCCATCGCCGTGCCAGGCCCGGCGATAGGAAGCTGAAGCATGCGCTATATCGTCGTTTTCCTGATATTGGCCAATCTGGGCTATCTTGGGTGGTCATTCTATCAACCGCCTGCTCCGTCCCCAGATGCCGGACCCTCCCGGAATTTATTGAATAATGGCTTGATGCTGGTTAATGAGTATCAAGAGCAGAGAGAAGAAATAGCAGCCGAATTGGCTGCAGCTGGGCCAGTTTGTTATGTACTGACACCAGTGCCCAGCGTGGATGAAGCGCGCATTTTGCTGGCAGAAGCGCAGGAGGCGGGATTTGACGCCCGAATTCAACTCACTGGAGAGCCGTTGCAGCCTCAATATCGGGTGTATTTGCCACCAGCCTCTACACGAGAGATTGCGACCGTCACGCTGGATGGTCTGAGCGCGCAGTTGACGGCGGCAAACCTGGAGATTGAAACCTATCTGCTTACCCGGGGATTCCTCGAGAACGCCATTGCGCTTGGGGTCTACCAGCAACCTGATAATGCCGAAAGGGTGGAATCCAGTGTCGAAGAGTTGGGTTATGAAGTTGAAATTGAGGAAATTCCGCGCTCAACCGGGGCCATTGAATTGGTGCTTCAGGTACCCGAATCTGACCCTCCTGACAGGGCTGAATGGCCTGATTTTACAGCCACCCGGCCCTATTTGACCCTCACAGAAAATAACTGCGAAACGATTGCAGAAGCATCCCAATTCCCCTAAAATGCCGCCTCTGATTTAAAGAGCCAGGGATTTGGATCCCTTTGCAGCTCTTTTGGGAGGGGTTCCCGAGCGGCCAAAGGGATCAGACTGTAAATCTGACGCGTAAGCTTCGGTGGTTCAAATCCACCCCCCTCCACCATCTAGAAACTGAATCGGGCGTGTTTCTAGGAGGCGGGTATAGTTCAGAGGTAGAACCCCAGCCTTCCAAGCTGGTTGCGCGGGTTCGATTCCCGCTACCCGCTCCAATACATTTGCGAGCGCAGGACAAACAGGGTAATGCGGGCCGCGGCCTTGGACTAAGTGCGATTTTAGTATAGCTCGCATAGCTCAGATGGTAGAGCACTCCCTTGGTAAGGGAGAGGTCCCCAGTTCAACTCTGGGTGTGAGCACCAGAAATTGGTGTAAATAGAGAAAAGAGCAACATTTATATAATTGGAGTCTTACTTCTTTATAATTAGTAATTATTTTGGAAAACAGCAGGTTTGTTAAGAGCAGAGTCTCGAAGACAGATAGATAAAGCTAGGAAATAGGAAAATAGAGGCAGTCAACAATGTCGAAGGCAAAATTCGAAAGAAACAAGGTACACGTTAACGTAGGAACAATTGGTCACGTAGACCATGGCAAGACGACGTTGACAGCGGCGCTGACAAAAGTCTGCGCAGAAGCTTATGGTGGTGGTGAGGCGCGCGGATTCGATCAAATCGACAATGCGCCGGAAGAAAGAGAGCGTGGTATCACGATTGCGACTTCGCACGTTGAATACGATTCTCCGAATCGTCACTATGCGCACGTTGACTGCCCAGGCCACGCGGACTATGTGAAGAACATGATCACAGGTGCGGCGCAGATGGATGGCGCGATTCTGGTGGTAAGTGCTGCTGATGGTCCTATGCCACAGACACGAGAGCATATCCTGCTGTCTCGTCAGGTAGGTGTACCTTACATCGTTGTGTTTATGAACAAGGCGGACATGGTTGACGATGCGGAACTGCTGGAACTGGTAGAGATGGAGATCCGTGAGCTGCTGGACGCCTACGAGTTCCCAGGTGACGACACGCCAATCATCATTGGTTCTGCCTTGAAGGCCCTGGAAGGTGACGAGTCAGACATCGGCGTTGCAGCAGTGCAGAAGCTGGTTGAGACTCTGGATGAATACATTCCTGAGCCTGAGCGTGATGTTGAAAAGCCATTCCTGATGCCTATTGAGGACGTATTCTCAATCTCGGGTCGTGGTACTGTGGTAACCGGTCGTGTAGAGCGCGGTGTTGTCAAAGTTGGCGAAGAGATCGAGATTGTAGGTATCAAGGACACTGAAAAGACTACCTGTACAGGTGTTGAGATGTTCCGCAAGCTGCTTGACGAAGGTCGTGCAGGTGAGAACGTTGGTGTATTGCTGCGTGGTACCAAGCGTGAAGACGTAGAGCGTGGTCAGGTACTGGCGGCTCCTGGATCGATTACACCTCACACCAAATTCGAGTGCGAAGTGTATATTCTGAGCAAAGATGAAGGTGGTCGTCATACACCATTCTTCAAGGGCTATCGTCCGCAGTTTTACTTCCGTACGACTGACGTGACCGGTAACGTTGAGTTGCCAGAAGGCGTTGAGATGGTTATGCCTGGCGATAACATCAAGATGGTTGTTGACCTGATTGCACCTATCGCCATGGATGAGGGTCTTCGCTTCGCTATCCGCGAAGGTGGTCGTACCGTCGGCGCCGGCGTTGTATCCAAGATTATCGAATAAACTATTTGATTGAGTTACTCAAAGCCGAAACCACCTCTTAAAGGTGGTTTCGGCTTAGTCGTCTCTAGGGACGCAGCGGCTGCTTCAATGGAAACGCAGCGGCTGCGAGCTTGCAGCTCTGCGTTGAAAGCGCTTTTCGAACGGGTCACATACTTCTTGTATGCTCCCCGCTCAAAAACCACTTTCGCCTTGATCTGCAAACTCTCGCGCGCTGTTCGAGTCATCACCGCGCGGATGATTATTAGAGACTTCTTGGGTTTGATTTAGTTCGGGCCTGAAAGATTAAAGACAAAGTTAAACGGCGGGTGATTTTGCCTCCGTAGAAGCAGTGCGCGAAAGCGCTGAGTACGTCCTGTAACTTATCGGGTTGTCTCCTCGATTGGCTTTCCGGGCAATGACATTAGTGGGGCAGTGGCTTTGAAGGCAACTGTTCACAGAGTTTAAGAAGCATTACACATGAGCGATTGGGCGTGTGCTTCTTTTTTGAGTTAAGTAGGCCAGTAGCTCAATTGGCAGAGCAGCGGTCTCCAAAACCGCAGGTTGGGGGTTCGATTCCCTCCTGGCCTGCCAATATGGCAGGTAGTACGGGTAACTGAGAGCACCGCAAAACGCGTAAGTAGATATGGCAGAAAAAATTGAAAATCAAAGTAGTAATCTGGATTGGCTGAAATGGGCCATCGTGGCCGTTATTGTGGCCGCGGCTGTCTATGCCAATTCCTATTTTGCGACTGAGCCCGTATATCTGCGCGCTGTGGGCTTATTGCTTGCAGCCGGTATTGCAGGATGGGTCGGTGCGCAGACTGAACGTGGCCGGGCATTTGTACATCTATGCCTGGAAGCGCGCGTAGAGATTCGAAAAGTTGTATGGCCAACAAGGCAAGAAACAACTCAAACCACGATCGTCGTATTGATCGTAATTTTTATCGTGGCCCTGATCCTCTGGTTACTGGACTGGGGACTGAACGGCGTGGTTTCGAGCATAATAGGTTAGAGGAATTCAATGGCTAAACGCTGGTATGTGGTCCACGCTTACTCGGGCTATGAGAAAAAGGTCATGCTTGCTTTGCGAGAGCGAATTTCGCTGCGAGGCATGGATGACTATTTCGACGAAGTCCTTGTGCCCACTGAAGAAGTGGTTGAGATGCGAGCGGGCCAAAAGCGAAAGAGCGAAAGAAAGTTCTTTCCTGGCTATGTGCTTGTTCATATGGAGTTAAATGATGATACCTGGCACTTGGTAAAAGACACTCCAAGGGTGATGGGATTCATTGGCGGCACTGCTGAAAAACCAGCGCCTATTAGCGATAAAGAAGCAAACAAGATTCTTCAGCGCATGGAAGATAGTGAAGAAACACCTACACATAAAACTATTTATGAGCCGGGTGAGATGGTTCGTGTTACTGACGGTCCATTCAATGACTTCACTGGTACTGTTGAAGAAGTTAACTACGAAAAGAGTCGTTTGCGCGTTGCAGTATTGATTTTTGGTCGTTCTACACCAGTCGAACTCGAGTTTGGACAAGTAGAAAAAAGCTAGTCAATTGGGGTCGACCCCCAATTGTTTCAATCGATCCTTATACATCTAGCCATGTATAAGGTGGGCAGGGGAGCTAACCAATTGGTTGAGCGTTTGCACCCAAGGAGATATTAAAATGGCTAAGAAAGTACTTGCTTACATCAAGCTGCAAGTTGGCGCGGGAAAAGCCAACCCAAGCCCGCCAGTTGGTCCAGCCCTTGGACAACATGGCGTCAACATCATGGAATTCTGTAAGGCGTTCAATGCTGAAACCCAGAGCGTTGAGCCTGGACTACCCATACCGGTGGTCATTACAGTCTATGCAGACAGAAGCTTTACCTTTATTACCAAGACCCCCCCAGCATCAGTATTGTTGCAAAAGGCGGCTGGCATCAAGAAAGGTAGCGGACGCCCAAATACTGAAAAAGTTGGCAAGGTGAACCGAGCCCAACTGGAAGAAATTGCCACTCAGAAGATGCCTGATCTCACTGCAGCCGATATGGATGCAGCGGTTCGCACTCTGGCGGGCAGTGCGCGCAGTGCGGGCATCGAAGTAGAGGGAGTTGAATAAGATGGCCAAGCTAACCAAAAAGCGTAAAGCCCTAGCTGAAAAAATTGAAGCAGGCAAAACCTATTCCGTTGAAGAAGCCGTTGCGCTGATTAGCGAATTTGCCTCAAGCAAATTCAAAGAATCAATCGATGTTTCGGTTAATTTGGGAGTTGATACTCGCAAGTCAGATCAGGTGGTACGTGGTTCTACCGTATTGCCAAATGGCACTGGTAAAGAAGTACGAGTTGCTGTTTTTGCCCAAGGCGAAAATGCTGAAAAAGCCAAAGCAGCAGGTGCGGATCTCGTAGGCATGGATGATCTGGCAGAATCCATTCAGGGCGGCACCATGGATTTTGATGTTGTGATCGCTACTCCAGATGCAATGCGAGTTGTTGGCAAATTGGGTCAGGTGCTCGGACCACGCGGTTTGATGCCAAACCCCAAGGTTGGCACTGTAACACCTGATGTGGAAACAGCAGTCAAAAATGCCAAGGGTGGACAGGTGCGTTACCGTACCGACAAGAATGGCATTATCCACGGTGGTGTTGGCCGAGTTGGTTTTGAAGGCGATGCGATCAAGGCAAACCTTGAGGCATTGCTGGTCGACTTGAAGAAAGCCAAGCCTTCGGCATCAAAAGGAATATTTATCAAGAAAGTAGTGCTGTCTTCCACCATGGGGCCAGGGCTACAAATTGATCATTCGACTCTGACTTATTAGAGCACCGAAATTTCGCTGTCATGAAAACTCATGGACGGCAAAGACTTTGTGGGAGCGATGCAAACTAGGACTCAAAAGCTGAGAGTGACTTGGCACTGAGTCTGAATGAAGCAAGCGTCGTCGCACAAGAAAGACTTTGTGGTTTTCGTTCTGCAGTTGGAACGAGGCCATCAAAGACCGTAGGTGACACCGTGAAAGCGGTCTCTTAATTTCCTACGCAGATGGTGAAACCTGATTCGGATATTGCATTACCGAATTAATCTCACCGAACAGATGATGCAACAGTTTTGATTATGTTGCATCAAGATCGAGTTCTTGAATGAGCTCAACGGCATACGAACAGATACTTTATCGGCATCTGTGACTGTGTCATTAACCAAGGAGTTAAGCTAGTGCCTATTAGACTAGAAGATAAGAAACAAATTGTTTCTGAAGTCAATCAGGCTGCTAACAGTGCCCTGTCTGCTGTGCTCGCGGATTACCGCGGCGTCACAGTAAGTGACATGACAGCGCTTCGTAAGAGTGCAAGAGATAACAAGGTTTATCTGCGAGTTGTTCGCAACACTTTGCTCAAAAGAGCGGTGGCAGATACCGAGTATGAATGCATTCAACAAGTACTGACTGGTCCAACGATTCTGGCATTTTCCGAGGAAGACCCTGGTGCTGCTGCGCGCGTACTGAAGGACTTTGCCAAAGGGAATGACAAATTCGAGATCAAGGCGCTATCCGTAGGCGGCAAGTTACTGGAAGCCAGCGACATTGATGTATTGGCCAAGTTGCCAACTCATGAGCAGGCGCTGTCCATATTGATGAGTGTCATGTTGGCACCTGTCACCAAACTTGCTCGCACTGTGAATGAGGTTCCGTCAAAAGTAACGCGCGCCGTTGCTGCAGTTCGGGATCAAAAGCAGGAAGCAGCCTAATTCCTTTTGAGACTTAATCGGTTATTAAATATTTGAAACAGGAGATATGAGTCATGGCTCTATCAACAACAGAAGTATTAGATGCAATTGCAGAAATGTCAGTAATGGACGTAGTCCAGCTGGTTGAAGCAATGGAAGAAAAATTTGGCGTTTCTGCCGCTGCTGCTGTAGCTGCTGCACCTGCAGCCGCTGCTGGCGAAGTAGCTGCTGCTGAAGAGAAGGATGATTTCGACATCGTTCTGACTGCAGCTGGCGAAAAGAAAGTAAACGTCATTAAAGCTGTTCGAGCTATCACTGGTCTGGGCTTGAAAGAAGCCAAAGACATGGTAGACGGAGCGCCTTCCACTATTAAGGAAGCAGCTCCTAAAGCTGAAGCGGAAGAAGCCAAGAAGCAACTGGAAGAAGCTGGCGCGACCGTTGAGCTTAAGTAATAAGCTTAAACAATAGAAATATACGGCTCCGGATGCAGGTTACTGCACCCGGGGCTGGTCTATTTCTGTTTGTGTGCTGGATTTTGCCTGACCAGCCAAGCCGTAAGGTGGAAGTCGGCACCCACCATTTATCGTAGAAGCTGTTGAACGAAAAGCTATCTGCAAGAAGTGATCACACACAGAACACAACGCTAGGAACACTCTAATGGCCTACTCGTATACAGAGAAAAAACGTATCCGTAAGAACTTCGGCAAATTGCCGAGTGCCATGGATATCCCATACCTCTTGTCTATACAAGTCGATTCCTATCGACAGTTTACCCAGGCTGGCGTACCAGCCGAAGCGCGCCTTGAGCAGGGATTACATGCGGCGTTCAAGTCAGTTTTCCCAATCGTCAGTTACTCGGGAAAAGCTGTGCTTGAATATGTGAGCTATGAACTGGGCAAGCCCGAGTTCGACGTTAAGGAATGTCAGCTCCGAGGCTCCACTTATTCGGTTTCACTTAGGGTGAAGGTTCGCCTGATTCTTTATGATAAGGAATCCACGACCCAGACCATCAAGGATATCAAGGAACAGGAAGTCTACATGGGCGAAATTCCGCTTATGACAGACTCCGGTACATTCGTAATTAATGGTACCGAGCGGGTTGTTGTGTCCCAGCTCCACCGTTCACCGGGTGTATTTTTCGATCATGACCGCGGCAAGACTCACAGCTCAGGCAAATTGCTGTATTCCGCGCGCGTGATCCCTTACCGTGGTTCATGGCTGGACTTTGAATTCGATCCAAAGGACATGGTCTATGTAAGAATCGACCGTCGCCGCAAATTGCCAGCGACTGTATTGTTACGTGCCCTGGGTTTCAGTTCTGAAGAAATCCTGCAGATGTTCTATGAGAACAATACCTATAAGATTTCCAAGGCGAAAGAACCGACTATTTCTCTCAAGCTCGTGCCTGCCCGCCTGCGCGGCGACGTATTGACGTTCCCGATCAAGGATAAGAAAGGCAAAGTCATTGTTGAGGAAGGTCGACGTATTACTTCTCGTCATATTCGTCAAATGGAAGTTGCCAAGCTGACCGAGCTGAAAGTTTCCAACGATTTTCTGGTAGGCACAGCCTTGGCTGCAGATGTTATTGATGAAGAGACTGGTGAGGTTATGTTTCCCTGTAATGCAGAGATTACAGGGGAGATTATCGAGCAGTTCATTGAGAAGGGTGTAAAGCAGTTTGAAACTATTTACACCAACGAGCTCGACTGTGGCCCATTCGTTTCCGACACCCTGCGAATAGATTCCACTACTTCCAAACTGGAAGCCATGGTTGAGATCTATCGCATGATGCGCCCAGGCGAGCCACCGACGAAAGAATCAGCCGAGAACCTGTTCTCGAACCTTTTCTTCTCGCCAGACCGCTACGACCTGTCTGCGGTAGGCCGTATGAAGTTTAATCGCCGCCTTGGTCGTCCTGAGACTGAAGGCGAGTCAGTGCTCAGTAAAGAAGACATTGTCGATGTACTGAAGACACTGGTGGATATCCGTAACGGCTTTGGTTCAGTTGATGATATCGATCATCTGGGTAACCGTCGTATTCGTTCTGTCGGTGAAATGGCAGAGAATCAGTTCCGCGTTGGCCTGGTGCGTGTTGAGCGTGCGGTTAAAGAGCGCCTCAGTATGGCTGACTCTGAAGGCCTGATGCCACAGGATATGATCAATGCCAAGCCTGTGGCTGCAGCTATCAAGGAGTTCTTTGGTTCATCTCAGCTTTCCCAGTTTATGGATCAGAACAACCCGCTTTCGGAAGTGACGCACAAACGTCGCGTTTCCGCGCTCGGGCCGGGCGGTCTGACTCGCGAACGTGCGGGCTTTGAAGTACGTGACGTGCATCCGACTCACTACGGGCGTGTTTGTCCGATTGAAACACCGGAAGGACCGAATATTGGTCTGATCAACTCGCTTGCGACTTATGCGCGCACAAACAACTATGGATTCCTGGAAAGCCCTTACCGCAAGGTAGTAAATAACAAGGTAACCGATGAGATCGATTATCTGTCTGCTATCGACGAAAGCGATTTTGTGATTGCACAGGCTTCTGCGCCATTAGATAAGCAAGGCAAGTTCGTGGACAACCTGGTAACTGTTCGTTACAAGAGTGAGACCACGCTCAAGCCACGTGAAGAAGTGGACTATATGGATGTGGCGCCACAACAGATGGTATCTGTGGCTGCTGCGTTGATTCCTTTCCTTGAGCACGACGATGCTAACCGAGCCCTGATGGGGTCGAACATGCAGCGACAGGCTGTGCCTACACTCAGGACCGAGAAACCACTTGTGGGAACCGGCATGGAGCGTAACGTTGCACGTGATTCCGGGGTGTGTGTTGTGGCATTCCGTGGTGGCGTTATCGAAAGTGTTGATGCCGCCCGAATTATTGTACGCGTGAATGATGAAGAGACTGAAGCGGGTGAGGCGGGTGTAGATATCTATAACTTGACCAAATATACCCGTTCTAACCAGAACACCTGTATTAGCCAGAAGCCTCTGGTGAAAGATGGTGACACGGTTTCCCGTGGCGACATTCTTGCTGACGGTCCGTCCATCGATATCGGCGAACTGGCACTGGGTCAGAATATGCGCATCGCATTTATGCCCTGGAATGGATACAACTTTGAGGACTCGATACTAATCTCCGAGCGCGTGGTGAAGGAAGATCGTTTTACTTCCATCCACATTCAGGAGCTGACTTGTGTGTCACGAGATACCAAGTTGGGCTCAGAAGAGATTACTGCTGATATCCCCAACGTGGGTGAAGGCGCGCTCAGCAAGCTGGATGAGTCGGGTATCGTTTATATCGGTGCTGAAGTAAAAGCTGGCGATATCCTGGTAGGTAAAGTTACACCCAAGGGTGAGACTCAATTGACGCCAGAAGAGAAATTGCTGCGAGCCATCTTCGGTGAGAAGGCCTCTGATGTAAAAGACTCTTCTTTGCGTGTGCCAACCAGTGTGACCGGTACTGTCATTGACGTACAGGTATTTACACGAGATGGTTTGGAGAAAGATCAGCGCGCTATGGAAATCGAAGAGATGCAGTTGGCCAAGGTGCGCAAGGATATCGACGATGAGTATCGTATCGTTGAAGGCGCTACTTACGAGCGTCTGCACAAGGCGTTGGTAGGTAAAGTTGTCGCAGGCGGACCCAAGCTCAAGAAGGGCCAGAAAGTCACTGCCGATTATTTATCCAACTTGCCAAAAGACGACTGGTTCAAGCTGCGCATGTCAAATGACGCAATGAACAAGCAGCTCGAGCGTGCTGAAGAGCAACTTAAAGAACGTCGTAAGGAACTGGATGAGCGCTTCGAAGACAAGAAGAACAAGCTCACTCAGGGCGACGATCTGGCTCCGGGCGTGCTGAAAATCGTCAAGGTTTACCTGGCGATCAAGCGACGCATTCAACCTGGTGACAAGATGGCCGGGCGTCATGGTAACAAGGGTGTGATTTCGGTAGTGATGCCGGCAGAAGACATGCCTTATGACGAAAAAGGTGAGCCAGTTGATATCGTGCTTAACCCGTTGGGTGTGCCTTCGCGCATGAACGTGGGACAGATTCTGGAGACTCACCTGGGTGCTGCGGCACGCGGACTTGGTGGGCGCATTGCCGCGCTGCTGGACAGCAAGGCCAAGGCGACCGAAGTGCGCAAACTGATTACTGATGTTTACAACAAGATCGGTGAGCAAGCGGAAGATATCAAGAGCTTGTCTGATGATGAACTGCTGGAACTGGCCGGCAACCTGAGAGCTGGTGTGCCAATGGCAACACCTGTATTCGATGGTGCGGCCGAGACCGAAATCAAGGACATGCTGGAGCTGGCAGAAATGGATACCAGTGGTCAGGTTACTTTGTACGACGGCCGTACTGGTGATGCTTTCGATTCGAAAGTAACAGTTGGCATCATGTACATGTTGAAACTTAACCACCTTGTGGATGACAAGATGCATGCGCGTTCTACTGGTTCTTACAGCCTGGTTACGCAACAGCCTCTGGGCGGTAAGGCGCAGTTCGGTGGACAACGTTTCGGTGAGATGGAGGTGTGGGCGCTGGAAGCATACGGTGCAGCCTATACCTTGCAGGAAATGCTCACAGTTAAGTCTGATGACGTTGCCGGTCGTACCAAGATGTACAAGAACATCGTGGATGGCGACCATCGAATGGAACCAGCAATGCCGGAATCATTCAATGTACTGGTCAAGGAGATTCGTTCCCTTGGCATTGATATGGAGCTGGACGTTAGCGGCGAATAGTCCGGTTTCATAGTAATTAATGAATTCGTGCATAAAGCAATAGTGATTTTAGATATCCCTCTATCAATAGGTAGAGGGATGGAGGACAAAGAATGAAAGACCTATTAGGGTTGCTTAAATCTCAGTCACAGTCCGATGAATTTGATTCCATTCGAATAGGACTGGCTTCACCGGAGATGATCCGGGCCTGGTCATTTGGTGAGGTCAAGAAGCCTGAAACGATTAACTATCGTACATTCAAGCCTGAGCGGGATGGATTGTTCTGTGCCAAGATATTTGGTCCGGTCAAGGACTATGAATGTCTGTGTGGCAAATACAAACGGCTGAAGCATCGCGGAGTGATCTGTGAGAAGTGTGGTGTCGAGGTTGCCTTGTCCAAGGTGCGACGTGAGCGCATGGGCCATATCGAACTGGCTAGCCCAGTTGCGCATATCTGGTTCCTGAAGAGCTTGCCGTCACGTATCGGCTTGTTGCTCGACATGACGCTCAGGGATATTGAGCGCATTTTATACTTCGAATCTTTCGTAGTGACCGATCCTGGCATGACCACGCTGGAAAAAGGCCAACTGCTCACTGACGAGCAGTACTACGAGGCGATGGAAGAGTGGAGTGACGAATTCGACGCCAAGATGGGTGCCGAAGCAGTTCAGGCCCTGATGAAAGACATGGACGTGGACGCTGAAGTTGCGCGTCTACGTGAAGAAATTCCGGCGACTAACAGCGAAACCAAGCTGAAGAAACTGTCCAAGCGTCTGAAGTTACTTGAAGCATTCGCCGATTCAGGCAACAAGCCTGAATGGATGGTGATGACTGTATTGCCCGTGTTACCACCAGATTTGCGTCCGCTGGTACCACTGGAAGGTGGTCGTTTTGCTACTTCCGACCTGAACGATTTGTATCGTCGGGTAATCAATCGTAACAACCGACTCAAGCGTCTGCTGGATCTTAATGCTCCAGACATCATTGTGCGCAACGAAAAGCGCATGCTGCAGGAAGCTGTTGATGCGCTGTTAGACAACGGCCGTCGTGGTCGTGCCATTACTGGCTCTAACAAGCGTCCACTGAAGTCACTGGCTGACATGATTAAAGGCAAGCAGGGTCGCTTCCGTCAGAACCTGCTTGGAAAGCGTGTGGATTACTCAGGTCGTTCGGTGATCGTGGTAGGCCCGACATTGCGACTGCATCAATGCGGTTTGCCCAAGAAAATGGCACTGGAGCTGTTCAAGCCATTCATCTTTGGCAAGCTCGAGCGCCGTGGCCTTGCTACTACTATTAAGGCCGCCAAGAAAATGGTGGAACGTGAAACTGCCGAGGTCTGGGATATCCTGGCTGAAGTCATTCGCGAACACCCGGTATTGCTGAACC
>Ga0255776_10002533_pt1 | contig 20319 bp, 16 predicted proteins | sample 071ome_19_FD_179974 | JGI IMG/M metagenome (GOLD analysis project Ga0255776, IMG submission 179974) | Coastal salt marsh microbial communities from the Groves Creek Marsh, Skidaway Island, Georgia - 071413AT metaG (version 2) | ecosystem: Environmental > Aquatic > Marine > Intertidal zone >... | reverse complement strand
TCTCCCGAACGCTAAAATCATCGACGCCCGGCGTCATCCCATGGACAGCTGCTTCGGTTGTTTTAAGCAGCATTTTGCAAAGGGCCAGACGTTCTCCTACGACCTTTTCGAACTCGGTGAGTTTTATTTAGAGTACTGCCAAATGATGGCGCATTGGGATGTCGCTTTACCCGGCTCAGTACTGCGGGTTCAGTATGAGGAGGTAGTGGAGGATCTGGAGGCGCAGGTGAGAAGAATTCTCGACTATTGCGGTCTCCCCTTTGAGGAGAGCTGTATTAATTTTCACGAGAACAAGCGCTCTGTCAGGACGGCGAGCTCTGAACAGGTGAGGCAACCTATTTATAGCGGGTCCGTTGCCACTTGGAAGCGATACGGCGCCCATCTTGATGCTCTTGCGGAAATATTGGCACCCGTGCTGCCGTCACCAAGTATCGGTTCTTTATGACCACTGCGTTGCCTAAGCTGGTGGCCACCTCCGTAGTACGCGGCTCGCAAAAAGGCCAGAGCCATGGCGGGGTTTATCTGATTGATTTCAGCAACCGTCAGGTCGAGCAGAAAATAGACTGGAATACGGGAGATATTGACTTTGCCGGACGCGGCTGGGACCGGGGTTTGCGCGGCATTGAATTCACCGAAGACGAGATTTGGATCGCTGCGAGCGACGAATTGTTCTGTTACACCCCGGACTTTGAGTTGGTGGGCTCATACCGCAACCAGTACCTGCGACACTGTCACGAGATTAGCCGTCGAGATCACCTGCTTTTTTTGACGTCCACAGGCTTCGATTCTATTTTGGGCTTCGACCTCAACGCCCGCCGCTATGTATGGGGTCTGTATCTTTCAAAGAACGGCGCCGAATGGGTGGGCCAACCATTTGACCCTCAGGACCGCTCGGGCCCGGCCTTTGTCAATTCTTATCACCTGAATATGGTGAGAGTAGACGCTGACGGTGTGTCTTTCAGCGGCTTGAACACGCGCGCGTTGTTGGCACTTTCCAGCGATATGACGATCAACGAAATCTGTAGCTTGCCCAGAGGGTGCCACAATGCAATGCCGCACAATGATGGGGTATTGTTCAACGATACCGTTGCGGATGTTGTTCGGTACGTGTCCAGGTCAGCGCCACCGGTCGCGGTACCAGTGCCAACTTATCCACAGGACCAACTGGAGTATCAGGGGATGGACGACTCTCGGGTGGCGCGGCAGGGATTCGGGCGAGGATTGTGTTCTATTGATGAGCAGCTGGTGGCTGCCGGTTCCTCGCCGTCCACTGTATCGATTATTGATTTAATGGAGAGCAAAACGGTTACGGCGGTCAATTTGACAATGGACATTCGCAACGCAATTCACGGACTTGAAGTTTGGCCATCGCGTTGGACTTAAAAAAACGGCCGCAGTGCGGCCGTTTTTTTAATCGTGGGCGCTTACCAGGATTTGCGCACCGAGAATCCGAAGTTGCGGGGTCGAATAACATTGGCGCTGTCTCTACCCCATACTTGATCGAAGTCTTGGCTGTCATTATAGGTGATGCCGCGTTCGTCAAAGAGATTGTTCACGTAGAGGCGCGCCTGCCAGTCGTCTCTCTCCCAAACCAAAATCGCGTCCGTGACTTTGTAATCGCCTTGGGTAAGCCGGGGTGAGGAGGCACCGTCCGTCAACTGGTTAAGAGATTCGCCGACATAGCTATGCTGTAGCCTCAGCGCGCCATCTCCACCTAACATATTGATGCCCGAGTACTCCAAGTACAGGGAATAGCTTTGATCGGCAAATAGCGGCAGAGCAGACTGTGGTTCCAGCCCAGACGCGATCTTGCCCCCCTCTACGCGAGGCTCGTCGTAAAAGGCGGGCGCCTCAACATACGCGTCTGCGATCTCAGTTAGATTAAACCCAACCTCGAGGTTATCGCCCAGCAACGCTTTCAACTCCATGTCGAAGCCCTTCACGGTGGCATCGCCGACGTTGCCCACCACGATCTGAAAAGGAATGCCAAGGTTAAAGCTGGGGTCAGTCACCTCTATCTGCATGTCTTTCCACTGCATATCGTAATAGACCGCATTGAAGATCACGCGCCCATCGGCAAAGCTCGTTTTCAAGCCGAATTCGGTGTTCTCTATGATGTCCGATTCGTAAACAATGGGTAGCGTTGGGCCGCCCTTATCAAGCCCTCGGCCTCGGTTCGTGCCGCCCACTCGGTAACCCTCCGAGTAAACGCCGTAAAACATCACGTCTTCGGTTATCTGTAGCTCTAGACCGTACTTTGGAATAAAACCGTCATCCTTTGCTGTGCGATCGGCTAACTGCTGATCAACGCGGCTGTCGGGACGTTCAACGGTGTAGCTGAGTTCACGCTCCACCTCATACCAGCGCCCACCGATCAACGCAGTCAGGCGATTTTCGATGAGCTCAATATCCATCTCACCAAAGACCGCCTTGTCTGTGCGATCTGTGCCCTGATATGAATTCCACCAGATATCTGTCGGTGCGATACCCGGGTAGTAATAACTCCAAGCCTCAAAGGCGGGCGAATTACGGTAACCATCGACATAGGTTTTGAAGTCCCAGAATTCTTCCGACTCCTGCCAAAAGCCGCCCACGGTCCAATTGATTCGGTCTGTATTGCCACTCAGGCGAACCTCCTGAGTAAAGCTCTCATTGTTCTGGTCGTTGGTCAGGTAACCTGTCGGGTCCAAGCCAAAGTCGTATGTGGGAAAGCCGCCCTCGCAGGCACCGGTCACCTCATTCGTGTAGTAGCACTTTCCGAAGAGGTAGTGGAAATATGCTGCATAGGATTGGGTGTCGTGCTGATAGAACATGTCTCTATCGTAGTAGGAAGTCGCCGACACAAGCTGAGCGAACCCAAGATCGCCCTCTATGACCAGACTGGTCTGAATCCACTCATCGGTGCGATATTCGTCGGCGAATTTAATGACTTCGAGATCACCGGCGCCAGGGTCGAAGTCGTTAAAACCGTCGGCTTCTACGTCCTGCATATTTGCAGTCGCCGTCACGGTCCAGTTGTCATTGACCAGCCAGCGGATCGACGCGCGCGCGCCCTTCCAGTCGACATCATTGATGTCTTCAGCCAGTAACCCGCTATTGTTTTTCTGGCCGCCTAGACCGGTGCCAAAATAATCGTCGTAAACCGTGTTGCCCAGCACGTTATCGATGAATCCCGCATCTCTGGCACTGAATCCTGAGAGGCGGATTGCCACAGTGTCGCCTAGAGGAATATTCACCGTACCATCTAGGTCATAGCCGTTACCGCCACTGGAGGTGGAGTTGAGTCCGACACCAATACTGGCACTGAAGCTTTCGGGATCTGGTTTGTTGGTGATGACGCGGATGGCGCCACTCTGTGAGGACGCGCCATAAAGAGTCGACTGCGGGCCAGCCAATGCCTCGACGCGCGCGATGTCGACAGGGTAAATATCCGGCGCAAAAGACGTTTGTGACATCGGCTGTTCGTCGAGATAAATCGCCGCGGTCGGATCGACTAAAAAGCCGCCGCCATCACTCACGCCCCGAAAAACAATCGTGTTTTGTCCGGGCGTAGTGGTTTGAATATTCAGGCCTGCCACGAAGCGGGAGAAGTCTTCCAATGTGGTGATGCCCTGCTTTTGAATATCCTCACCCGAGAGCGACTGCACCATCATCGGGATATCCTGCGAGGATTCCGCTCGCTGGCGCGCAGTGACCACTACTTCCTCTAACTCTGCGCTCCAGGCGAGACCCGCTCCACCGGTCCCGATGGCGGCTGCAACGCCAGCGGTTATGGCTCTTCGCCGAAAGAGAGAGTTCTGTTGTCCTGACGAATCCGTCATGATGGGCTCCTCGTTGTCGCGTCACCGGCTGTGACGCCATGCTCTGCTTTCTGATTGGCTCTGCTTTCCCTGCGCCCCGTTAGGCGCATGAAGTACACGGCTTTGCCGATGACGATATAGCAGATTACGCTCCGGGGCAACTTACTGAAATCACGTTCGATTTCCCTGCGAGAGAGCAGGTCTCTCTGAACATGAGGAAGGGGCAGAATGAGTGAGTCACAATGGCTATCGCTGGCGCTCGTGTGTCTGTTGGGCGCTATGTCTCCGGGGCCCAGTCTGGTGGTCGTAGTCCGTCAAAGTTTTGGCGGTGGCAGTCGGGCGGGTATCGCTTGCGCCGTCGCTCATGGCTTCGGGATTTTCCTTTGGGCGGTCATAATGGTGAGCGGTCTGGGGGCATTGGTTATCGCAAGCCCCGATCTTTTTGCCGCATTTCGCTTCGTGGGAGCTGCTTTTTTGTTTTACTTGGGAATACAGGCGCTCAGGGCCACGTCCGCCGGGTCAGAGGAAGTAACAGCCCCCTTCGACGAAAATCATGGGTCGCCCGCCCGCGAAGGCTTTTTGATTGCGCTCACCAACCCGAAGATCGCTATATTTTTTGCGGCGCTGTTCAGTCAGTTCATCCGCCCCGATGCGCCGGCCGCCGAGCAATGGATGATTGCGGGCACCGCAGCGATCATCGATATGTTGTGGTACGCCGCGGTAGCGCTGCTCCTCTCCCGAACCGCGGTGCTCGCGCAATTCCAGCGCCACAATTTATTGTTGAGCCGGATTTTCGGGGCGATACTTATCGCCGTGGCGCTCTCTGTGATCCTTGCCGACTGACGAGATCCGATGGCTGCGGGCTCTGCTGACGACGGCACAGCGCCCGTAGCTCCGCTTTTTAATTTAAGGGAGTAAGGTGTGATGGGAATTCGCTGGCGTATCGCGCTGCTGTTGGCTGTGATTACCACCATAAACTACATCGATCGCTCGGTGTTTGGGGTGGTTGCTCCGGTAGTACGCGAGCAGTTTGGTATCGGCGATGCCGACTACGGACTGATAACCAGCGGCTTTCTGTTTGCATACGGGATCGGCCAGCTGATTTCTGGCCCGATTATTGATCGGCTGGGTACCAAACGTGCTTTCAGCCTCGCAGCAATATTTTGGAGTCTCGCCACGATCATGCATGCGCTCGGGCGCGGCCTGTGGAGTTTCTTTACGCTGCGCATGGTTTTGGGAATCGCCGAAGCTGCAAATTTTCCAGCGGCCAGCAAGGCGGTGGCGCAGTGGTTTCCCACCCGAGAACGTTCGACGGCGGTTGCCATTTTTATGCTGGGTGCGGGGCTGGGGGCCATTATCACGCCGCCGCTAACAGTCTGGACGCTACAGGCATTGGGATGGCAGTGGGCATTCATTATCCCAGGCTCTCTCGGTCTGCTGTGGGTGTGGTTATGGCATCGGTGGTATCACCAGCCGGAGGACCATCCGACCATCAGCACCGAGGAGCAGTCATTAATCCTCACTGAGCGATCTGCACAAAAGAGTAGAGGTAGTTGGGTTGATCTGCTCTCCTACAGGGAATTCTGGGGGATACTGATTGCCAGAGTGGTGAGTGACTTCCCTTTTTATTTCTTTCTTTTTTGGTTGCCCCAGTACCTGATGGACATTAGAGGCTTTGATCTGAGGGCGATCGCGCTCTTTGCCTGGCTTCCCTGGGTTGCGGCAGATTTGGGTGCTATGACTGGAGGTGCGCTCAGTTCGGCAATGGTGACCCGCGGTAGCAGTGTCAATCGGGCGCGGAAAACCGTGATATGGCTTGGTGCCATATTGGTCGCCTGTGCCGTTATCCCCGCGTATTACACCGAGTCCAGTGCGCTCGCGTTGGGCCTGATCTGCTTCGGTTTGTTTTCCATTCAGATCAAGGGCTCTGTGTTTTTTACATTGCCTACCGATCTTTTTCCGGCGGATCGTGTTGCAACGGTATGGGGGGTTTTTGGTGCTGTGGGGAGCTTGGGAGGGAGTTTGCTGGGCCTACTCGCGGGGTTTCTGATTCAGGAAACGGGCTACGAGAGTGTCTTTCTAATGATTGCAAGCCTCCACCTGATCTCGGCATTGCTCCTGCAGATCTTTGTCCCCAGGATAGCGGCGGTTACTCCCCAAAGTCCGGCCTGATCGCTGCCGATCGCGGTGGTGGCCAGACGTTACAAGACGACGCCCATAGACGCACCTAAAGGCGCGGCTGAGGGAGCGCGAGTTGCACCGCTCGGGTGAGACCGTGCTGGGTTGTCAGAGCGCAGCAAGCTCCTCGCCGAGTACGGCAAGAAACTGCGCGCCCACCGCGCCATCAATCACCCGATGGTCACAAGACAGCGTGGCATTGAGCACCGTGGCAACGCGTTGCTCGCCGTCGCTCACCACGACCTGTTGCTTGGCCTTACCCAAAGCGAGGATGGCACCCATGGGCGGATTAACAATTGCGGTGAACTGCGTAATGCCATACATGCCCAGATTGGAGACAGTGAAGGATCCACCGGAAATATCCTCTTTGGTAAGCTTCCCGGTTTGAGCTTTGGCAGCGAGATCCGCTGTTGCGGCGGCAATTTCAGCTGGCGATTTACTGTCCGCGTCGTAAACCGTCGCGGGGTAAAGCCCGTCGTCAGTGGCAATCGCGACAGATACATGGGCTGCGCTGAACTGGTGGATGTCATCACCCACCAGATTCACATTAACCCGCGGCTCTTTCTTCAAAGCCTGAGCCACACACCAAACTATAAGATCATTAACCGATACTTTGACATCGCCCGATTCGTTTAGGGCGGTGCGATGCGCGAGCAGATCATCAAGTTCATACTCTGCAGTCAGATAGAAATGCGGGATGGTTTGCTTGGCCTCAGTCAAACGCCGAGCAATGGTTTTGCGGGTCGCGCTGAGCGGAATCACTTCCACGCCCTCGGGCGCACTGGAGCTCCCGCCAGCGGCGGCTTTGACGTCCTCGTCGGTAATCCGCCCGCGACGACCAGTGCCCGTGACGGTACCGAGATCCACGCCCAACTCATCTGCGAGCCTGCGAACGCTAGGGGATGAACGTGTGTAGGCATCGCCCGTTTGCACGGTCTGATGCGCTGCGGTTTGAGTGCTGCCTTCCTCCGTAGCGGGTTGTGCCGGGGCTTTGTTGTGTTGCGCAATGAAGGCGTCGATATCACTGTCCGCGACATCGGCGCTAGCAATTACCCCCAACAAGGCACCCACCGGGTGTGCATCGCCCTCTGACACGAGGACTCGACGAAGCACGCCGTCCACCGGTGAGTCCCAAACATTTACAATCTTGTCCGATTCCATCTCGAAGACTTCGTCGCCCTTGGCGATGGCATCTCCTTCTGATTTGTTCCAGCTGGTAATGGTGCCCTCGACCATCTCTATGCCCCACTTGGGCACTGCGATCGGATAAATATCGCTCACAACAACTATGCTCCTGCTTTGACTCTTCTCTAGGCGAGAGTGGCTTTAATCGCCGCCATAATTTTGTCCGCGTCAGGCAAATACGCCGCCTCCAACTCGGGGGAGAAAGGCGTTGGGCTGTGTGGCGCACACACTTGCTTGATCGGTGCCTTTAAGCTTTTGAACGCTTTATCGGCTGCAAGCCCAGCGATATCTGCAGTCAGTCCGCATCGCGGAGGTGCCTCGTCGACAACCACAAGTCGACCCGTGGCTTCGACAGATTCGAGGATAGCGGCCTCATCCAGCGGCGATGTTGTTCGCGGATCAATCAGGTCGCAGCTGATACCTTCTTCGGCCAGAGCGTCGATCACTGCCGCGGCTTTCGGGACCATCTGTCCGAAGGCCACCACCGTGACGTCATCGCCCTCGCGGACAAAATTGGCCTGTCCAAAGGGAATCGTGTACATCTCATCGGGTACTTCCGCTGTTTCCTGATACAGAATCTTCGGCTCGAAGAATAAGACAGGATCGTCGTCCTGAATCGCTGACAACATCAACCCTTTGGCATCGTAGGCGTTTGACGGTACAACTACCTTTAGTCCAGGGAACGAGGTCATGACCTGATACATCGCCTGGCTATGTTGTCCCGCCGCGCTAAAGCCGCCGCCGGCGGAGAAACGAATAACAGCGGGACATCGGCTTTTTCCACCGAACATGTATCGGAATTTCGCCATCTGATTGACGATTTGGTCCATGCACACGCCAATAAAGTCAGCAAACATGATTTCGGCGACCGGGCGCATGCCCACTAAAGCAGCCCCCGCGGCAGCGCCCACAATGGCGGATTCCGAGATAGGCGTATCAATGCAGCGATCGGGCCAGCGGTGATAAATACCACTGGTGACGCCAAAAACGCCGCCTACCGAGCCCACGTCACCGGCACTTCCGTTACAGCCTGCGACGTCCTCTCCAATAACAAAAACCGATTCGTCCTGCTCCATTGCTTGGTGCAGGGCCTCATTGATCGCATCGCGCATCGTTTTCTCAGGCATGGCGATTCCCCCTCAGGCCGTAGCGGTGTATTGAATGTAAACGTCTTCCGTGACTTGCTCAGCGGTCGGTCGTGCGGCCGCCTTGGCGTCTGTCACAGATTGATCGATTTCTGCCAGCACCTCGGCATCGATCGCGTCGAGCTCAGCCTCAGAGAGCTCACCCGTCTCGGCCATTCTCTTGCGGAAGTTTTTCAGCGGGCAGTGGTTTTCTCTCAGATCCTCGAGCTCTCCCTCGGCACGGTAAGCTTGTGGATCACCCACGAAGTGGCCGTGATAACGACCTTGCTCCGCAAAAATACCTGCAGGGCCATTGCCTGCGCGAGCGTGAGCGATGGCTTTACCTGCCGCTTCATAGACGGCGAAGAAATCGGCGCCGTCGGCAACAAAGACGGGGAATCCAAAAGCTTCGGTGCGCGCCTTGAGGTCGTCACAGCCCACCGCATAGTTGATTGAAGTATGTTCCGAGTAATAGTTATTCTCGATTACGAAGATCGCGGGTGCCTGCAATACGACGGCCATATTCATAGCCTCGAAGCAGGTGCCCTGGTTGACTGACCCGTCTCCCGAGAACGAGACGGCAACCTTGCCGTTCTTGCGAATTTTGGCGGCCAATGCGGAGCCGACGGAAATGGGTGGACCGCCCGCGACAATGCCGTTGGCGCCGAGGATGCCCTTGTCGATATCTGCCACATGCATGGAGCCGCCTTTTCCTTTGCAAAGGCCTTCTGATGAGCCGAACAGTTCTTTCATCATGCCCGAGACGTCGGCGCCCTTAGCGATACAGTGGCCGTGGCCCCGGTGGGTAGAGATGATGGTGTCGCTCTCATCCAAGTGAGCACACACGCCGACCGCATTGGCCTCCTGTCCGGTGTAGAGGTGGGTGAAGCCGGGAATCTGTCCGTTCATGATTTCGGCGTTGACGCGTTCCTCAAATTCGCGAATTGTTTTCATTGTGCGGTAAACGCGCGACAGAGTTTCCTTTGGAATGGACACGATCAGTCTCCTTGGATGTCTTGATAAAGGTTGTTTCCCCGGCCGGGCTGACATCACAGTACGCGATACCGGGCATACGACGCGGCCTGATTCTTATGACCCAAAAACTCCGCGCAAGGTAACGCTGACGCTAAAAACAGTCAACAGTGTTTTTTTTCTTTGGCGCTGTCTGCTTCTCCACGCGGGTCTGCCGTTGGAGCGCCGGTGGGGTGAGGCACTGCGCGGGCACTGACCTCACAGTTCCCAATGTCATGACACAAGGCGGCCACTTGGCCTCAGAAAGGCCCCCGAGTCTTCTCCCACAGATCTTCGCTGATGCCGTCCTGGATGATTTCGGCATAGATCGCTGCGCTGTGCCGCGCCGTTCGCGCAAAATCGTTGTCGTAGTCGACAGCGAATATCCCAAAGCGAGGCCCAAAACCTTCTGCCCACTCAAAATTGTCTAGGTGAGACCAGTGAAAGTACCCGTCGATATCGACACCCAACACGTTCATTGCGTACCAAACCTCTCTCAGGTGACTCACCAGAAAGGTTTGTCTCAGCGTGTCGGGCTGAGACGCGTCAGCGATCCCATTCTCCAATATCTGAATGGGTTTGCCGTATCGTTGCCACGCTTCATCAAGAATGTGACTGAATCCGATGGGGTAGAGGGCCCAGCCAAGATCACTGATCAGCTCATCGGGATCGTCCGGATCATGGGTGTGGGTCACCGGACCTGCGGCCATGGCATCGATATCCATTTGCACGTAAAAGCGGCCGTAGTAGTTGATGCCCACGTAATCCTGAGTCCCGGCGAGACCCTCGATCTCAGCCGAGAACTCGGTGTCTGTCATCGAGTAGGTGCCAGTCTCTATGGCATCAAAGACATCCCAGATAAAGGCCTGCTGAACAAAACCAGCAGCGAGCCGATCCAAGGGGTGCCAATTCCGCCAAGGTTCGAAGGCGCGGGTATGCTGGGTCAGTCCGACAGAAATTGATTGGCCCCGCGCCGCAGCGTCCCGGTGAAGAATTCGATAGGCATCGGCGTGCGCTTTCAGGAGTTGTGTGACCACGGGTGCGACGTCGATGGGGCCGGCCCGTTGCTCAAGCGGTGGAAAAACTCCTTCAATGTAGCCCCAAAGCACGTACACCATGGGCTCATTCAGCGTACACCAGAAATCGATTTCAGGGCCCAAGAGCGAAGAGACGGCGCTCACGTAACGATTCCAGTGCTCGAGCGCGTCGCTTCGCTCCCAGCCACGCTTGCCGTAGTGTTCTTCCCAGAACCATTCGGGTGTTGAAAAGTGGAAGAGCGATACGTGGGGCGTGAGTCCATTGGCTTTGGCGGCGGCAATGACATCCCTGTAAAACGCGACCCCCGCAGGATCAGGCTCAGTCATCTCCGCGCGCGGGAACAGTCGCGACCATGCCAGGCTAAAGCGGTAACTGTTCAGTCCGAGATCTGCCAAAGCGGCAAAATCATTGGCGTAGCGCGTATCGAAGTCGACCTTTTTACGCCGTACTTCTTCGGAAACCTGATCCAGGTCACGAATGTGGCCCGGTTTGGCTTGGCCTGGCCGATCGCCTGTGCCGGTTTTTCCCTCAGCGATGACGCGTCGCTCGAAAGCAGTCCAGTCGCTGGGCTGCTGGTGCTCCACATGTTGCGCCGCAACCGCGACACCCCAGGCGAAGTCGTCGGGAAAGTTTAGTGGATAGCCGCTCTCTATGCGCGAAGCCGTTTGGCTCCCGCGCTCTTCTCCAATGAACCAGGGAGTGAATGTCGCTATGACGAACAATGCGCCAAGCGCAACGATAGCGGTAAGCGTGATTCGGTTCATATTAGGAGGTCTCCGATCAACGCCGATGCGTGATTTTTCTCAGCACCAGATAAACCACCAAGGACGCGAGTAGCCCCAGCAGAGAGGGAGAGAGTTCCAAGGCGATTGGAAAGCCCTCGCGCCCATTTCCACCAGCGATCAATGCGCCGCTCGCAAAGGCCACGACCGCAGGCCAGTTAAGACGTTCAGCGCTGGTGAATTCACTCGGCTTACCTCTAATCAGGTAGTACTCGGCGATTACCGGACCGACGATAGGTGGCACCACAGTTGCCAGAAGCGATATCCAACCTAAAAACAGTTGGTAGATGCCCAGCCCGAGAATTGTGCCCAGCGCGCCGCAGATGACAATAGTGACGCGCTTGGGTTTTCTGAACAGGCTAGCCGTCTGCACACTGGGCAAGTACAAATTGGTATCGCCAGTCGTCCACAGCGCCAGCGTCATACCAACGAGCCCAAAAATCGCAGCGAACCCAGAGAGTGTGCCCAGGTAGGCGGTGAAATCGGGTGTGCCACTCCCTACTGCGCCCAGTGCACCGACGAGGTTCAGGAACAGTTGGTCTACCACGAGGACAACGAAAGGAATAGCCATGGCGATCCAGAAGCTTCGCGCAAATCTGACGTATTCCGCCATAACCACAGCGCCCACGATCCAGGCGCCGACAACAATATTGATGGCCTCCATCCCAGTAATGGGCGATTCGGCCACCTTGCTGGCAGATAAGACTTGAACCGCGGCTATACCGCCTGATTGGTCGATGTTGACCCAGGCGGCGTAGAGCCCTACCGCAACCAATCCCAGCATGGCGGGGATGCCAACCCGCTCGATACCCTTAACGCCAAATAATGTAGTGCCGGTGTAAAGGATGCCGGCGAAGACTGCAGCGCCATAATACAAGGCAGTGCCGGGTGCTTGCGTCCAGATTTGGGCGAAGGCTCCGACCACGATGCCTTGCCAGCCAATGGTCAGTAGTGCAATAAAGATGACGGGAACGAAGGCGCCCATTTCGCCGTAGACGGCGCGGAACAGCAATGTGCTGTTGCATCCCGTGCGCCACGCCATGTACCCCACCAGCGCCCCGATCACAAAGTTAATGGCGCTACCCAGCAACGAGTACCAAATAAGATCGCCCCACAGCGTGACACCACTCCCCAGGGCTCCCCCTGCAAGCAAGCCCGTGATAAGAAATCCCCAGCCAAACGCAAGCGCCAGCAGAGGTCCACCCGGGCGTCGTTGCTCAAGGGTGAGAGGTGTTAGCGGGTTGTCTTCGCTGGCGGCTTCGGCGTCAGGATCTAAGGTCCACCATTTTTTCAGATCAAAGTTGCTCACAGTGTCATCTCCGCTCGGTCATTAGAACCATCGCAATTTTCTGAATATGAGTATCTGTGTTGCCATGATTGCGACAAGGATGCCACAGAAGATGAGAAACGCGCGTGGGTCATCAGCGCCGGGGATGCCGAGAACATTGATCCCGAGCAGTCCCGTCAGAAAGCTCAGAGGTAAAAAAATTGAAGCGATAATTGAGAACACATAGGTGTTTCTATTGAGCCGCTCGGTGAGAATATTCGCTACCTCGTTTTGAATTGAATGGGCGCGTTCCCTGATGGTTTGCAGGTCCTCTACAAAGCGGGTCATATCGTTGTGCGCCTCCTGCAGGCGCCGCTTAAGCTTTGGGTTTAGCCTCAGCGCGTCGGTTTCGTTTAAGCGTCCCACTATGTCTTTTTGTGGCCCGAGAAATCGATTGAAAACGCTGGTCTGTCGCCGGATAGAAATGACCTTTTCGCGCACGCCCGTCAATTGCATATGAAGGATCTGGTCCTCGAGTTCGTCAATCCCCTCTGCTAGATCACCCATCACCGGAGCCAGTCGTTTGATGGAGCCCTCGATGAGGGTGGTCATTAAGTCGTTAATGTCGACAGGTCCGGTGCCGGATTGCAGTAACTCCTGCATCTCTGCGACGCCTCTCAAGTCGCGGAGCTGCACTGAGATAAAGCGATTGGCCTCGATCCAGATACGAATGGAGACCATGTCCTCGGGCTCGGCATTCTCATTGAGATTAACACCCCGCAGAATCAGGAGCAGACCATCCTCTCTGGGGAGCATGCGGGGCCGTGTATCCTCCGCGAGCAGCGCGTCGACCAGCGTTGAGTCAGGTAGCTCGGCGTCCTGAGCAAGCCATTGTCTGGCAGACGCGGAGCGCGCGCTGAGATGAACCCAAGCGGGTTTGCCTTCTGCGCCAGCTGATCTCAGCGCCTCTTCGGTAAGACCCGTGCCCGAACCATCGCCATTGAGCGCATAGGCGCAGATAAACGTATCTGACATGTGAAGTCTCCCGCTGAGAGGCTTAGTGGTCGAAGTGGAGCGCGCCGTCCACTCGGATTATTCACTTTTATTCTGGTGTCACTAGCGAAGGATACGCCGCCTGGTAGCGATCTGAAAAAAAATTACGGTCCAACTGGGCCAAGCGGTTAGCCAATGAGTAAACGATTGCCTCACCCTTCGCGCCCATTGGCTCGCACGGTTAGCGGCCGGTGGGTAAATCGGCGCCCCAAACTTTGCGGGGCGCCGCGAGGTGCTTGTGTTTAGCCCATACTCAGGCTTGGGGTAGGTAGATGACCCGCGAATCGAACAGCGCGGGATCTTGGCAGTCGGCGTCCTCCATCGCTTTGGCGGCGTGAGCAGACTCGCCATAGGCGGCGTAGCCGGCTTCCCGTTCGGCGTCGGTTGCCCAGAAATTGGTCCACATGTAGTCAGGCGTATTCTGATCGGTCAACTCGAATAACGGCGTCATGACGGTCCACCAATAGCTGGTTGCACCGACCTCGGCCTCAAAGCTGTCCATGAATCCTGCATGCATTGCCTCGAAAGCCTTGCGATCCGCTTCGCCTTTTCCTTCCTTGTACTCGCAGAAAATAAATTCCACCACACTGCTTCCGCTGGTATTGCGTGCGCTTGCCGGGCGACCCGGTGAGGGTGCAAAACCGTAGGCATGCTCGGCGGAGTAAGTGAACGTATTTTGCGTGAGTTCAAGCCAGCCCGGTTCATGGTTTGCGCCCCAGTCTGCCCACGCATTGTCACGCGCTTCCTGAGATGGCCATGCCATGACCCACAAGAAATCGAAATTATCGTTGGCGATTCGCGGAGTCATCACGGTGGCCACCATCAATCCCCAGTCGGCCTCGCCAGCGACATTCGACCAGTAATCGGCATGGGACCACAGTGCTTCTTCGGTGAACCCCTCGGCTTTTTGATGCCAGACAAATTCGACGATGGCGGGGACTTGCGGCGCGTCGCCACTTTCGGCCGCCGTTACGGGTGGCTCTGGTGTTGCGGGTGGTTCTGGCGCGTTACTGGCGCCCTTGTCGCCACCGCAGGCGGCGAGGGCGAGCAGGCTCAATGACAAAAGTAGCTTTTTCATAACGGTTCCCCCTTGTTTGTCTTGTTTTGTTTTTTGCGCCACCCCTCAGGGTGTGGGGTCAACTTACCGCGCATTGGATGCAAAAACAAACGAGGTTCAATGGGGAGTTTGGCACTGACAGCGCTGTGGCGCGCAGTCATTTTGCCGAGTGACGTGCCGACGCTTGGGTATCTCTGCAGGCGTTACCGCGGCAGCGGCCGGATCAGTGACGGGGTGTGTTGTGATCTCAGAGGGTGTCTAGAATCATCTGGATGTCTTCGCGGCTGGTGCGCGGATTGACGATGCAAAAGCGCAGAACGGTTTCGCCCTCGTGTTTGGTGGGCGTGACCAGACCAATGCCTTGTTCCAGCAACGCGTCACTCCACACTTTGTAGTCGTTCGGGCTCCAGCCGGGTCGCCGGAAAACGCAGATCGACAGGCGTTGCTCGGTGACCATCTCCAGATTGGGATGTGCCTCAATCATCGCCGCTGCGTCGCGAGCGCGCTCCAGCGTCACTTCCACGGCTTCGGCGTATGCGCGGGTGCCGTGTACTGCGAGGCTGAACCAAAAGGGCAGCCCGCGCGCGCGACGGGAGAGGTGATGCGCGTAGTCACTCGGGTTCCAGATGCCATCGTAGAAGACCTCCAGATAATCACCGTGTTGTCGGTGCGCGCTTCGTGCTTTGGCAGGGTCAGCATAAATCAGGGCGCAGCAGTCAAAGGGTGCAAACAGCCATTTGTGGGGATCAACAATGAAGCTATCCGCTTTCTCGATGCCGTCAAAGAGGGGACGTGCCGACGGCGCTGCCAATGCGGCGCCGCCATAGGCGCCATCGACATGAAGCCAGACACCATGCTCGCCACAGGCGTCACTGATGCCTTGCATGTCGTCGATAATCCCGAGATTGGTGGTGCCGGCGGTACAAGCCACGGCGAACAGTCTTGACCGATCTTCGGCATTGAGTGCCGCAATCGTTGATTCAACATCGGCGCCAGTGAGTTGATGCCCGCCAGACTGAACCAGATCGGCATCCATCACCTGCGCAGCCTGCTCCACTGAGGCGTGCGCCCCGCGTGAGGAAATGATGAGTCCTCTTTGTTTCGCATGATCTGGATGTTGCTGTCGCCAATCATGTCTCGCCGCTACCAGCGCTGACAGGTTGCCCGCGGTGCCGCCGCTGACGAAAACGCCACCTGCACCCGCCGGGAACCCCGCGATGTCCGAGATCCACCGCAACGCCTGATTTTCCGCGTACACGGCGCCGGCGCCCTCCAGCCAACTGCTCGCGCAGATATTCGATGCGCCTACCACGAGGTCAAAAAGCGTTGACACTTCCGAGGGTGCGGTGGGGACAAATGCCAAATAGCGGGGGTGGTCTTCCGAAATACAAGCGGGGGCGAGCGTCTCTATGAAAAGCCGCAGCGCGTCCTCGCCGCCCAAACCCTCCTCGGTAATGGTTTGTCCGGCCATCGCCTCAAGGGTTTCCTGAGGCAGTGGGTGATCAAGGGATGGGGGGTCCATGCGGAGTCGATCCATGGCGTAGGCGACAATGGCCTCTGACAATGCTTCGATATCCGGTTTCACTTGATGCATACGTTCGGCTCAGTTTGTGTCGTGTTCTGCAGCTAGTGTGCAGTAATTAGCCCCTGTTACGAAAGGCGCTTTGGCAGTGTTTTGTGACTGAACTGCTCAAGCTGATCGCAGTTGAGGCGGCGCGCTGAGAGCCTGTGTAATCGGAACGCAGTCTCGCCCCAGGGCGGCCGCGACCGCGTCATGGGTAATCAGGCCCTCGTGGACGTTGATGCCGGCAGCGAAATGAGGATCGGCTGACATGACTTCTGCCAGCGGATCTGCGGCTAGCCTCAGCACGTAGGGCAGTGTTGCGTGGGTCAGTGCCATGGTCGCCGTTCTCGCCACCGCGCCCGGCATATTGGCGACGCAATAGTGCACGATGTCGTCCACCACATAGGTGGGATCAGCATGGGTCGTGGGCCGCGATGTTGCAAAACACCCTCCCTGATCAATGGCAACATCAACCAGTACGGTTCGGGGCTTCAGGCCAGAGAGCATATCCCGGGTCACCAGCTTGGGTGCCGACGCGCCGGGTATCAATACTGCTCCCACAATCAGGTCTGCTTCTCGCGCGCACTGATCAATGGATTCGGCGGTAGAGTAGACGGTCTTCAATCGCCCGCCGTATTGCTCGTCCAATGCGGTCAGCCGCGGGACTGAACGGTCTACTACGGTGACTTCAGCTCCCATTCCCATCGCCACTCGGATAGCGCTATTACCGACCACCCCGCCTCCCAGCACTAGCACTTTACCTGGCGGCACACCGGGCACACCGCCCAGTAGCGTGCCATTACCCCCGTGATGGATTTCCATATGATGAGCGCCGGCCTGCACGGACAATCGCCCGGCAATCAGGCTCATCGGTGCCAGCAGGGGCAAGCCGCCCTGAGACGAGGTGATGGTCTCGTAAGCGATGCAGGTTGCGCCTGACTGGACCAACCACTCCGCTTGATGGGGATCAGCAGCGAGGTGCAAATACGTGAAAAGCAGCTGCCCGGGCCGAAGCTGTCGGCATTCGCTCTCCTGTGGCTCTTTGACCTTCACAACGAGGTCTGCAGTGGCAAATATTTCCTGAGCGGTGTCCACAACTGACCCGCCTGCGGCACGGTAAAGTGCGTCCCCCAGTCCTATCGCTTCACCGCAACCGGACTCAACAAGGACGCGATGCCCGGCGTCCACTAGCTCTCTGACCCCTGCAGGCGTCATGCCCACCCGAAACTCCTGAGCTTTGATCTCTTTGGGTACACCAATCAACATGGTGGTTACTCCTAGGTTAAGTGCCCGCAGTGTGGCTCGGCCGGTTTCAGCGGAAAAGGCTGGAAAAGCTTTTTACAAAGCATAAAAAAGGCAATAAATATATAATTAATTAATTAAAAAGATAAATTGCCTAATATTATGATAATTTAAAGACATATCATCGATTTCATTCGCGCGCGCTGAGTAGATTCTAGGGGGTCACCCACATGCCATCGCAGTCAAATCAACTGGATCGAATTGATCGCAAAATCGTGCGGTTATTGCAAAAAGAGGCGCGAATGCCGCACACGGAACTGGCCAAGCGGGTGGGTTTGAGCACCACGCCATGCAAGGAACGGGTCAAACGACTTGAACGGGACGGCGTGATTCAGCACTACCAAGCCGTGCTCAATCCCGCGGCGTTGGATAGGGGTCTGGTGGTGTTTGTTCAAATCAGATTGAACCGCACATCACAGGATATATTCGAAGAATTCACGGCGCGGGCAATGGATCTTGAGGAAGTGCAGGAGTGTTATCTGGTGAGCGGCAATTTCGATTATTTGCTCAAGGCCCGGGTCGCGAATATGAATGCATACCGGGTGCTGCTCGGCGAGACCCTGCTGACCCTGCCCGGCGTACAAGAGTCAACCAGCTATGTGGTGATGGAGCAGGTCAAGGAGTCGCTGACGTTACCGGTGCCGGCCTGATCAGGTCCTTGCTGCGCCATTTTGTGTGGGATGTTTAATGTGGCGGGCTGGATAAGAGGGCTAGTCGTTCCAAGCCAATGAACGCCATACAATGATCGCCGACGCGATTGCGGCTATCAGTCTCGTTTATGCAATAGGATCTTGCTGGCGACGCATGCCTGCGCTACTGTCCCAGCCCCCTTGCCGCGAGGGAAATTTTAACCGAAGCGGCGTCGTGTCATCCCGCAACAGCGATGTAATGGCATAAATCGTGCCATAATATTGCAGGCGCGGGCCATCAGCGACGATAAATAAAAAGGTGGTTGATCCCCGCGCTGAAGCCTTAGCGATCTGGCGAGACAAGCAGGAGCAGAAATGGATTTAGGTATCTCGAACAAAGTGGCACCTGTGCTTGAACAGGTCAGAGCGTTTATCAGCACTCATATCATTCCGGTTGAGGGCGAATACATTGCGGAAATTGAGGTGGGTGACCCTTTCGAGCTGACTGCCCGCCAATACGAGATTCTGGACCAGCTCAAAACCCGTGCAAAAGCCGCGGGGCTCTGGAACTTCTTTTTGACGGGTGACGAGGGCTCTGGCCTCAATACCGTCGAATATGCCTATCTCGCCGAGGAAATGGGTAAATCCCGGCTTGCCGCTGAGGTATTCAACTGCGCGGCACCCGACACCGGCAATATGGAAGTGCTGCACAAATACGGCAGCGAAGCGCAAAAGAAGCAGTGGCTGGAGCCACTGCTGGCGGGTGAAATCCGATCTTGCTTCGGCATGACTGAGCCCGCGGTGGCATCATCTGACGCCACCAATATCTGCACATTGGCGACGCTCGACGGCGACGAGTGGGTTATCAACGGCGAAAAACATTGGACCTCGGGCGCGGGTGACCCCCGCTGCAAAGTCATGATCTGCATGGTCAAAACTGACCCCGATGCCCCCAAGCATCTGCAGCAGTCGCAGATTCTGGTACCGATGGATACGCCCGGTGTGAATATTGTGAGACCGCTGAAGGTTTTCAATATGCTCGACGCGCCCCATGGCCATATGCGGGTAAAGCTCGACAATGTCCGCGTACCGAAAGACAATATTATTTTGGGTCCGGGTAGAGGCTTTGAGATTTCTCAAGGCAGATTGGGCCCGGGAAGAATCCACCATTGCATGCGCTCAATCGGTGCGGCGGAAAAAGCGCTGCAGTTGCTCTGCGAGCGAGCAACCACCAGAGAAGCGTTCGGCCGCCCCCTGTATAAGTTGGGTGGCAACATCGACATTATTGCCGACGCCCGCATGAACATTGAGCAAGCCAGGCTGCTGACGCTCAAAACCGCGTGGATGATGGATCACACGACGCCGAAGGAAGCCAGGATCTGGATCTCCATGATCAAGACCGTGGTGCCCAACATGGCCTTGAAAGTCATCGACGATGCGATCCAGATCCATGGGGGCATCGGTGTCTCTCAAGACACGCCGCTCGCCGAGATGTGGTCTGGCCAGCGCACTTTACGCTTGGCGGATGGCCCCGACGCCGTCCACCGCATGGTGGTGGGGCGCAATGAGATCAAACAGTACCTGAGCGAAACCACTGAGACGGCCGCGACCTTTCGCGATGGCTGATTCGCGATGCTTGATCGGTGGACGCCACAGGAGCGCGACCGCGATCATGACTCAATGACCGGTCGGTGCGAGCACCGACTGACGCCGAGACGCTCAATTGAGGGACGTCTGAGATCAAGACAAGAGGAGACCGTATAAATGGCACTGACGATGGTGAAGCCAGAAGAAATGGAGGCCCAAGCGGGCACCAAGCTGCCGCCGGGGGAATGGTTTGAAGTCGATCAAGCGCGCATCAACACCTTCGCCGATTGCACCGAGGATCATCAGTTTATCCATATCGATGAGGCCGCCGCGGCGCAAACTCCCTTTGGCGGCACCATCGCGCATGGGTTTTTGACGCTCTCACTGATGACCAAGCTGTGCTCGGAAAACGGCGTCTACCCCGAGGGGATTGTGATGGGGGTGAATTACGGGCTCGATAAAGTGCGTTTTCTCAATCCGGTTCGGGCGGGCAAGCGCATCAGGGCCCATACAGAAATCATGTCGGTAGACCGCAAAGATGCCAACCGATTTCTGGTAAAGCAGGCGGTCACGGTAGAAATTGAAGGTGAGGATACCCCCGCGGTTTACGCCGAATGGTTGGGTATGTCCATCATAGGTTGAGAGGTCGGGAGAGCAAAAATGACAGTCCGTTATGACAACAAGGTCGCCATCGTCACCGGAGCCGGCGGAGGCTTGGGAAGAAGCCACGCGATCGAGCTCG
>Ga0255776_10002525_pt1 | contig 20362 bp, 11 predicted proteins | sample 071ome_19_FD_179974 | JGI IMG/M metagenome (GOLD analysis project Ga0255776, IMG submission 179974) | Coastal salt marsh microbial communities from the Groves Creek Marsh, Skidaway Island, Georgia - 071413AT metaG (version 2) | ecosystem: Environmental > Aquatic > Marine > Intertidal zone >... | reverse complement strand
ATAAGATTTTTTGATGCCCCAATAAAAAATTACCGCAGCGCTCGATGGTGCTTCTAAACGCTGTGTCCTGGGTATCTTCAATTCTGGGAGTAGTTTTTGATAGGCCAAAGTGATATCCATATTGCAAACAACCAATGGGGCTTCAAATACCTTTCCTTGGGCAACAACACCCTTTACCCAGTTATAAGCTACTAGGATTTTTTCGACCTCAGTATTATAAACAAAAGCAACCTGATTTCGTTTGGCCAAAGCCACTAAGGATTGGGTAATTTGATACATACCGCCCTCAGGGATAAAGGTCCCAAAGTGGCTTTCTAAATGTTGTATAAGAGTCATCAAACCCGGAGTCTGATTGGGGTCTGAGCCATTGTAGGTTGCATAACGATCAAAAAGCTGCACCAGCTTGGGGTGACGGATTAACGTGGTATTGGTCTGGTGTAATGATGAAAAAATGTCATATCTAAAACTGTAGAACAGGGCTTTTAAAGTCCTGAGATTTAATAACGTTCGAATCTTATGAAGGGAGTTTTCTAGGAAAATCTTCGACAAGTGATCGTATTTAAATTTTGCTTTTTTAAAATAGGACCGCAGGCCCGATTCTGATTCTCCAAAAACACGAGCAGCTTCTTTGGCAAATTGATCTTGATTGCCCCAGGCCGTAAACGATTGCCCGTCATCCCAAAAATAGTTACAAGCCACTTCTTTTTTAGAATAATTGAAATGATCCCGCGGATTTTCTCCACACAAAACAAACAATTCGTCCACCAGATTGGGCATGGTAAAAAGAGAAGGGCCCGCATCAAAACGGTAATCGCCTAAAGAAAATTGACTCAGCTTCCCTCCAGGATATGCATTTCCTTCAAAAACACAAACGTCATAGCCCTTTTTACGCAGTCGTATAGCAGCGGCGATACCCCCGATCCCTGCACCGATAACAATCGCTTTTTTTTGCATCAATAGGTGGTGTCAGAGATTAAGTTAAATCGCGAAAATAGACTTTCACCATACCATTTATTTTTTAGCGTCTTCTTCACAATACTAGAATGACTGGGTTGTTTGTACGCATAATTTTTTACCGCTTCGAGGTCGTTCCATATACTGATGGTCGCTTGCTGAACCAAAGGCCACTCGCCAATGCCTTTATAAAACAAAACACCCGAAGATCCAGCTATGGACTTGCTGGCCAAGGGCACGTGTCTCCAAAATTCTAAAAGGCGGGACCAACGGACATTGGCACGGGTAAGCACGACGATCTTTTGACCGCCATTGTTTGTGGTGTATTGATCGGGTTTAAACGGATTTACTCCCCCCCACAGTCCATGACTTTGGATACATCCAAGGTGCAAAACCCGACAACGAGCAGCTTTGTCTTTATATGCAGTATAAAACGAACTGTTTTCATAAAAGTGTGTGGCGTGTTCTTTACTCTGCCAAACACTTAAAAAAACATAGGTGCTAAAATCAGGAAACATACTAAATCCCCCTTTGGAACCCGTACCCAAAAGTTTAAAAAACTGCAAGCCATCAACAGCGTGCAATTCAGTATGCTTCAAACCCATTTGCTTGAAGGCCCAAAATTGGTTTTGACTAAAATTAAAAATGGAGACGGAAGTAATTGTACAAATATTTATATTACTAATAAATATATGATATAGTTATGAAAAAGCATTTTATCCTACTCTGTTTTTTATTCTTAAGCTTTCGGGCCTTGAGTCAACAATGGCTGGTGGTCGATATTGTAGAACAAACCACGTCCAAAATCATTTATCGTGAAGATCGTGGAACAGCAATTGAAGTGCTTGAGGATAAAAAAAATCCTTCAATTGTAAATTTGATTTCAAAATATCAAGAAGAAGGGTTTCAACTGTTCAAAATCACGCAAGGTGTCGAACTGGAACTAAATGGGGGTTTTCCGATCAACTCCAATCGAGCCAACAATTTTGGTTTTACCAACATCAACTTATCCAATAACAATCGGGTGATGCTATGGTTTAAAAAAGAGTGACCGATTTTGGACGTACTCTATTAAAATTTAGAATTCCGCCTGATGTGAAAGCGGTATAAAACGTGCTGAAAGATCGGGTTGCTCCATTTCTTTATCCAAGGGATACATGGGTCTTTTGATGTTTTTGTGTCCCAATCGTTCCAAATCTTGATCCACGCCCCCAGGGGTAAGTGCCATGATCCAATCGCCTCGCATCTCATAAAGTTCGGGGACCAAATAGCCGATTTTGACCACCACAATATCCGAATTTCTGGGGTCGAGATTGAGTTGGGTAAAATCCTTTTCGTAGTGATACGGTTTGCGTTTTTTGGTTACAATTACACGAATACTTCCTACTCGAATAACAGCCTCAGTTTCGGCATGAACATCTCCTTGACGTAGTGCTTCAACCACACCATCTAGGAGCAAAGGTGGAGCAAACCGATCGTCAACAGCAGCACCTACCTTTGCGGCAACACGTCCTCCAACACCTGCTTTTTCTGCGGCCAAAATCATTTCTGGTCCTGGTATTGACGCGTAGATAACCGAAGGACCATCTGCCTGCTTAAAAGCGTTGTTATTGAGCAATTCGCGCAACGTCCAAGTCACGTCTCCTGCCCCACCAGCAGTAGGATTATCGCCCATATCACTTATGATAAAGGGGTTTTTGTTTGATTTTAGAGCCCGATCAATACTTTCTTCTAGAGTAGCTGTCGGTGCCACAAAGTCAAACTGATGCCGTACGTTCCAAAACGCATTAGCCAAGGTTTCTGCACTGCTAGCTACAGCCTGTTTGTCATCACCAGTTACCATTACAACAGCATGATTTCGGGGTTCGTCGGCCCAAGCATAGCCGATCCAAATTGCAGCATCGATGACTCCTTCCTTTTCGGTTTGAGGGGGCACCTTTGCATAAAGACTTTTTCCGGGTTCGATCCGTGTACTTGTCTTTTCGCCGGGCAATAAAATGGGAACTGGAATCCATGCTTTAAACTTAGGTTTGCCCTTGCCTGAGGTAAGGCGATCAATGAGATTGTCCACAGCGCGTTGTTTGGATTGTATAGCATCTTCATGGGGCGCCATACGATAACAGGTGATCAAATCAGAATGGGTAGCAAGTCGTTCAGACACATTGCCGTGCAAATCCATAGAGGTAGAAATCACCGTTTCTGTACCAATTAGATCACGTATTTTGGCGATAAAATCCCCTTCGGGATCTTCGAGTCCTTCAACACTCATAGCACCATGAATGTCAAAAAAAAGTCCGTCATAGGGCATTCCTGCTTTTAGCATATCCAAGGTTTTACCAACGAGTTTGTCATAGGCCTGACGGGTAACGATTCCGCCGGGCAACGCATGCCCTCGCAGGGTTGGCACCCAATCTATTGCTTGTCTTCGTGGTGTGTCGGAGGCCAAAAAAGGGTAATAGTCAAAAACCGCTTCTCCTTCGCGGGCCAAAAAAGCTTCAGCCTCTGTTTTTGCCGGAGAAAAAGTGCTCGACTCTATGGCCAAACCAGCGATTGCAATTCGTGGTTTGGAGGGTTCAGCTAATTGGCATGAAAAAAACAAAAGGGGCGCAAAAAAGAGCGCTGATCGTGATATAATCGATGAAAACATACGGTATATTTTAATTTGTCGAAGCGATTCTTACTTCAATTATCGTATCGGTTTGATCCATTTGAAGCGGCGAAAGGTCGATTTGCAAGCCAAACTTTGCACTCTGTTTGTACGACAACTTTTTTCTCGAATCATAATGCAGAATGCTTTTGATTTTAACGGGCACTTCTTCAAGATGAATGATTTTTACCGAAGGATCCAATACATGGATATAAATGACATCCCCTTTTCGTGTAGAGACATATTGATCTTTTGGCGTAAAAGGTCCTTTTGAAGTGCCGTAAATAGTTGGTCCATAGTCCTCTAACCAAGTGCCGATCTCTAGGAGTGATTTTTGATGTTCGGGCTGGATTTCGCCGTTGGGCATGGGGCCAACGTTGAGCAATAGATTGCTTCCATAGGCGGCGGCTTTTATCAAATAATGCACCAGTTCTTGTGTAGATTTGTGTCTTCGGTCTTGTAAGTTGAAGCCCCAGGATCCATTGATGGTCTCACAGACTTCTAGCGGCACACTACCAATTTGATCTTCTGGTGTTCCCCAGCCGGTGGTATTTTGGCCGGGCAAATCTTTTTCGAACATCTGAAAATCTTCTCCTGGTATCACCCCCAAATGGTGGTTGTTGCCTACCAAGGCTTGTGGTTGTAATTGATGAATCAATCCGTAGAGTTCATCATAATGCCAATCGACTTGCAATTTTCCAAACTTTTTGCCATCCCACTGCTTTTGATCCCAATGGCCGTCAAACCAAATTCCTCCAATCGGCCCATAGTTGGTGAGCAATTCGGTCAGTTGGGCTTTCATAAAGGCAATATAATCTTCCCATTGACCCTCACCACGGCCTGGAATCCCAGTGCCGGTTCGACCACGTGGAAAATAATCATCGCGATTCCAATCCAATAAAGAATAATAGAAAAAAAGCTTGATGCCTTCTTTTTGACATGCGGCTGCTAATGCCTTGAGAACATCTTTTTTGTAAGGGGTAGCATCGATAATATCGTAGTCGGTAGCTTTGGAGTCAAACATCGAAAATCCATCGTGATGACGACTGGTGATTGTGATGTATTTCATCCCTGCCTTTTTGGCCAATTGCACCCATTGGTCGGCGTCAAATTTGATGGGGTTGAAAAAACTGGGTAATTTCTCATAGGCATCAATCGGTATGTTTTGATTGTTCATTACCCATTCGCCATCTCCCAATATACTGTACACCCCCCAATGAATAAACATTCCAAAACCGGCATTGTCAAACCAAGCTCGTGCTTCGAGATTTTCGGGACTGGGCACGTAGTCTTGTGCGGAAGTGATTAGTGGTTGGGCAAAAAGTACGCTGCCCAACAGCAGTCGATAGATGATTTTTTTCATAGAATCGTTATTTAAATTCGGACAAGGTTTTTTCTATTTGATCCAAATGTTCTTGCTTCAAGGCTCCGGCATCAAAAAAGGTAATGCCAGCAGCTCCTTTGGATTTTACCATACGGATAAGTTCTGGGATTTCTTCGGGAGCAAGAGCAGGAACATATACTCCTGAACTCAAGGTCGTGTTTTTGTCTTTAAGATCGGCAATTCCTTGTGCTGTGGCAAAGCCGATCCAATCAATTTCTTCGTTATAAAAATTGTGATAGAGCATGGGATAGACCCGGTCGATGTCCCATTTGTCCCACCGCTGCCGAACCATATTGGCAGCCATTGTTGGGTATGGAAAAACTGCTGAAGTGAGTAGTTTTCCTTTTTCGTGTGCCCGCTGATAGGCTTTGTTTACGACATCGCGTATGGCATTTAAACGGAACTGACGCCATTCGACATCAAGTTCGGGATGTTCGAGCTCCAAGGGATCACGATGGTGGGTTTCTTTAAATTTATTTCGACAAACTTCACAATAACAGAAATCAAACTCGGGAAGTTCTTGGTTTTGGACAAGATCGTACTTTGGCAAGAGTCCGATGGGCAAAAAAATGTCAACAAAACGAATATAGTCTAAGTGGACACTGCTCACCTCTGGCACGTCGGCCAAACCTTCTACCAAGCTCAAAATATGATCTACAGCTTCGGGTCTTGAGGGGCACAACCATTGATAATAATTGACATAAGGACGGGTGTCAAAACAAGATTTGCCCTCACGGCTTACGGTGTACCACTCGGGGTGTTCTAGGGCTATCGGATCTCCAGGACGGTTCATCGTAAACATCCATGCATGCACGTCTAAACCATACGATTTGGCTACAGGTGTAACGGCAGCTAAAATATCAGGATTGGTGCCAGTATTGATTAGGACCTCTGTAAAACCTGCTTTTTGCAGTTTTGCAAAAGTGGCCTCATATTTTTCTTTTGGGGTGTTGGCATTGACTCCCATCCACGCTCCTACTCTAAAGGGCTCTTTGATAGTGACTGAGGGTTGTGTGGTGCAAGAGAACAATAAAAAAGCAGCACCAAAAAGCACATGTTTAAGGGCTTTTAAATACGAGAAGTTTTCCATTGTGTAAAATTTTATAAATTATTTTGGTTTGTGGACTTTGGGTTTCCCAATAATCAGTATCATTTTGAGTCATTCGCTTAAATTGTATCGTATTTCCATTAAGCGTACTGGTTATTAGACTGTCTGTAGTTTGATTAGTTTTAATTTTTTTCAATTGGCTGCGGTATTGCTGATACATCCATTGGAGCAAGGCTGCATCCTTGGGCAGTGTGATCGTGTCTGTATTTTCAGATTTGGCGAAATAAACATAGCCCCACCGCTCGGGTTCGTGCATATTTATTACTCCCTGTGGGCTCCATACCCAATTGTATTCTGGCAGGTAGTTGCCCAGTGAATCTTTCTTTCGATAATATCGTCCTTTTTTAAGTTCATGGTCCCAGTTGACCCTAGAAAAATTCATCCTCCAAAAATTGTTTTCAGGGATTTGCCCCGAAGGGTTTCCACGTTCTAAACTCTTCCAAGGAAGCGCCATTTCAAGATACCATAAGTTGTCAATATCCGAGGGATCGTTGAGGGTTCCTGACAAACCAACGGCTGTTTGAAGTCCTTCAATATCCCAACCACTATCGGCTTTCGTTTTGTTTCGATATGGTTTTTCTAAAAAAAGATCCCATACCGTATTGAGCAGATTTACCTCCAATTCCATATAATCGTGGGTGTCACCATCTGGATCTATAAACACCTCAAAATCATTGTTGTAAAACACAACGGTATCGCGTTGTTTGAGGTTTCCCCACAGATGGGGCTCCTTTAGCTGAGCCAGAATGTAACAATGCTCTTGATCCCATACTAATTTGATGCGTGTCTGATATTTGGGTATTTTTTTTCCTTCAATATCTATAAAGGGGTCAGACCAACTGGCTTTGTCCCAAATTCCGGGTTCGACAACTCCGTCAATTTTAGGTGCTTGGGAGGTAAAGTTAGCAATATACAATTTAGGTAGGGGTACTTCTTCTTCAAAAGCCGTTGAAGTCTTACAAGCACAAATCAAAAGAAGTACAACAGTAAGCAAATACCCTTTTTTAACGAATTGAAAAGTTGCACTCAATACATACATCATAGGTACTTAATTTGATGAAAAATCACGGACTAGCCACTCAAAATTAAATCGTGCAAAATACAGTCCTGCTTGATCCCGTTCATAAAAAAGACCAATGGTACTATCATCAAGCACGGTTAAGTCCGAATAAGCAGCGGTTCCGGGGTAAACAAGTTTATTGATCGGCCAAGATTTTCCTTGATCAAAACTGACCAACACCGACATTTTGTGCCTTGTCGTGGTGCTGTATGGACCCGAGTACAACAACACTTCTGCCTGTTGATAGGGCCAAGCAATGATACTGGACTGACAGACCGGTGAGATCAAAGCAGGGTCAAAATAAGTGTCTTTCCAACTTGCACCGCCGTCTTCGCTGATTGCGACCAAACGTTTTTTGGTTGCTCCATTTTGCTCTCGTATGTTGAGCATCAAATGGCCGTCTTCGAGGGCAACTCCTATGGCCTCGTTGGAAGAAGGTACATCAATGTCAGGACTGACAGACCAACTAACCCCATGGTCGTCCGAATAAAATCCATAGGCACGGTATTCGTTAAATCCATCTTGTGGTGGCCCTTGTGAATGGTTGGCAGGCACATATATACGCCCTTTATAAGCATCGCCTGTAAATTGCAATGCATGACCTGGCGTTACAGCATTTGTTCGCCAATCTAACGAACTGCTGGGTTGACTAAAATGAACTTGAGAAGTGATGTCTTGAGCATTCGACCAATTGTGTCCGCCATCGGTACTGGTTTTATAAAAAACTCCACGGCGCCCCTTTCCCAAACGTACATCGTACTCCGAAGCGGTCCCGGTATTGTAAAATAAAAACAGACGCCCTTCGGGGTAATTTGGATCCATAATGTCGACCACAGGGGCAGGATTGCCAACCTGCAGTGTATCATTATCAACCACTTTAATCGGTGAAGACCAGGTCTTGCCTTGGTCTGTACTACGAACCATCAAAATATCAACATTTCCAAAATCACCACAATCGGCAACGCGGCCTTCTACAAAAGCCACCAAAGCGCCATCGGGCATCGTCGTAATTGCGGGAATACGATAGCAGGCATAACCCCCTATACCATTGGTAAAAAGTGCTTGCTCGTTATAAAAAGGGGCAAGCGCATCCTTACAAGACAAAAAAGTCAATGCGAGTACAAGTGCGAAATATCGGAAAGAACTATGGATGGACAAATTCAGTGGTTTATGGGTTTAGGTTTAAAATATTTTATAAAAGTTACAATTTTATTCGTTTGAAATCAATGCCCCTGTATGAGAAACTTGCTTTAATGTGAAAGGATCTAGCATTTGGTCTATGAGCACGGCAAATTGGCCCCTAGTCATCAAATTGTTGGGATTAGAAAGCGGCATTTGATGCCGGATCATTAAGTTTCTAATACCATCTGTTTCTTTCAATATTGGCGCATCAGGACGATAAAATGCTGCAACATTAATCAACCAATTGAGGGTTGCATCTTGGGTTAGGGTTTCGGGCAATCTAAAACGTGACAAATCGATATAGTCTGCCAAGCCGGATTGCAGTTCATCAAACGCAATGCTTTGCTCTGGATAAAACCACATTTGATTCTTCCATCCTTCATTTTTTCCCATGGCTCTAAGAATTCCCGTGCTTCCGATGCGTTGAAAACTTTGGAAACTCGGATGTGTTTTGGGTACATCCAAGTGGGGTTGCAAATACCCTCCTACGTCCAATAGATGTTGTTGCAATTTTCGAATTGAAAAAGACTTTGGAGTGGCGTTTTCTAAAATTGAAAGTGCCGCCAAACTTCCTGCTACTTGCCCAATTTGCAGGACAACAGGTTGCAAACGTGTGGTCCCGTTGACCAAATTGGATACTGAAATGGACTTTTCGGCAACAATAAAATTTTCTAGCGTGGCGGGCAATAAACTACCCAGTGGTAGTGTATAGGATGGAATGGGATAAAAATAAAGCTTTGGCAATTGCGCCACTTCGGGATGGCGATCATGGTGATGATCTACCGGATAGTCACCTACTGCAACTCCCGTGCGATACAAAGCAGTGTTTTGGTTGTAGGGCTGTGCCAAGTCATTGAGTGAAAAAGTAACCACACCCTCAATTCTACGTGATTCTCGATGATATGGTATCAATGGCAGGCTGTCTTGAGTAGGAAAAGTGCTATCCGATAAATCATAGCTGTCGTATCCCAACTCGGTCTGCAAAAAATACAAAAACGCAAGTGAACGGTCTTTGGCTTTTTGAAACGCAGCTTGACGGTCTTCTTCAGACATTTCTATGGCATTGACATAATAATCATTGCCAAAAATTGGCCAATTAACCATGATGTTGCCGCTGGGCAATTGGCCATAGGACATCATTTTTTCTTTGCTCCATAACACGCGTCCATTGAGGCGTTTGGGGTCGCAAAGGTCATATTGAGCGGCACAATAAAATAAACTGGGATCGTAGTCTTTAGGCTTTTTTCTAAGTACTTTTTTCCCATAGTCTTTTAAAATCATTACATACGTAAGATCTTGTATAATATCATTTGCATTTTCTGGCGCAATCTGCTCATCAAAAGTTCTGGTGCTGTCCATCCCTTGTTGATAAGGAATCCCTGCGGCGGCGGCCACATCTCCAAGTTCGGTGGCATCAATGATAATTTTTCCAACAAATTGATTGGATCGACCTCGATCATCTTGTGTTTTTACTTCCCATAGACCCGATGTACGTTTTGCTATGGCTTTAAAATTTTGATGGTAATGAACCTCAAGTAGTGGCTCATGATTGACCATATTTTGAAAAATCTGTGCACCCACTTCGGGGTCAAACAAATGATTGCTTACCCAACCCGATTGCAGTGCTTTTGCACTTCCATATCGGGCAATAAGACTGTCTCTAAATTCGCCCCAAAAACCAGAAGGCAACTCAGCATTGCCGTCGATCGCACTGACGCCGGCACTAGTTAGCATCCCCCCTAGCCAAGGGCCTTCGACCAAAAGGGTTGTTGCAACCCCTGCTCGTGCACTGCTCAATGCTGCAGACACGCCACTTGTTCCTCCTCCTACAACAAGAACGGCTGTGTTGGTCCTTGAGGAGCATGCGACCAGGAAACTAAAAAGAAAACATCCTAAAAAGCCAAACCGAAAACTAGTCATCACCAGTCGTTTGATTTTTTGTAAAAACTTGTAAAACATCATTGTTGTTGGCGATCAATAAATAGGTTTGTCCTTGCACTCTAAGTGGTTTGATTTTTTTGGCGTCTCCGGGGGTGTAAAACCCTGATTCTTTAACCGGTAAGACCTCAAAAGCCCCCATTTTATTCATTCGTAGTACGCCACCTATACCCGCATCATTTCGAGGGGTTTCAATTTCAGAAACGTACAAATTTCCGACATATAGCACCTCTTCAACACCATCGGCATCGATGTCAAGTAGTGTAAAATCGTTTATGGATGACAATTGTGCTCTTGTAGGCAAAGGTTGGTGGGCATACCCACTTGGAGTGCTCATCAAAACGGCACTTCTAAAATCGGTCGCTTCGATATGGAAGGCTTCTTCTAACTGTTTTTCGCCATATACTTGCTCGGCATTAAGTTGTGCAAAAAGGTCGTATTTTTTGAATTTGGTTTTCAAAACCGGGACCTGTTCTGAGGAGCATGAAAATCCACGAAGCGGGTATTGAATGCCATAGTTGTAATAGGTCAGAACGATGTCTTTTTTGCCGTTGTCGTCAAAGTCGTTGTAATACAATTCGAAGGGTTGATCCGGTGTTGCTTTGTATTTGTAGTTGGTCCCAAGGTTGCCAAAGAGATAGTCGGGTTTGCCGTCCTGATTTAAATCGGCTTCGGTGACGCTGTTCCACCAGCCTTTTAGATCTAAGGCTACTGGCGCTTTTATTTTTCTAAATTTTCCTTTATTGTTTTCTACAAATGTTATGGGCATCCACTCCCCTACCACAATCAAATCAACATCACCATCTAGATCAAAATCGGTCCATATCGCATCTGTGACCATACCGAGTTGTTTGAAAACAGATTCATTTTTTTTATCCAAAGTAAAACGACCCGCTTCATTGATCAATAGATAACTGTCGGGTGCTTCGGGATAGTTCCATGGGGTAATACGATTGCCAACAAACAAATCTTGATCACCATCGCCGTCGTAATCAAAGGCTTTTACTACACTTCCACTATTGTAAAGTGCTGGTAGTCGGTCGCGCTCAAAGGTGAAATTGCCTTGTCCGTCATTGATGTACAGACGGTCTAGGTATGGGCTTTGTCCCGGAGCATACTCGTTACCTCCACTGACTACATACAAATCATGATCGCCATCTTGATCAGCGTCAAAAAACAGTGCATCAACATCTTCTAAAGTACGATGGCGTAACCATGGGGCATTTTCAAGGGTACTAAAACTCCCATTGGCCTCTTGCACATACAATTGTGCAAAATGTCCTTGTGCTCCCCCAACAAAAAAATCTTCTCTGCCGTCTCCGTTGATATCTGCTGTAGCAAGAGCCGGACCAAATTGTGATAGTTTGTGTGGCAAGAGAACTTGCTTCTCATAATCATCAAAAGCATTTTCTTCATGAACAATAACTGGTTTAAAACGGGTGGTAATATCGGTCAAAAGAGGTAGGTCCTTTTTGGCCATTTGGGGTGCGGTTTTTTCATAGTTTAGAACATGCACCTGGTTGGCGGACAGGTTGTTATAACGTTGCATGCTTCCATCGGGCCAGCGTATTTGAAGACTGTCTACCAATTGTGCGTTGCCTAAACCAAAATGCACCAACTGTTCCGAAGTCGAATAAATACCACGTACACTTGTTGTCGTAACAGTTTGCTTGGCTCCTTGAGTGTAGATGGTGACTCGTGTGTCAAAAAGGTTTTCTTGTTTGGGGTGTTTTAATTGTACCCGCAAATAGTTGTTTTGGTTTCTCTCTACGGTATTATTTTGATAAATAAAAGCTTTTTCGTTGACGTTATTAACTACGAGCTCCAAATCGCCGTCATTGTCCAGGTCGGCATAGGCAGCACCATTTGAAAAAGCAGGCTGCGCCAAGCCCCATTCTTCGGCTTTGTTTTCAAAATTGAGGTCGCCCAGATTGTGGTAGGCATAGTTTTTTAGCGGTACGCTGGGTAAGATTTCTAAGGTTTTGTCGAGCGGGAGTATATCAAACAAATCGATATCGCCTTCGTTGGGATGCTTTTCTACATATTCGTTAGAATAGTTAACCACAAATTCACTTACTTTTTTGTCTGCATCGGTATTGCGTATATCCCGCAATAATCCATTGGTGATAAAAATATCTTTGTGCCCATCGTTATCAAAATCGGCAATTAAATTGGCCCAACTCCAATCCGTTGCCGCGGTATGGGTTTGCTGTGCAACGTCACTAAAAGTCCCGTTGCCGTTGTTGAGTTGTAGGGTATTAAACATGTACTGGTAGTAGCCCCCTTCGTTGACCACTTTCCAAAAAGCGCCAATATTCATTCCACTCATATTGGATTTTAAGCGAAAATTATCTTCGGCGACCATATCCAACACTTGAAGATCCAAATGCCCGTCGTTATTTATATCTGCGACGTCGACCCCCATACTATAAAAAGAGGTATGGCGAAGGCTTTGTTCGGTTTTGTAACTAAACGTTCCGTCTCCGTTGTTGAAGTATAAAAAATCGGGGGCATTAAAATCATTGGCAACATAAAGATCTGTCCAACCATCTTCATTGAGGTCTGCAGCCACTACACTGTTGGGAAAACCTGTTCTAAAAAGCCCAGATTGCTCGGTTACATCTACAAAGCGATCTCCAGTATTTTTGTATAATCGGCAGCTGTATTGAGGCAACAATAGCGGGGTTCCAAAAAAAGAAGAATAGCTTCCTGGATTGGGCGGCTGGATCAGCATAAACAAATCGACCAAGCCATCTTTATCATAGTCCAAAAAGACGCTTTGGCGGGTACGTGCATCGTTGTCCACCCCCCATTGGGCAGCTGCTTCTACAAACATGCCGTTTTGTTGGTTGATATAAAGCTTGTTTTTTCTTCGTTCGGGCTCAAAATCATAAAGTTCTTTGCTGACGTAGATATCGACAAATCCATCGGCATTGACATCGGCCATAGCGACGCCAGATGACCAGGTATTGTCATCAATAATTCCGGCTTGTATAGTGATGTTTTTAAATTTTAAACCACCCAGATTTAAATACAATTGATCTCCAACCAAATTTCCTGTAAAATACAAATCTTGCAGCCCGTCATTGTTGATGTCGGCAATTCCAACACCACCACCGCCATAATAATTGGCATAAAGCAAAATATTGTGTTCAGGAGTGTCCACAATGGTGTTTGCGAAAGTAACACCGGTTTGATCTGAATTTAATAAACTAAATAGGGTTTCTTGACCCGATACATACCCTGCAAACAGGAATATCACGAATGAATATAGTCGACTCGTCATCATACAATTTGGTTAAAAAAAAGCGAAGGAGAAATGATTCTCCTTCGCATAAATTTAAGAATAAATTTTAAACATTATTTATCCCACCAAACTCGAGTTGTAAACTCGTTAGGCCCTTGTCTAGAAAGAGCAGCTTCGAAGTTTTCGGGGTTGGTGCTTGCCTCGCCGTTTGGATAAATCAGACGTCTAGGAATGGTACCATTGGTCACGTTACCATCATATACCGCTTCACCACCAAAAGGTTGTAAAGTTGGGTAGCCTGTTCTTCTCCAGTTAGCGAATGCTTCATACTCGTTTAGGAAAGTTGCAGCCCAATATTGGGTATGAATCATTTCCATAGCGTTAGCAGCATCAAACGGATGTGCAGCAAGATAATCGGCAACTTGTGCGTCAGAAATGGCTGCAGCATTAGGATAGAGCATGCTTAACATTTGCATGGCCGCTTTTACACCATTGTTATAGTGTGTTGCAGCATCTGTAGAGATCCACCCGCGAGTAGCAGCTTCTGCTTTTAAGAATTCAACTTCTGCATACGTTTGGAATACCATAGGAGCATCCTCACTAGTGATTACACCGCGGTTAGGCTCTGCATATTGATCACTAGTAGTTCCATATTTGGCCTCAAGTGCACCAGAAGTCAATCCGTTAGGCAAACCAATTAGGTCCGCAGGATTGGTACTTCCGTCGCTTCTTCGAGCACCTAAAATAGGAAGACGTGGGTCTCCTTGTAAGAAATCTACAAAAGTCTTAGAAAGACGTGGGTTGCCATCGGCAGTAAATACCTCTCCATGACCATTTCTGTTGATCCCTTCTGGGCCTAAAGTATGTTGAACGTAAGCGATGTCAGCGTTAGAACCCATGGTTCCAGCACTGATTGCTTTGGTTGCCCAAGCTTGAGCTGTAGCAGCATCTGCTTTGGTCAAACGCATCGCCAAACGAAGCATCATCGAGTTTCCAAAACGACGCCATTTGTCCACATCTCCTTGATAGATAAGGTCAGAAACACCAAGTGTACTGGCACCCAATTGGGCAACACCGCCTTCGAGCTCTGCCAACATATCCATATAGATGTCTTGTTGTGCGTCATATACAGGCTTTAAGATGCCTTCGATGTATCCTTTTCCAGCTTCTGAATAAGGAATATCTCCGTATAAATCTGTAAGTCTGTGGTAGATAAACACTCTCCAGATACGGGCAATACCCATAGCGGTTCCGGTGTTTCCTTCTTCGTTTAACTGGTAGATGATATCTTCAATTTCTTTCACCTGCTGTGGGTAGGCGCGGTCAAAAAGTGACGTTGCATAACCCTCGTTGCGGGTGTAGAAGTTTCCGGTCCAGTAAGTTGCTGTAGAAGACATGTGTTGAACAATCATCGAAGAATAGATCAAACTTGCTCTCCAGTTTTCATAACGCTCCCCTGAGGTTCTCAAAAATACCGATGCCAACTTGTTGTTTACATCAATTTTTGCCGCCTTAGTAGGGTTGATGTTCATTTCATCAAAACCTTTGTCAAAATCACAGGCAATGAATAGTGAACTTACAATAATTAAGGTTAAAAACTTTTTCATTTTAATTAAAATTTAAGGTTCACATTGATTCCTAAAGAACGTGGAACGGGCATACCGAACCATTCAAGACCTTGTGAGTTACTCACGTTGTATCCAGACTCTGGGTCCACATTTTCAACGCTGTTACTCAAGAAGAAAAGGTTTCTTCCGATAAGAGATACAGTAGCACTGTCGATATGTGTTCCTTCGAGTGCACTATCTGGTAGTGTATACCCAATAGACATTTGACGTAGTCTTAGGTAATCGGTATCGTATATTGCTTCTTCAGCAATCGAATACGTTTGTCTCCAGTAATCTTCGATACGGTTAGGTGCAATAGAGGTAGTAAATGCGTTTCCGTTTGCATCTACACCAGATACAGTAAATCCGTTTTCACGGCCATCAGCATCGATAGTAGCTTTGTGTGCTCCAAAATACTTAGACATGGCGTTGGTACCAGAATACATTTGACCACCACTTTTACCTTCGATTAAGAAGCTCATGGTGTAGTTTTTGTATCTGAAACTATTGGTAATACCAACAGATGTTGGTGATACACCAAATCCTAAGATTTTACGTGGTCCAATCTGTGGAATCGGAGTTCCATCGGGCTCGATGTTATGAACGATACGTCCTTGTGCATCACGCACATAAGAAGTACCATAAAGTGCACCGTAGCGCTCACCTACGATATGCGTAACATTGAGGTTACGTGAACGTGGCTCGTCAAGTGTGATGTTTGTTCCGGCATCGTTGGTAGAAACAATTGTAGATTCGTTGTTAGAATAGTTAAGCGTAACATCCCATGCAAAATCTTCGTTTCTGATTGGTGAGAAATTCACCAAGGCCTCAATACCTTCGTTAGTAATCACCCCAAGGTTTGCCAAAGCACTTCCATAACCCGAAGTTGGAGAAGCACTTACACCTACGATATCACCGTTGGTTTCGTTGGAGTAATAGGTAAGATCAAGAGATACTTTGTTGTCAAACAAACGAAGATCTAAACCAACCTCAGTTTCATCTTTCTCAAAAGGAGTGATGTCTGGATTAGGAATTGAACCGTTTGAAATCGTACCCAGTGAAGCATTTTGATGTCCTTGTCCGTAGATTCCATAAGTTAGGTTCAACTGATAAGGACTATCAGCACCACCTGCTACTTGTGAATAACCTGCTCTAAGTTTTGCAAAAGAGATTACTTCGGGTAGGGTCATCAAATCTGAAAGCACCAAACTCAAACTAGCAGAAGTATACAAGTCGTTGTTAGGCGTTTCTTTGTTTGGCAACGATAAGGTAGAGAACCAGTCGTTACGTGCAGTCAATGTTAGATACATAGCATCTCTAAACCCAAATTCGGCAGAACCGTAGGCAGAGTTGATTTGTTTTTCACTAAAACCATACGAGTTTCCTTGGTTTTGTGTGTTTTTAACATTGTAAAGGAAAGGAACGATAAAGTTGCCACCACTTGCAGAAACTGACTCTGCACGCTGGTAGTTTTGACCGATACCCACAAAAGCAGTTACAGACAAATCATCGGTGATGTCAAAATTGTTCATCCCGAAGAAAAGATCCGCATCGTGTTGGTTGTTGGTCAACTTATACTCACTCATACTACCTAGTGGCTGATACGCTGTACCATAAGGAGTACCGCTTGTTCTGTGGTAGTCATAGCGGTCAACCCCAAAACGTCCTCTTAGATAGAAAGTATCGTTAAGGTCAAATCGCATGTCTGCTGATCCAATAAAGCGTTCTTTTACTGAATTGTCAAAGTACTGATAGGCAGCAAACCAAGGGTTTTGAGAATAGGTATTGTCACTGGTACGGAATTCGGTTCCGTCTTCGTTAGTTCCTAATCCTCCAGCACCTAGCATGTCATTAACATCAATTGAAGGCGCAAACAAACGGATACCAAAGTTGGCGTTACCTGGAGAGTCCGAAAGTCTTGGCGCTCCAACTGCATCGTCATTAACGTATTTTACGTTTAATGTAGCCGTTAATTTTTTGTATTTCTGCGTGGTATTAAGACCAAGAGAATTACGCTTCAATGTTGAGTTTGGAATGATATCCACGTTGCTCAAATTGGTAAAAGAAAGACGTGTATTAGAATTTTTACTAGCAGAGTTGATCGCTATCGTATTGATATAGGTTTCTCCAGTGCTATAAAATTTTCTCAAGTTATTTCCTTTGTACGAGTACGGTCTAGAAACACCGTCCCACTGCTCAACGCTAGCACCATTCATACGTGGTCCCCAGTTGGCATAGGTATCGATATTGTCTGAAGAAGTAGAATAATCACGACCTTGACCATAGGTGGTTTGTGGATCATAAGGATCATTTCTAATGTCATCAAACTGCGCAGAACTGCTGATCTCGACACTCATCCCTTCTCCAGCTCCTGCACCAGACTTGGTGGTAATGATGATAACACCATTAGAAGCTCGAGATCCATAAAGCGCTGCAGCTGCACCCCCTTTAAGGACAGAGATCGACTCTACTTCGTCTGGGTTAAGTGCAGAAATACCGTCCCCGGCATCAGCACCTCCCCAAACCCCAGCAGAACCTAAGTTGGAGTTGTTGATGGTAATACCATCCACTACGTAGAGCGGCTGGTTATTACCGGTCAAGGAACTGTTACCACGGATGATCACCCGGCTAGAACCCTTGGCTCCTGCCGCATTTCCGGTGATTTGAACCCCAGCAATTTTTCCTTGCAACGAGTTAATTGCGTTGGTTGTTTTGTTGGCACTTACTTCGGTTCCTTCAACCTGGGTAACAGAATAACCCAGTGCCTTGACGTTACGTTTTACCCCAAGGGATGTAACGATAACCTCATCAAGACTGTTGTCCGGTTCCAAAGAGATGTTAATTACCGAGTCACTCGACACAGAGACACTCTGTGAAGCATAACCGACAAAACTGATCACTAAGGTATCTCCAACATTGGCATCAATGCTAAAGTTACCATCAAAATCAGTCGAAACACCATTGCTTGTACCTTCTACTAGAACAGTTGCGCCTGGAAGGGGCATACCGTTCTCATCGGATACAGTACCGGTAATGGTTTGTGCCTGCGCTAGCGTGGCAAACAAACCAAACAGCACCGTAAAAAAAAGATGTTTTGGTTTCATTAATGTTTAAGTTTTAATGGTTTAATTATAGTGAAGTTAATAAACTTTAACATAATATTCACAAATCCTTTTCCTTTTTTCTAAAGTATTTGCAAAAAAAAAATCAGTTGATGAGTACTTCATCCGCAAACACCCAAGAAGGAAGACCGGCAGCATGGTGCCAATAGGGTGCTGTTGCTGGGTTTTGACCCACTACTTTTACATAACGGGCTTGCTGTTCTACATTTTTTATAGCAAAAATCTGGTGGTCATTTATTTTGCTATCGGGCTGCAACGGCGCTTGGTTGGCTATTGCGGGCAGAGCTAGCCAGTTGACACCATCTTGAGAAACCGAAAATTGTACCTGTGTCGGAAAAAATACGATGTGATTGGTCACCTGCAAAAAAGCAATTTCTAATTGATGAATCTCCATAACCGTCTCCAAGTCAATGACCGCTTCTAGATTGTTACCTTCAAAGCCCAACCAATTTGCATAAAAACTGCTGCCTCCAAAAGCGCCATCGGTCAGTGTTTGTGGATTTTCATCCGCATACTTTTTGGGTTGGGTCAACAATTGTACCCGACTACCTTTTGCCCGATTGGGGGTCTGCATGCGTGTGAGCATGTTTCTATAGTCGGTCAGATATTGCGCTACGGTAAAACGGGTTTCGTTCATCGCCGTAATGTTTCTTTGTGCGGTTACGGTTTCAAATCGGTTGAGCACATCCAAAACACGTGGATTGACCGTCTGGTCGGTGCGCATCTCAAATCCTTCTAGCCCCTTTCGATAGGCCTCTAGCATGGCATAGTCTATGGACAATTGGGCTTCTGCCAATCGGGCCTCCAAGGCTGGTTGTCCTGCAACGGCCTGTGCGCCTTGCTCAAACAAAGCATGATACTTGTTTAACTGTTGCGCACTCAAGAAACTGTCAAAACCTTGCGATGGATCGCCATAGAGAAACAAAAAAAACGGTTGAGCATCAGCCATAGCTTCCGAAATTTCAGTAATGTACTGCAATACATAAGGGCCTGCGGCACCATAATATCCATTGGTAAAGTCTGCTAATAAAAGGTCCAAATCCTGGTTGGGATTCCACAAAAGTTGCGCCGTAATATAGGCGCGCAAGGCAAAAAGCTCGCTGGGCTGGTTGCTGTGTTGCTCAAAAATCCAACGGGCATTATTGGCAACAAACAATTCGATATTGGGCTGTAGGGTTTGCCAATTGGGAAATGGCGCCAAAAAATTGGTAAACTGTGTGGTATAATCCCATATACGGATGTTGTCTGTCAGGGCAGACCATCCGGCCAAATCTTGTGCAAAAGCAGCACAACCCTCCGCAATGGGGACACTGCGGTCGCACTCAATAGAACAGAGGGTGATCAATACATTTTCTGCAGGGCGATTTGTTGGTGGTTTTCGGGTATACTGATAGGCCAAAGTTGATATGGTTTTGTCAGGATAACCGGCGGCTATTCTGTTTACAAAATCAATCATACTCCCGGCAGGGCTTCCGGTTTCATGGTGAATTTTTTCACAAGCCTCACATTGACAATATTGTGTATTGTCGTCTTGACTTACCGAAAGGACTTTATAATCGGGATAACGCTCAAACAATGTTTTTACCGCATCATTGACAATATCAAAAACATCGGGGTTGGTCAGGCACAACTGGGTGGGCAATCGTTTTCCGTTGCGTAGCGCATAATATTCGGGGTGGTCTTGATAATATTTTTCATGGGGCATAAACCTATGAAAGGTATGTACACGTGCCTCAGGCACATAGTCCGGAAAAGCAACGGGGGTTACACGTAGCTTTTCTGCAAATTCTGGATGGTCATAAAAGAGTCGGGCATGTACGGTTCTTGTAGTCACTTGTGGCGTGTGTGCCAATACCACTCCTTGGGGCAACAAAACCGATTGTTGTTGGGGTACTATTGTCGTTTGCGGATCGTACCAACGCACACCTAGAGATTGTTCTAAGAAAGCATAGACCCCATTGGTTAGCATCTTCTCAGAATTGGCCGTAAAGATCAGGTCGCCCTCCCGCCAATAGACTTTTGTAAAATCGGTCGTGTTGGGATCGATTTCAAATCGGATTTTGGGCCCGGTGTCCCCTTCCGATACTGCCGCCAAACGCACCCCTGTTGCTTG
>Ga0255776_10002522_pt1 | contig 20382 bp, 13 predicted proteins | sample 071ome_19_FD_179974 | JGI IMG/M metagenome (GOLD analysis project Ga0255776, IMG submission 179974) | Coastal salt marsh microbial communities from the Groves Creek Marsh, Skidaway Island, Georgia - 071413AT metaG (version 2) | ecosystem: Environmental > Aquatic > Marine > Intertidal zone >... | reverse complement strand
CAACCGCATAATCTTCTTTTTCAAGTGCCAGATCAGCGGCAGCCAGAAAGGAATCTCTCAGTGGTGGCGAAGCCTTCATGCCAGCGTCGTAAAAGACCTCGAGCACCACTCTTGGATCGACTTCCAGGATCAAGGCTGCTCGGCCTAGGTGAACCAGGCTATCGGGTGCGACGTTGGAATACCTTACGGAGTTGATGTAAGGTACGCTTTTTTCCAAATATTCGGCGGCGATGTCTTGCTGGTTGTTGAATAAGGCTACTGGATGCCCCGCAGGGAATAGCTTGATGCCGCTGACACGACGATCCTCCAGGCCATCTTCCAAGATGGAGTTGGCCGTTCCATATTGGCCAAGGGCCATGGCAGCGTCTATCCCCAGTAGATACCATTTTTCCTTGAAGCTATCGTTACTCTCCAGCTCCTCTTGGCAAGCATCCAAGCATTCTTGGTATTCGCCGCTGAGCCACAACCTTTGGGCCTCCTCGAAAGCGTCGCTTCTGACATCAATGAGAGCCCACCAGAAGCTGACGGAAAGATAAAGAATACCCATCAAAGGGTGGGTGCGACGTTTTGGCGGGGTTTTTGGATTGATCAGAGCACCCATAAAATCGTATCCCACAGTAACTTCCTCTAAGCCGATTGCAACAAGATTGAGGGTTGAAGCGGGGTTAGTACGCCCGTGGTTCGAGACTGGGCTCCAGTTGAGGCCAGATCTCGGGATTTACTGAAGGTAATAGGCTTCCACCCGATCGGCGACGTCCTTGTAGGTGATATCCAGTCCATAGATCAGCTTGAATTGTTCCATGGCCTCCTCCTGGTTCCCCAGCTGATCATGGATGAGCCCAAGGTCATAGAGCAGCTCCTTCTTCTGATCATCAAAAACTTCTTTTTCCTGTATGGCTGTCAGAATGGGCTGCAGGGCGAGATCAGTGATGCCGCGCTTGAAGAAGCTTTTCCCAAGATGGTGGAGGGCTTTGAGCCTGAGATTTGGGTTCGCTTGGGCCTTCTGGAAAAGGGGGATGGCCTCCTTGTATTGTTCCAGTCGGTAATGGATTTGACCCAATTCAAATTTGATGTGGAGGTCGTTCGGATATTGGTTGGTTCGCTTTTGGCACTGGGTCAATTCAAGTTGCGAGCGCTCTTGCAAGAGATCGGCGCGTCGCGAAGAAGCCTCTTCGTCAGCCTTTTGACTCAAGGAGTCGAGTTGTTGGTCGATTTCCCTAAGGGCGAGCTGGTCCATATCCCGCATAAGAATCGGATCCGGGATTCCTTCGGTGTGGAGGATGAGTTCTTCATAGTATTTTCTGGCTTTGGGGATGTCTCCGATTTGCGAGTAAAGCTCAGCAACGCGCTGCAACGCTTTGAGGTGACCAGGCTCGGTGCTCAAAATAGCAAGCTGATCCTCAATCATGCGAAGGGCTACATCGTCGGTTTTAACCGTGCGCTGTTCTTGCTCCAAGACGATGGCCTGTTCTTTGTCCCGAAGGATGTCTCGATAGGATCCTTGCCCGCCCTCAAGATCCTCATAGCGTCCTTCCTGCAGGGTGTGGTTTGCCGAGCAATCCTTGTAGGCTTGGAAAACCTCTGCATCGTTGGGGTGAGCCTGGTTGAGCTCCTTGAGCATTTTTTGGGCGCGTCCTGTGTTGCGAGTCGCTACGAGGGCTTCTCCCAAGCGAAGGCCGATATCCTTGTCCTCGGGGCACTGCTTGTAGGCCAGTTCGAGCGAAAGTACGGCCGTTTTATGTAATTCCAGTTTCATGGCAGCCGCCGCGAGGGTCTTGTGAGCCACCGCGTGATGCGGATCTTTGTTCAAAATGCTCTCACATAAATGGAGGGCTTCAGCCGGGTTGGTATGCAAGGCGATTTGAGCCTTGGCCAGCAATGGGGATGATCCTGCGGATCCTAGGAGTTTCTTCAGAAAACCCTTTCGCTCATCCAGTTTCTTAAATTGGGTGGCTCTCAAAGCTTCCCTGGCTTCATAAAAACCAGGTTCCCGTTTCAAGACCAATTCTTGAAGTTGTATGGCGTACTCGAGGTTGTTGCGCTCATAGGCCTGTTTTCCCCTTTCATAGAGTTCTTTCAGGTCTTTAGCGATTTCGTGCTGTGGTTTTTCCGCCATAATGTCATCTCCTGCCCAAATGCCTGCCAACGGTTCCCTTCCTGCCATCAACTTACCAGCATGAGAAGTGCCAATACCAGAGGAATGACTTGATAACGACCGATCCCAGGCGGTCCTAAAGTAGTGGCGGGGCGGTTAGAAAGTCAATGGATTGGCCAGGGATAGAACGATGATACGGCGAAGAAATGGAAGGTGAATGGCTGTTTTCTCAGGGCTGGACTTATGCGGATAAAAGGATCATTTTGTCTAAACCAAGGACACTTTTTCATGAAAAAACTCAAAGTCGGGATCATCGGTTATGGCTGGGTGGCAGGGGCACATATTGAGGCCATTGAAGCATGTGGAGACGCCGAGGTGGTGGCGGTATGCTCCTCTCGTGCACTGGACGAGACAGCATTAAGACGCAAACACGGTGCGGCTCTGAGAGTTTATCATCATCTCAAGGATCTACTCGGAGATCCTTCGATCGACGTCGTGTCCATTTGCAGCTACCCCCATCAGCATCGGGCACACGCAGTGGCTGCTGCCAAAGCAGGCAAACACATCATCTTGGAAAAACCCATGGCTTTGAGTTGGAAAGACTGCAAGGCAATCTCAAAAGCTGTTGCCGACGCAGGCGTGTTATCCTGCATTTGCTTCGAGTGTCGGTTTTCAAGTCAGTTCCTCACGACCAAGTCGGTCATTGATCAGGGCCTGCTGGGTGATATTCATTACGGCGAAATTGATTACTATCATGGTATCGGGCCTTGGTATGGGCAATATCGATGGAATACCAAAAGGGAGTCCGGGGGAAGTAGCCTTCTGTCGGCCGGATGTCACGCTTTGGATGCACTACTTCTTTGCATGGGCCATGATGTGGTCCGTGTGCAAAGCATGGCCACTTCTTCCCGTAACAAGGATTTTCGAGCCTATGAATACCCTACGACCAGCGTCACATTGCTCCAATTTCGTGATGGCCGTGTCGGTAAAGTCTCTTCGGTGATTGATTGTCTGCAGCCTTATTATTTCCACACTCATTTGGTTGGCAGCGAGGGGAGCCTTCTGGACCATCGCCTTCACAGCCAGCGGCTGGGCGGTTTGGATAAAAGCAAGTGGACGGAGTTGAGCATGAAGTGTCTGGACAGCGGCGATGTTTCTGACCACCCCTACCAGACCCAGTTTGAGGCTTTTTTTGCCTCCGTGCGACGCAAACGACCGATGCCTTTAACCGATATCAAGGATGCGCTGCGAACACATCAAATCCTTTTTGCGGCAGATGCGTCGGCTCAAAGCGGCAAACCTGTGAAGGTTCCTTCCGCCTGAATCAGATCATGGTGTTCCAGACGTTCTATCAACCGGGTCGTGCAAAATGATGGCGGACGAGGCACTGACCAGTCGTCCGCGCGTTTTGGCTATTGGCGCTCACCCTGACGACATTGAATTCATGATGGCAGGGACTTTGTTGTGCCTGCGCCTGAAAGGCTGGGAGGTTCATTATTTGAATATTGCCGATGGGTCCTGCGGCAGTGTGAAGCTCGATGCAGATCAAACAGCCAAGCTTCGAAGAAAGGAAGCGCAGGAAGCCGCTGAAATCATGGAGGCGCACTGGCACCCCCCTCTGACTCGTGATCTTGAAATCTTTTATGGGGATGAGTTGATCCGCCGCCTTGGTGCGGTGATTCGGACGGTAGCACCGGATGTTTTGTTGATACATCATCCCGTGGATTACATGGAAGATCATATGAATGCCTGCCGGCTCTCGGTGACGGCTGCTTTTTCCAGAGGGATGCCCAACTACCAGACCCAGCCACCTGTCGACCCCATTGAGAAGCCCATTGCATTGTACCATGCCTTGCCACATGGGCTGATGACACCTTTTGGTGAGGAGGTCTCCGGGTCGTTCTATGTCAACGTTGGACCGATCATGGAGAGGAAAAAGGCTGCATTGCAGGCTCATCGCAGCCAGCAGGAGTGGCTGGACCGTAGCCAGGGAATGTCCTCTTATCTCGAAGGAATGGTTGAGACGACCCGACAGATGGGGCGGCAATCTCAATCTTTTGAATGGGCCGAGGGATGGGTTCCGCATGCCCATTTGGGTTTTTGCTCTCCAGAGGATCGTCCACTGCAGGAGGCCTTAACCGATTCGGTCACCCTATGAAACCTCCCATCATTGATCTCGAGGCATGGAGCCCCTCACTGAATGATTGGAAGCTGAAAAGGGAATCCTTTCGAGAAGGGCTGCGGAACCGGCTAGGACACCTCCCGATGCTCCCCAGGGAGATCCATGCGACTTGCCAACGGGAGGAAGCTCACGGTGTGGGGGTTGCCGAGAAAATCGTGATCGATAATGGTCGGGAAATGGGGATCCCTGCATGGTTTATCACCCCCAGGAATGAGGAGCACCCGGGGCCGGCTGTCCTTTGGCTGCACTGGCATGGTGGCGAATATGGAGTGGGCAAACAGGAGGTTTTTGAAGATCTTCACACACCCAACTCTCCCGCCCAAACCTTCCTCCAAATGGGGTGGTCCATTTTGTGCATGGATGCCTTTGGTTTTGGGGAACGTAATGGAAGAGACCCGGAAAGTGGTGGTGATTTTGATCAAGAAGGCGAACACACGCTCGCCAAACACTTTCTCTGGCAAGGGAGCAGCCTTTTTGGGCAAATGCTTTGGGAGGATCGATTGGCACTGCGTTATCTGAATCAGCGTCCCGAAGTCAGAGGGCAACCGATATTCGTCGCAGGAGTCAGCATGGGAGCCACGCGCGCACAATGGTTATTGGCGCTTGAGGATGTTTTGGCGGGGTCTGTTTCCCTGGCATGTGCTGTGCGTTATCGGGATTTATTGGCACAGCAGGGGCTGCACAGGCATGGGATGTATTTCTATGTTCCTGGCATGATGGAGTATTGCGATCTTGAGTTGATTTTGGCCCTAGGGGCGCCGCGACCGCATCTTCTCATCAACGGAGCCAGCGACCCTCTTTCACCTCGAGCTGGCATCGATCGTGCCGTGGGGCTGGCCCGAGCCATTTATGCCCTTCATGGCAAGGAAGAGAACCTGAAATCGCAATTGTTAGCCGAAGTCGGCCATCAAGTTCAAGAGGACATGTGGAACGAGATGAAACGCTGGTGCGTTTCTGTTCAAAACGCCCACATGCAGCCAGACGGTCTCTGAGCTTGCCTTGGGTCGAGTCGACAACCTAACATTCCCTGAGGTGTGATTTCTTAAAGAATTTCGCCTCATCCATTGAAACTAAAATGAACGTTCCTCCTATTCGTGTTGCGGTGACTGGTGCAGCTGGTCAAATTGGTTATTCCCTCCTTTTTCGTATCGCCTCCGGTGCGATGTTTGGGCCGAAGCAGCCTGTGATCCTTCATCTTCTGGAAATTGAACCGGCCCTTCCGGCTCTCGAAGGGGTGTGCATGGAGCTAGATGATTGCGCGTTTCCCTTGCTCAAGGGGATGGTGCCCACTGCCAGCCTTGATGAAGGCTTCAATGGCGTGAATTGGGCCTTACTGGTGGGGAGTGTTCCACGTAAGCAGGGAATGGAGCGTCAGGATTTGCTCGGCATCAATGGCAAGATTTTTATCGGACAGGGCAAGGCCATTGAACGCAATGCGGCGTCCGATATCCGCACCTTGGTCGTGGGTAATCCATGTAACACCAATTGTCTGATCGCGATGAACAATGCGCGTGATATCCCACGGGATCGATGGTTTGCCATGACGCGGTTGGATGAAAATCGCGCCAAGTCTCAACTCGCGCAAAAAGCCGGGGTGGATGTGGTCGATGTGACCAATTTGGCTGTTTGGGGTAATCATTCAGCGACTCAGTATCCTGATTTCACACAGGCTAAAATCCAGGGACGGGCTGTTCGTGACGCGATTGAGGACCACGAATGGTTGGAAGGTGATTTCCTCAAAACAGTGCAACAACGTGGCGCTGCCATCATCAAGGCTCGTGGGGCCTCTAGTGCGGCCAGTGCAGCCAACGCCGTTGTCGACACGGTGGCATCCATGATCAATCCAACCTTGAATGGAGATTGGCACAGCGTTTGTCTTTGTTCCGATGGGAGTTACGGAGTTGAGGAAGGTCTGATCAGCTCTTTTCCAGTAAGAAGTCGGGATTGCCATCTGGAGATCGTTCAAGGCCTTGAGATAGATCCTTTCAGCCGGGGTAAAATCGATGCCACTGTTGGCGAACTCCTTGAGGAAAAAGCGATGGTCGCTGACTTGATTTAGAAATTTCGGGATGGCATTCGAAGATCAAGGAAGTTCCAGCCTGGCAGTCCATCTGGACTACACACTGCTCAAGCCAGACGCACCTCTGGAAGAAATCAAGCTTCGGTGCCAGCATGCGGCGCAATTGGGTCTTCATGGCGTGAGCGTGCACAGCAGCCGCGTGGCCGCTGCCAACCTGATTCTGGAAGACTCTGAAGTGAAGGTAGGCTGCGTCGTCGGTTTTCCTTTTGGTGCGCCCGATTCGGATGTCAAACGTTTCGAAACCGAAGTGGCCATTGATCTGGGGGCAGATGAAATCTCGCTGGTTCTCAACCCCATCCATCTGAAAGATGGTCAGCCAAAGCGACTGTTCCGCGAGTTAAGGGATGTCGTTGAAGCGGCGGAGACTCGACCGGTGAAGGCAGTCTTTTGCCAAGGTCTTTTCTCAGAGCAGGAAGCTCAACAGGCGATTGAATTGGTCCGAGAATCTGGCGTCGGTGTCATAGAGCTTTTGGGTGGGGTCCGACCGGAGCCCCTGAGTCCTGAGGATTTCATGAAACTCAAGGGGTCCTGCCCTGAGGGTTTTCAGTTTAAGGTGACAGGTCCCATCATGCGACAGAGTGAGGCACTTGGCTTTCTCAAAGCGGGTGTGAATTGGATTGGAACACCTGAGCCAGGTCGTGTTCTGGAAGATGACGAAATCGAAGAGACCACACACCAGCCCTTTCGGTCGTAAGTTTGATGGTGTCATCGATTCGGAAAATGTTCCTCTCAGATCTCTGACAGAGCCCAGGACATGGCCTTTGATGGGCCCGCTCTAAAGAAGGTAAAGTGACAAGCCCGATGCATGCGGATGCTCCATTTTTGCGTTTCCGAGTCCAAGGCATGCACTGTGCCAATTGTGCACGCCAGGTTCAGGAGGCCTTTGAGTGCCTGGATGGAGTGGGGCATGTGGAAACCCTTCTCGAGCAGCGTGAGGTGAGGATTCATGGCTCTTCAGCTGTTCTTCCCGAAAAACAGGCTTGTCTGCACGTCTTCGAGACGGCTGGTTTCACAGCGGTCATACTCGGCAGTCAGCTTTCTGAAAAAAACGCCAGGGTTGGGCTTTTTAACCAAAGCGTATGGTTTCGGCATGTCTGTCTTTCGGGGCCTGTATTCTTGACGATGGTTTTGATGGAGTGGGGCTTTCGATGGGGGAACACATCCCATTACCGATGGCTGAGTTTTTTCATGGCAGGCGTGACGCTTTGGGTCACTGGAAGCCAGTTTTTCCTTGGTGCATGGAATCAGCTCAAACAAAAAAGGCTGGGAATGGATGCCTTGGTCTCTCTGGGATCCTGCGCCGCCTTTGGTTTGAGTCTCTGGGGGCTCTTCACCGACCAGCTCGCCCATCTCTACTTCATGGAAACAGTGGGCGTCCTGGCTATCATCAGTCTTGGCCATTGGCTCGAAGAGAGGATGCAGCATCGACTGACCAAAGGCTGGGAGCGCCTGCATCAATGGCTTCCCAAGGAGGCTTGTCGGTTGAATTCCGAAAATATAGGTGCCCAAATTCCGATGGCCCAGGTGGAAAAAGGGGACCGACTCCTGTTGCGTCCTGGAGACACCTCTCCGGTCGATGGCAGGGTGCTGGAGGGAGAAAGTCAAGTGGATGAGTCCATGCTGACAGGGGAATCTCGTCCTGTCTTCAAAACCTCTGGGGATCCCGTTTATGCGGGAACACACAACCAGGGTGGCAGATTGATCATTTGCGCCACTGCAACCGGCCAAGGCACTGCATTGGCAGATATTGTGCGATTGGTTCAGCGAGCGGAAGGCCATCGAGCCAGGATCCAGCGACTGGTCGATCACATTACGGCGATCTTTGTACCTGTGGTGGTGTTTCTGGCGATCTTGACCTTTGTCGCATGGTCCTGGGCGCCAGGAAAAATGCTCATCTTTGTCCGTGGTCTTGAACCCTTCCTCTGGCCTCCTCTGTTGTTTGAATCACCACTCACCGCCGCCATGGTGCATGCCGTATCGGTTCTGATGGTGGCCTGCCCTTGCGCCATGGGATTGGCGACACCAGTGGCCATCATGGCAGGCGTGCGCGCTGCTGCTTCCCGAGGCATCCTCATTCAGGGTGGCATGGCTTTGGAAAAGGTCGGAGCCCTGGATACAGTGGTCTTTGATAAGACGGGAACCTTGACCCAAGGCAAACCTCAGGTGATGGACCAGCTCACCGTTTCGGGTAAGCCCTCTGACACAGACAATCAGCGTCTTAGGTCCGTCTTGCATGCCATGGCGGCAGAGAGCCGGCATCCACTGAGTCAGGCCCTGGCTGCCGGTATAACTTTCCCGGAAGCAGACGCTACAAAATTATCCTACCTCAAGGAGATTGCAGGGGCTGGGCTTGAAGCAGCAAGAAGCCCCACTCCTCAGGCCACGGACATCTACCGCTTGGGATCCTTGCGCTGGCTTGAAACCATGTCGGTAGAATGCTCCGATGCTGCACGGGCTTTTATGGAATACTGGGAGTGCCGGGGAGCATCCCTTGTCGGTTTCAGTCAGGGCCCGGAACTACGACTGTTAATAGCTCTTCAGGACGCGCTCAAACCTCAAGCCCTTGAAGTTGTCCAATGGCTTCTTTCTCATGGATATCAGGTGGAATTAATGAGTGGTGATGGCGAAAGGGCAAGTCACCATGTGGCCAGCGAGCTGGGTCTGAAACCTGAACAGGTCAAGGCTTGCCTCAGCCCTGAAGACAAGCTGCGTGCCATCCAGGCACTGCAAGCCAAGGGTCTGTCGGTCGCTTTTGTGGGAGACGGGATGAATGATGCGCCGGTTCTCCAACAAGCCGATTTGGGTATTTCGGTAAGTCAGGCAAGTGACCTGGCCCGAGCCGCCTCGGATATGACACTGGTCAGAGTGGATATCGCCTCGATTCCAGAAGCCATGCAGTTGTCCAGCGCCACCCTGCGGACCATCCATCAAAACCTCTTCTGGGCTTTTTTTTATAATGCTGTTGCGGTCCCCGTGGCGATGATGGGCTTTTTACATCCTTTGGTATGTGCTCTGGCCATGGGTATGTCGGACCTTCTGGTGGTGGGGAATGCCCTCAGATTGAACGCCCGCTGGAGACAATCAAGGGCCTCTTTGAAATCAGGCGCCGCCGAGCCGTAAAAAAAGAGGTCGACTCGAGAACCGAGCCGACCTCCGTGATTCGAAAGGTAGAGGGACTTAGTAGTCCATGCCAGGACCGTGATGACCGCCACCTGCAGGTGCGGGTGGCTCTTTCTCAGGGATCTCGGTGATCAGCGCTTCGGTCGTCAACAGCAGACCGGAAATCGATCCAGCATTCTGCAGAGCGGTACGAGTCACCTTCTTGGGGTCTACCACACCAGCCTTGACCAAGTCGGTGTATGCGCCTGTCGCGACGTTGTAACCATTGGTTCCTTTGGAACGCTTGACTTCCTGAACAATCAGAGAGCCTTCTTCACCCGCATTGGCAGCCAGCGCCCTGAGAGGCTCCTCAACTGCCCGGCGGACGATGCTGATGCCGATGTTTTCGTCATCATTGTCGCCCTCGCATTTTTCAATGGCTGGCAGGGTGCGAAGCAGTGCCACACCACCTCCAGGAACAATGCCTTCTTCAACAGCTGCCCTGGTTGCATGAAGGGCGTCCTCCACGCGAGCTTTCTTTTCCTTCATCTCGGTTTCGGTAGCTGCACCCACGTTGATGACAGCAACACCTCCGGCCAACTTGGCCAGACGCTCTTGAAGTTTTTCGCGGTCGTAGTCCGAGGTGGTTTCCTCAATTTGACGGCGGATCTGATTCACGCGGCCTTGGATGTCAGAAGATTTTCCAGCTCCTTCCACGATGGTGGTGTTCTCTTTGTCGACCACGACAGACTTGGCCTGCCCGAGATCTTCAACCTGGATATTCTCCAACTTGATACCGAGGTCCTCGGTGATGCAGCGACCACCTGTGAGGATCGCAATGTCTTCCAGCATGGCCTTGCGACGGTCACCGAAGCCAGGAGCCTTAACTGCACAGATGCTGATCGTTCCTCGGAGTTTGTTCACCACGAGAGTGGCCAATGCTTCGCCTTCGACGTCTTCAGCAATGATCATCAGGGGTTTGCCCAATTTGGCAACCTTTTCCAGCAAAGGAAGCAAATCCTTCAAGTTGCTGACCTTCTTTTCAAAAATCAGGATGTAAGGATCGCTCAAACGACATTCCATCGAGTCACTGTCAGTGACGAAGTAGGGAGAGAGATACCCCTTGTCGAATTGCATGCCCTCAACAACATCGAGAGTCGTTTCGATGGATTTGGCTTCTTCGACAGTGATGGTTCCATCCTTGCCTACTTTGTCCATGGCATCAGCGATGATCTCACCGATGGTTGCGTCCCAGTTAGCAGAAACCGTTGCCACTTGCTTGATTTCTTCCTTATCCTTCACCTTCTTGGCAATTTTGGCCAATTGACCTACCGCAGCATCGACCGCTTTGGTGATGCCACGCTGAATGCCAATCGGGTTCGCACCTGAGGTGACATACTTGAGACCTTCGCGGTAGATGGCTTCCGCCAGGACCGTTGCGGTGGTGGTTCCATCACCCGCTGAGTCACTGGTCTTGCTGGCGACTTCGCGCACCATCTGAGCACCCATGTTTTCGTAGGGATCTTCGAGTTCAATCTCCTTTGCAACGGTGACACCGTCTTTGGTCACAGTGGGTGAGCCGAACTTTTTGTCGAGAACTACATTGCGGCCCTTGGGCCCCAAGGTTGCTTTTACTGCTCTGGCAAGTTTCGAGACACCTGCCAGAAGTGCATGACGTGCACTTTCGTCGAATTCGAGTTGTTTTGCTGCCATATCGTTATTTCTTCTATTGTTTTAAAATGTTGGACAATCTTTGGAACTCGATGCCTTAAGCCAAGACGGCCAAAATATCGTCCGCATTGAGAATCTTGTATTCTTTGCCGTCGACCTTGATTTCGGTTCCACCATACTTGCTGACTAGGACCACATCGCCGACCTTCACTTCGAAGGCTACCTTCTTGCCATCCTCATCGCTTTTGCCGGTGCCCAGGGCAACCACTTTGGCTTCCGAGGGTTTTTCCTTTGCTGAGTCAGGGATGATAATTCCACCCTGTTTCACTTCCTGCTCTTCCACGGCTTCCACCAATACGCGGTCGCCGAGGGGTTTTACTTTTAGTGCCATATAATTATGCTCTTGTTTTTGTTGGTTTGAATTCAGACGTCGAGCACTCGCTCCACGTCATTTTAAAAAATGTTTCAGTCCTTCTTCTCTTCGACGACTTCTGCGTCAATGATGGTTCCGTCATCTTTTTCCTGGCCCTCTTCTTCCTTGGGGGAGGCATCTTGTGAGCCACCCGCTGGAGCGCCTTCGGCTTGAGCACCTTGGGCTGCAGCGGCGTTTTGATACAGTTCAGTGCTAATCTTCTGAAAAACTTCCATCAGGGCGTCGGAGGCCGATTTAATCTGATCGGCATCCGATCCCTTGAGAGCTTCTTCCAGGGTCTTGGTGGCGTCCTCCAGTTGCTGCTTTTGCTCGCCAGGAACCTTGTCGCCGTTTTCTTTGAGGAATTTCTCAGATTGGTAGAGAACGTTATCTGCCTGGTTGCGGGTTTCAACCGACTCCCTACGCTTGCGATCCTCATCGGCGTTGGCTTCAGCATCAGCCTTCATTTTCTCAACCTCTTCCTCTGAGAGGCCACTGTTGGCAGTGATGGTGATTTTCTGCTCTTTACCAGTGCCCAGATCCTTTGCGCTCACATTGAGAATCCCATTGGCATCAATGTCGAAGGTGACCTCGATTTGGGGAGTTCCTCTCGGTGCCGGGGGGATATCGGTCAGCTGGAAACGACCCACGGATTTGTTGTCTTTGGCAAATTGTCTTTCACCCTGAAGAACATGCACTTCAACCCCGGGTTGGTTGTCCGCAGCCGTTGAGAAAATTTCTGATTTTCGTGTAGGAATGGTGGTGTTTCGTTCAATCAAGCGCGTAAACACACCACCAAGGGTTTCGATTCCAAGGGAGAGAGGTGTCACATCCAGCAAGAGGACATCCTTGACGTCTCCCTTTAAAACACCACCCTGGATGGCGGCGCCGATGGCAACCACCTCGTCCGGATTGACTCCCTGGTTGGGTTTTTTGCTCACCAGACTGTGGGCGGTTTCAACTACCTTTGGCATGCGTGTCATGCCACCAACAAGGACCAATTCGTTGATTTCGTTCAGGTCGAGTTCGGCATCTTCCAGGCAGGCTTTGGTGGGTTGAATGGTTCGCTGAAAAAGGTCGTCACACAACTGTTCCAATTTGGAGCGAGTCAGTTTGAGGCTGATGTGCTTTGGCCCCGTCGCATCGGCCGTAATAAAGGGGAGATTGATCTCATATTCCTGAGAACTGGAGAGGGCTATCTTCGCTTTCTCGGCTTCTTCCTTGATCCGCTGAAGTGCATCGGATTGGCCACGCAGGTCCACGCCTGAGTCGGATTTGAAGGTATCCAGAATCCAGTCCATTAACGCATTGTCCCAGTCATCCCCACCCAGGTGGGTGTCGCCATTGGTCGCCTTGACCTCAAAAACACCATCACCAATTTCCAACACCGATATGTCGAATGTGCCTCCACCCAAATCGTAGACAGCAATTTTTTCATCGCTCTTCTTGTCGAGTCCATAGGCGAGCGAGGCAGCGGTCGGCTCATTGATGATGCGAAGTACCTCCAAACCCGCTATCTTGCCGGCATCCTTGGTAGCCTGACGTTGGGTATCGTTGAAATAAGCAGGCACCGTAATAACGGCTTGGGTGATCGTTTCTCCCAGTCGGCTCTCGGCATCTGCTTTAAGCTTCGAAAGGATCATCGCCGAGATCTCAGGTGGGCTGAATTGCTTGGATTCTCCGTTGATTTCGACTTCGACGGCAACATCCCCATTGGCCGCTTTGGCAACTGTGTAGGGGACACGCTTGAGTTCCTCGGCAACTTCATCAAATTTACGCCCCATGAATCGCTTCACCGAGTAAACCGTGTTCTTGGGGTTGGTCACAGCCTGGCGCTTGGCAGCATCTCCAACCAAGCGTTCTCCTGATTTACTAAAAGCCACAACCGACGGAGTCGTGCGCTTGCCTTCAGAATTTTCCAAGACCAGAGGGTCTCCACCATCCATGACACACATACATGAATTGGTGGTTCCTAAATCGATTCCTAAAACTTTGGACATGCTTTTCTTTCTTAAATTTGAAATGCCAAAAGCATATTAGGTGCCATGTTATTTAAAATGCTTTAACTACACGTAACAAACAAGATAGAACTATTGTAAATGCATACAACTGCGAATAATGCAACCCAAGTGCGCCAAAGTGGCGCAGCTTATCTGGCACATGTGAGCCATTTCGGGGCATTTTCTAAATTTGGGCATTGATACTTGAATTCGGGATCCAGTGCGGGGATGTTGGTGCGCAGCTCAAGGCAAGGCATGGCAGTGCTTCGGACAAACTACAACTCCAGGACATGAACCTTTATAAGGCTAAATGGATATTCTTGTGGATTCTCGTGATCCTTGGGACTTCCTGCCGATCCACGGATCTGGAGGATGCGGTTGATTCAGGTTTGCCCATAACTAAGGAAAAATGGACTCTGGGGAGCTCTTCATCGGTTTCCGCTTCGCAGCAAACCGTCATGGATCTTCTTTTGCTGCCGGAAGAAGCGGTGCAGCTGATTCAACGGGGCTTTGAAAAGAACCCTGATGTCGCCGGAGCGCAAGCCAGATTGGAGCAGGCATTTGCCCTTTGGAAACAATCGCGTTGGTCACTGATGCCAAGTGTGGATTTGCAATACAGCCTGGCTCGCACCAAACAAAACTTCATTGGCCTTCCGATTCCGGGGGCACAGAACGAAGTGCTCAGTACTCAGTTCCAGTCAAATGGTTTAGGGTTGTTTGCCAACTGGGAGCTTGATTTGTGGGGCCGCATGCGGGCGGTGAAGGCAAGTGATCGAGCAGGTTTGAAGGCCGCCGAATATGATTGGCAGTTTTATTTATTGTCCTTGAGCTCTCAAATTGCAAAAGCGTGGGCCGATGCCGTGATTGATGAGCGTCAATGGCGTCTGGCTGAGGAACGTGCGACGCAACTCGAGAGGGTGGTTGAGCGGGTCAAAGACCGGTATGGCAACGGACTAGAAACCTCCCGAGGCCTCGACACAACGACGTTCGATTGGCTCAATGCTCAGCAGGAAGCTACCCAGCGCCGCCAACGTGTGGAGACCAGCCGAAGGATTCTTGAGGCTTTGGTGGGTAATTTCCCCCACGGAGCAGAATCGTTGCTGGGCACATTGCCAGTTTTCGATACCGGGGTTCCTTCAGGGTTGCCATCCGAACTACTTGAGCGACGCCCCGATCTTCTGGCAGCCTCTGCAAAGGTTGAAGCTTCCAGGCAACGGTTGCAGGCAACGGAAAGAGAACTTTTCCCCCGTATCAGTCTTACCGGGTCACTTGGTACCAGTTCACCGGAGCTTCAAGAGGTCCTTTCGCCTGATTATTCTATCTGGCAGCTCGCAGGCAACGTCACGCAGCCACTGTTTTCACGCGGTCTGATTCGAGGCCGTATCGCTCTGAGAAAAGCGGCAGCAAAAGAGGAACTTGCCAAGTATCAATCCCTTATCTTGAGTGCCTTCAAGGAGGTGTCAGTGGCCCTGCAGGCAGATGTTCTGCTCAGGGAGCAGCTAGGGCAGTCAGACAAAATGTTAGTCATTGCCAAGCGGGATCAGAACCAGGCAGAACAAGACTTTTCTAGGGGGCTGACAGGGTTGCACCAGGTTGTTCAATCGCGCCAAAAGCGTTTGACTCAAGAAATTCAGTCTTACGAAATGAAACGGCAGGTCTTTCAAAACCGAGTGGATCTTTTGATGGCTCTTGGAGGCGGGTGGGAAAGCCCGGTTCTGGAGACGGTTTCAAGCCTTCCGAAGAAAGATTTACTCAATTGATCCAACCATGAAGTGGAAACAAGCGATTATCAGCCTTTTGGTCATTCTCGCCAGTGCGGGGCTGACACTGGTCATGGTGCTGAAACCTCGGGAAATGGTTCCTGTCGAAAGCCCAGAGCTCATCCCAAGTGTTCAATGTGTTCTTGCGCAGGCTGGTAAGCAGCGTGCTCTTGTAACGAGTCAGGGTCACCTGCGATCCAAAAATGAAATTACCCTCTCCAGTCAGGTCGATGGCTTGATCGTTGAAATGGCCGAAACATTCGCAGTAGGCGGTGTTTTTAAGAAAGGCGATGTTCTTCTCAGAATCGAGAAAAATCATTACGAACATGCTTTGGCTCAGGCCCAAGGACAGCTGGCTGCTGCTGAGTTGAAGTTGGCTCAGGTTGAGGCTGAGGGCGAAGTTGCCGTGAGGGACTGGGAGGTATTGAAAGATATGGTAGAGCTTACACCTAGTCCACTGATGCTGAAAGAGCCGCAGATGAATGAGGCGAAGCAGTCTCTTGCTGCGGCAAAAGCGTCGCTGAGAAGCGCTGAATTTGATTTGGAAAAAACGGTCATTCGAGCTCCTTTCAATGGCAAGCTTCTGAATAAAATGATGGGGAAGGGCCAATTCGTGCGTCGGGGAGAACCCTTGGCGACGATGTATGAAAGTGAAACATTTGAAGTTTTTCTCCCTGTCACGATGCGGGAATTGGGTTTTTTGTCGATGCCTGCGGCAAAGACTGCCGGCAAGCTTAGCTCGGCCGTGGAAGTGGACCTTTTCGCCGAAGCAGGGGGTCAACGTTGGCAGTGGAATGCGCTCGCAAAACGCTTGAGCGCTTCGGTTGAAGCCAATACCGGAGTCATTTTCCTGATCGCTGAATTGACAGGAAACACCCGACAGGATCAGGGAAACGACGAAGAAATGCTGGAGCCTTTGCCTGGCATGTATGTCGAGGCTGAGATTCGCGGAAAAAGCTGGGCCGAGTCCATTGTCGTGCCACGCTCGGCACTGGGGCCTGAGAAAAAAGTAGGTGTGATAGGCAGCAATGACCAAGTTCATTTAAGAGATGTGGAGGTCGGTCAGTTATTGGGTGACCAAGTGATTCTGATCGGTGGTATCGAAGACGGAGAACGAGTCGTTGCCATGTTTCGGGAAATACCTTTTGACGGTGCAAAAGTCCTTCCCATGATGCTTGAAAATTCCGTTGGCCCATGAATGGTATCATTGATTGGTTTGCAAGAAACCATGTTGCGGCCAACCTGCTGGTCGTGGGTATTTTCGTAGCTGGACTGATGGGGCTCTGGTCGGGGAAACGGGAGGTTTTTCCATCCGTTAGTTCTGACATGATTTCTGTCAGTGTGGTGTATCGAGGTGCAGCACCCAGCGAAGTTGAGCAAGGCGTTTGCATCAAAATCGAAGAAGCCATCCAAGGCATCGAGGGTATCAAAAAGATATTATCCACTGCCACAGAGGGGCTAGGGACGACAAGGGCTGAATTGGTTCCGGGCACCGATATTCCTGAAGCAATGGATGACATCAAGTCTGCCATCGATGCCATTGACACGTTTCCACAGCTCACGGAAAAGCCGGTTATCGAGGAAATCGTGGTCGAGAAGCAGGTCATCAATGTTGCCATAGCGGGTGAGGTTGGGGCAACGGCTCTTAGGCAATATGCCGAGTTGGTTCGGGATGACTTGACGGCGATACCGGATATCACTCAAGTCCGTCTAGCCAATGCACGGCCTTATGAAATTTCCATCGAAGTCTCTCCTTCTGCACTAAGACAGCATGGGTTGACCTTTGACGCTGTGGCAGCAGCCATTCGCAGGTCTTCGGTAGATCTTCCCGGAGGAGGTATCAAAACAAATGGGGGCGAAATTTTGCTCCGATCTATTCACCAAGCGTATCGCGGAGAGGATTTCGAATCGATCCTGTTGATGGTTCGGGAGGACGGGACTCGGGTGTTGGTCAAGGACGTTTGCCGTGTGATTGACGGTTTCCGTGAATCCGACCAGGAGAGTCTTTTTGATGGAAAACCCTGCCTCATGGTTCAGGTGTTCCGGGTCGGAAATCAGAACGCGCTGACCATTTCATCCAAGGTGCAAGAATATGTGAAGAACCAACAGTCCTTGCTTCCTGCTGGTATACAAATGACGACTTGGCAGGATGATGCATCCTACCTCAGGAGTCGCCAGGAGTTGCTTGTTAAAAATGGTTTTTTCGGTCTGGCGTTGGTGTTTGCCACCCTGGCGCTCTTCCTTCGATTTGGTTTGGCCTCATGGGTCAGTCTGGGACTTTTTGTTTCCTTCATGGGTACCTTGTGGTTGATGCCCATTATGGATGTGAGCATTAATCTTCTCTCACTCTTCGCTTTTATTCTGGTATTGGGAATCGTGGTCGATGATGCCATTGTTGTCAGCGAAAACATCCATTCTCATCAGCAGCGAGATGGTTTTTCGTTGCTCTCTGCCATTCGGGGGACGCAGGAAGTTGGGAAACCAGTCATTTTTGCTGTTCTGACAACCGTTGCAGCCTTCCTGCCTCTTGTGATGGTTCCGGGTAATACCGGTAAAATCATGAGGGGGATTCCACTAGTCGTGATACCGACATTATTGTTTTCCTTGGTGGAATCCTTATTGGTTCTTCCGTGCCATTTGAGTCACCGGGCACCTGCATCATCCCATGGAAACGGCGCCGGGTTGCGTTCGTTGTGGGGCAAACTGCAAAGTATCTTTACTTCCAGGTTGGAGGCTTTCGTGCACCGCACTTACAGTCCTTTTCTTCAGGTGGCCATTAAGTGGCGTTATGTGACGCTATCTTGCGGCCTGGGGATTTTTCTGCTGACCCTTGGTTTAATGGGAGGTGGATGGATACGCTTCCAGTTTTTTCCGCCAGTGGAAGGAGATAATGTCGCTGCCATTTTGACGATGCCAGAGGGGACATCCTCCCAAGAGACCCTTCGTGCGGTGCATGCCCTGGAAGCGAGCGCACTGCGGGTGAGGGCTGAGGCAGATGTGTCCTCAAGTTCAGCGGGACCTTCACCGAAAAGCGTCTTCCTTCACACCCTCTCATCAATTGGTCAACAACCCTTCTACAAGACGCAACAGGAAGGCGCCGGCAAGTTTGTTCCCGATGTTTCAAATGCTCACTTGGGAGAGGTGCACGTGGAATTGGTGCCATCCGAAGAACGAGTGGGGGCGAGCAGTTATCAGTTGGCTAGTGCCTGGCGAGATGCCACCCAACCCATTCCGGGGGTGGAATCCCTCAAATTCACCGCGTCCATTTTTTCTGCTGGAGAGCCGATCAATTTGCAAATTACAGGGCGGGACTTTGCCGTTCTGGAGCAGGCTGGCAACGAATTACAGGAAATACTCGCACGCTATCCTGGCGTGAAAGACATCAGCGACACCTTCAAGACTGGCAAAAGCGAAATCCAATTGGAAATTAAGCCCCGGGCCGAAGTGTTAGGGCTGAGTCAGGCAGAGCTTGGACGTCAAGTCAGGCAGGCCTTTTACGGTGAGGAGGTGCAGCGCATTCAGCGCGGCAGGGACGACATGCGTGTCATGGTGAGATTTCCAAAGGTCGATCGATCCAGGATAACCACATTGGAATCCATGATGATACGCACCTCCGATGGTCGTGAAGTACCTCTAGAAGAGGTTGCCACACTGCAGTGGGGCACGGGGTTTTCATCCATTGAAAGGGTGGATCGCCGGAGGGCCATCAATATTCTGGCAGATGTGGATGTGACACAAGCCAACACGACAGAGATTATTCGGGCACTTGATGAGGAAGACTTGCCATCTCTGTTGGCCAAATATCCGGGACTGAACTTTTCCTGGCAAGGTGAGCGGCGTGAGCAACAGGAAACCATGGCTGGCATTGCCTCTGGATATCCATTGGCGTTGGTCATCATATACGCCCTGCTGGCCATTCCATTCCGATCCTACACGCAACCCTTGATTGTCATGTCGGCCATTCCCTTTGGCCTGATTGGTGCCGTTTTTGGGCATATCCTCATGGGCATGGATCTGACCATACTGAGCATGTTCGGTATTGTAGCCCTCTCCGGGGTGGTAGTGAACGACAACCTCGTGCTGGTGGTCTACATCAATCGAATGCGCGAAGAAGGGATGAGTCTTGGGGAGGCCGTACTGAAAGCCGGAGTTGCCAGATTTCGCCCTATTCTGCTGACTTCACTGACCACTTTTGTCGGACTGATGCCCTTGATATTGGAAAAAAGCGTTCAAGCGCAATTCCTGATCCCCATGGCCATTTCTCTGGCTTTTGGGGTGATGTTTGCCACAGTGATCTCCTTGATATTGGTACCCATCGGTTACCTGCTGCTCGAAGATATTAAGAGCCTTTTTATCCCGGCTAAGGCATCCAATGGCTGATCAGTCTTTTAGTTTCTTGCCAAAAAGGCCCGTCCGGGCCTCTTCAACAAGAGTCATGACGATCGGGTGGTTGAGTTTACGTTCCACCGTGATGGCGTAGAAGGATTCCTTGATCTCTTCGGTGCTGCCAATCACCCTCACACCGTATTCACGGCACACTTCATCTTCAACAACCGAAGGAGCAGGGAAAATTCCCGCAGATTCCCTGCCGAAAACCTTCATCAATGCGCTGTCGTGAAATTCGGCAACAATAGAGGGTAGGATGTTTGCTTTCTTGAACCAGGAATCTAGAGATCGCCTCAGAGCTGTATCATCCGAAGGCAGTAGCATGGGAGCTTGATGAAGACATGCGGGAAAGGTTGCACTGAGTTTCTTTGCGGTTTCGTCGGTTGCAAAAAAGGAAATACCACATTCGCCCAGCAAGTGATTGAATGCCTTGACGCGAATGCCGCCACTGATGGGCGCGTCAGCTAAAACCAGATCAAGGTGCTGGATGGATAGTTCGGCAAGCAAGCGATCGGTGGGACCTTCCTCACAATGAATGCGTATCGGTGGATCTGACTTCAGGACGGGGCGGAGGATGCGATGACAAACCAGCTTTGGGAGAAATTCCGAACTGCCCACCCGAAGCCTTTTGGGGCGACCGCTTTCAAGACCTTTTAAATTGGAAAGAAATTCATCGCCGAGTTGAAAAATATCGTTT
>Ga0255776_10002515_pt1 | contig 20408 bp, 13 predicted proteins | sample 071ome_19_FD_179974 | JGI IMG/M metagenome (GOLD analysis project Ga0255776, IMG submission 179974) | Coastal salt marsh microbial communities from the Groves Creek Marsh, Skidaway Island, Georgia - 071413AT metaG (version 2) | ecosystem: Environmental > Aquatic > Marine > Intertidal zone >... | reverse complement strand
CCGATACATGACTTTGGCCTTCTCAAAACGATCCGTCGCCAAGTAATGTTTCATCAACTTGGTTCTCATGGAATAGCTGTTCCACTGACCGTGCCCTGCTCGCCAATCTAACACCTTCTCTACTAATTCAACTTCGTGGCTGTTTTTATTTAACTGATAAATATTCAGTAAGGTAAAAAGCAAATCATTGGAGTAGGAATCATCAATCTGATAGGCGTACTCAGAAAACCAACTGTCTACTATTTGAGAAAACTTATTTTCGATAAGCACAGGAAACCACTCCAGCTTGCCATTCAACATACGTTTCTCAGGAGAATCTAATAGCTCGATAGGTTTAGGCGCTCGGATGGAAAGGTAATATTCAACGATGTCTTGAGGATCAAACCGAACAAATAGATTACATTGCTTGGAAAGGTAAGGTATCAACACCTCCATATCATAAGCACTTAAGCCACCAAAGGTTAAATCCCCCTGATTTAACGCCGCTATTTCAGCTGAAGTGGCCTTGGTGTTTTTCCATTGAAGGTAATCCCTTTTAAAGGCCGGAAATTGATGCGCTAAAGTCAGATAATCTTTTTCTGTGATATAGCGATAGAGCTTTTCTCCTTGCCAATCCAGGCTTTTCATCTCGCTACTGATTAACCAATCTTTCTTTAAAGCAGCTGTGCCCCTCGTTTGATTACCAGGTTTTGTTTCGGTTGGCTGATAAACCTCACTATTACCGATAATGGCCTTTTCTTGTTCGTTCATATCAGCAACGACTAGAGCGAGCACAGCAAAGGACAATAAAGAAAGTAAAAACAGCATCCACTTAAGTGGTGTGAAGAACCCCAATAGTCGATTCATTTCAGCCTTCCTTGCTTTCATGCGGTAGATCGTAATTCCAACTCAAAGAGGCACCACAGATATCGAGTTTTGCTTCTTTGTTTGCCTCATGATTGGCCGTCACATTATTTGCCGACTGACAATAGACACCTCGATAGTTGGATTCTTTAAAGCCACTGATAGAAAGGTTTTCAATGTCCATATTTTGATTGAACAACCACATTTCCTGATCCGACGTTAAAGCGTTCTGAAAATGAATCTTTGAGCCAAGCGCTTGGTACAGATAAGCCGGGCCAAATTCCACCAAGTGTCTCTCAAAGTCATAACTAATCGGCCTCTCATAAGTCACCCAAGGGTCCCCTTGTTTGATATAGATAAACTTTGCATTGGTTAGATCTTTGCCACCGGCGTACTCTGCTCTATGGCGATACAGAGGGTTTGTAGCGAGCTGGCCGGTGTAACGAACCTCATGACTGCGCTCAAGCAAGGCGCCTGTCTCAAAGTTGTAAATTGAAAAACCACGATCGTTAAAAATGCCTAACTTATTATGCTCTGAATACAATTCAATTTGATAAGAAATGGTAGGTAGTCTGAAACGCTCAGTGATGTCAGTTGCTTCATTAAGCTCTGGATCAAACAGCATCAAGCGAGCAGAATCTGTGACGTAAAAAATTAGCTCCTGATCATGCAACCAGAAATACTGTTTAAATCGATTGATTTCTGAAACATCGAAAATTTTCTCTGTGCTTAGATCAATCAGAACTAGCCAGGTCTCTTCCTCACGAAGGTTCGACAGAGCCAGATAGCGATTGCTAGCAGAACGCTTTAAGACCGATCGTTTTTCGATCTTGCCGTCGAGCATAGATTCAACGGTGTCTAGAGAGATGACTTTTCTTAGATCAGTTCCGTCCAACCTTAGAGAATAAATAGCGTCTTCAAAAAGTGATTCGCTGCCCTGTTCACTTGGTGATTCCGTGTTTTCTCTTAACACAAAATTCAATCTTGGCTCTGAAAGGATATTCGGGTGATCCCAAACTTCCTCAGCATCAAGAAAAGTCACTTGGTAGAGGTTCTCGTGTCCTTCCACCTTCTGCGGCACGGCTAAAGAGAGACGGTTAGGATTGATGAAATAAAAAAGAGACAGTACGAGGATACCGACACAAATAGCCAGCCAAGCTTGTGACTTCATTAATATAATTCCATTTAGAAAAGCTAACTAAGATTACTAGCTTCTATTTCCATAAGCAGTTCTAGAACTGATCCTGTGACTCAATCCATACATAAGTCACTAACAACGCAATGATACCAAAAGATGGGTTTCTTCTCTGGCAACCAGTTCAAAGCTTGGGGATGTTCTGGAAGTTAAATAGGAACTTGATAAGTGTAGGAATTCAAAACCGCAAAAATGAGTAAAACTAATACAAGAAAAACAATAGTTTATAGAAAAGATATATTTTGGGGAGTAACTAAATGGTGCACGGGGCCTCAACCACGGGCATATTCAGCAGAGTTCATTAAAATCCACTTACCATAATTATATCAACAGGTTACCTAAACACCTTGTTCATTAGCATTCACTAAGCTACGCTTACTTTTAAATCCTTAAGATGGGTTTTATGGTGGGTAGTAAAAGGTGGGTCCGTAAACTATGCCTAGGGTAGCTAAACAACTATCAGTCAAAGAGATCGATAAGTTAATCCGTGATGTCACACTTGGCAAACATGCCGTTGGTGGTGTGCCTGGATTACTTCTTCAGATCAAATCCGAACATGCCGTTAGCTGGGTTCTTCGCGCTCAAGTTGGCAACAAACGCAAAGAAATCGGCTTAGGCTCATACAGTACTCTTAAACTCAAAGATGCCAAAGAGAAAGCACTTAACTTTCGTCAACAGATCGAAAACGGCATAGACCCAGTTAATACCCGAAAGGCGGCCAAGTCAAAACTGATTGCAGAGCAAGATAGCTTCAAAACCTTTGAAGATATCGCCAAAGAGTTTATCGAGAAGAAGTCTAAAGAGTACAAAACCGCCAAGCAAACACAGAAGCTTGAGAGTATGCTCAAGAACTATGCCTACCCTCACCTCGGTAAAATGTCAGTTAAAGACATACAAATCGTTCATATCGAGAACACGCTCACGCCTATCTGGGAAACCAAGACAGAGACAGCGACACGGTTACGTATCTATATAGAGGGCATTCTTACTTTGGCCATCGTTAAAGGCCTGAGGCATGAGCTAAACCCGGCCCGTTGGAAAGGCAATTTAGATCAGGTATTGGCTAAGCCCGAAAAGGTTAACAAGGTACAAAACTACAAGGCACTCCCTGTAGATGAATTACCCGGCTTTATGAAGGAATTGGTACAACAAGAGTGGATGGGGGCAAAAGCCCTTACCTTCGCCATTTTGACCGCTGCACGATCAGGCGAAGTAAGAGCTGCGACATGGGATGAAATTAACTTAGAAGAGAAACTCTGGACGTTACCAGAAGAACGTATGAAGGGCGGAAAAAAGCATATAGTGCCTCTATCCGAGCAAGCGATACAATTGCTTAACTCATTAGATAGCAACTCAAAGTACCTATTCCCTAATACCAAAGGAAATGCACTAACCGATGCTACAATCTCTAAGGTGCCTAAACGTCTAGATAGAGACGTAACCGCTCACGGCTTCAGAAGCACCTTTAAAGACTGGGCGAGGATTCATACAGATTATGCGGATGAAGTCTCTGAACTGGCATTAGCGCACGTATCATCTGATGCAACACGAGCTGCCTATGCCAGAGACGGGCTGGTGGATAAGCGTAGAGAAATAATGAGGGATTGGGCGGAGTATTGTATTAAATATAAACAATGAACCCCAAGACTTAACAATCGGCGCCATCCTCGTTATATAAGTTTGTGAGGTATACTACTGCCTCATATACAAGTATTTAACAAAGCCTTCAGCCGCAAGATTTACCGTACATATCCCATAAGTCTTATTAACATGGTCCATCGCGAACATCAGTTTATCTCTTAATTTAGATTACCTTTCATTAAACAGGCCAACGAAGGATGCAACCTCAATGGCCTTCGCCCCTAGCTAAGAAAGCACATTATCACGGCGAATATCCGATTCAATACTTACAGATACCGGCTTGATATCCTGCCTTACAAAATGTTCGCCCATAAAGTCAGCGTGTTTCTTTGAAATACAAAAGCCTAGTGTTCATTTCTGTTTAACTTCCTCCGATACTTCAAAGTTTGATTAACTCAAACTTGGAAGCCAGTTGATTTACTATCTCATTATGATCAAAATTATTGTTAAACTAACAAATCTCTTGATACATTGTTCCGCACCCCAACCTAAAACCCCCTAAAACCATTGAGACCGAATACGGCATGGCAAATGGAATGCTCAGGATACAAGTGCGAGCGGCAGTCGCTGGTTACGTGCTAAGACATTGGAATATCGATTGTTCAGTCGATCATGCGTTGAAGGGCCGTGAATTTCATTTGTGGCTAGAAAATACACCAACATTGTATGGGGTCGAGAATTTAGCCATAGCCCCCGGTCATAAACCGTCAACCTAGAACAACATAATCAAGGTTACGAGATTAAAGAATTTTTCAGAATTAACACCAAGGAATCACCATGCCAACAATAGATTTTAAAGGTAAGCAATTTGTCTATTCCCACCACCTTAGTGTGCCATTTCGAGAGCTTAAGGTATCGGCAGACAAATCACTGCCTGCCAAAGGTTCTAAACCGTCATTGGATGACAATCTAATTATCCATGGTGACAACCTTGAAGCACTTAAAGCCCTGTTACCCACCCATGCAGGCAAAGTAGATTGTATTTTTATCGACCCGCCTTATAACACAGGAAACGAAGGGTGGTGCTATAACGACAATGTTCGCTCACCATTGATGCAAGAGTGGCTTAAGAAATCAGCAAATCCAGTAGATAAAGAAGACTTGGAGCGTCATGACAAGTGGCTATGCATGATGTGGCCGAGGCTTCAACTACTTAAAGAGCTATTGTCAGATAAAGGCGTCATTTTTGTTTGCATAGACGAAAATGAAAATCATAATCTTAAGAGTTTGCTTGATGAAATATTTCACTCAGAAAACCACATTGCCGATTTTGTATGGCACACCAACGGTCATAGTGATAACCAATTTGATGTGAAGGTTAATCATGAGTGTATATTCTGTTACTCCAAAAATATTGAAGAGGCCTCTTTAGGGTATGTAGTTGATCACAATACAAGGGAAGATAGTAATCTATGGAAAGGATTTGCTGAAAACTCAATAACAAAAAACGGCTCAAAGAATCCTCCTTCAGAAATAACACTTCCAATTGGTTTTCCAGTTAAAACTGAGGAGGCAATAAGTAATCCTCCTCATAAAGTTGACCCTTCTTTCTTTGATGATGTTAGTAAACAAAAGTTTATTAGTAGAGACTTAACCAAAAAGTACGAAATAACCTATCCAATACATTTATCGCCATTTACGTCTGAAAATGGAAAATTGATAAAGCCGCTTAAAGTATTTTCAGGCTGGGCAAATGCTAAAAAACTTCAAGCTTTCATTGACTCAGGATGCAAGGAGTTATCGGAGAAAAATGGCGACAAAATTTCATTTTATCTAAGTAAAAAAGGCGTTATATATTATTACAAAGAGAGAGCATCTGCTCGAAATATATTTTCCGTGCTTCAGAACTTTACAACGACAGAAAAGATGAGCTATCAGTTAGAGGCTATGGGCTTGGATTTTAAATACCCTAAGCCGGTTGATCTCGTCAAATATGTTTTAGAGGTATCAGGTATCGATCGCGATAGTATTGTTTTGGATTCTTTTGCCGGATCTGGAACGACTGCGCATGCTGTGCTTGAGCTAAATAGGCAAGATAAGGGTAATCGAAAGTTCATATTAGTTGAAAGTGAAGATTATGCTGATGAATTAACAGCGGAGAGGACTCGTAAGGTAATTACTGGTTACCCATATAAAGGGGTACAAATTCAAGAGTTGTTCGCTGAGAAAATCACTTTTGAAACTTTTAAAAAGAAACATACTCCATTGCTGGAAAAAATTGAGAAAGTGGTAGAAACACATAGCGACAACTTCGACAAAATTAAAAAAGAAATTAAAGATGGTGTGCTAACCGTTACCGGTGAGAGAAAGATTCAGGATCATGCACCGGGCATTGGCGGCAGTTTTACCTATTGCACATTGGGTGAGCCGATACAAATTGAAAGTTTGTTAACCGGAGAAGGCATGCCTTCCTTCGAGGCACTGGCGCGATATGTATTTTATACCGCAACAGGGCATTCACTTGAAACCGTCGCCAAAGCAACACCCGATGGATATATTGGCGAAACCGATCTCTTCAGAATCCACCTTTTCTACAAGCCAGAAAGCGACTGGCTTCGCTCCAATGAGGCGGCGCTTAATAGCGAAAAAGTAAAAGCCATCGTTAATAACAACGCAACTAAAAAGCGTACCATTGTGTTTGCTGTAGCTAAGTTTATGAGCCAGAAAGAGCTAACAGAGCAACGCATCGAGTTCTGCCAATTACCTTATGCCATACACCGAATTATGGGGTCATAAGCATGGAGTTAAAAGATTACCAGTCTGGGGTTCTTAACCAGTTTGATTATTATTTGGTGAAGCTGATCGAAAAGCGCGAAAAAGCCGAGAGGTTTATGCGATTTGAGAAATCAGAAGGTATTGATGCGAAACTTGGAAATTATGTTGAAGAGACATGGGACACTTTGGTTCAAGAGCGCCGCATTGACAACCTCATCGACAAAAAAGGTGAAGCATTTATTCCGCCACATATTTCCCGCTACGACGGATTGGACCGAACCATTCCCAATGTGTGCTTCAAGGTACCAACAGGTGGCGGTAAAACCTTGTTAGGTGCCGCCGCAGTAGAACGCCTACAAACCGACTTATTTAAACAGCAAACCGGCATGGTATTATGGGTGGTACCTTCTGATTCCATTTATAAACAAACCTGGAAGCAGCTTGCTAACAGAGAACACCCCTACCGGCAAATGCTTGAACGCGCCTCTGGCGGCCGCGTGAAATTGCTAGAGAAAAATGACGCCTTTACAAAACGGGACATCAATGAATCGCTTTGCGTTATGTTGTTAATGTTGCAGTCCAGTGCCCGACAGTCAAAAGAAACCTTACGCATGTTTCGCGATAGCGGTCGTTTTACTTCTTTTTTCCCTATAGAAGATGACACAAAGGCAAATGAAGCATTACTTTCACAAGTCCGCAATTTAGACTGCAACGACCTGACTGATTATGGCTGGAATGAGGGCATTGCGCCTGATTCAGTGTCAGTCAAGCAAAGCTTGGGCAACGTGCTTCGCCTAGTAAGACCAAGCATCATCATTGATGAGGGCCATAAAGCCTATAGTGAAACCGCTAGAAACACTTTATGTGGCTTTAACCCTAAGTTTATTCTTGAACTTTCTGCAACACCGAATGCAAATGGAAAACACCATTCTAACGTATTGGTGAACGTTTCTGGGACATCTCTCAAAAAAGAACAAATGATCAAATTGCCTATCAATTTGATCAATGAAGAAAAAGCCGACTGGAAACATACACTTGCGCTTTCTCATTCTAAGCTGGCTGAGTTAGATCGTGACGCACAGAGACTTCAAAATGATGCTGGGCGTTACATCCGCCCAATTATGTTGATTCGAGTTGAGCGTACCGGCAAGGATCAGCGTGACTCGGCCTATGTGCATGCGGAAGATGCACGAGAGTATTTAATTAACCACCTTGGCGCCAAGGAAGATGAAATTCGCCTAAAGACCTCAGACAAAGACGAGTTAGGTGATGACGATTTGTTACTAGAAACCTGCCCTGTAAAATACATCATCACAAAAGATGCATTGCGCGAGGGCTGGGATTGTCCATTTGCTTACGTCCTTACTGTACTCTCAAAAATGACTGCAAAAACAGCGATTACCCAGATGATTGGTCGTGTATTGAGACAGCCTCACGCAACGGTAACGAACAAACCGGCATTAGACCAGTGCTACGTGTTTACTTTTGATCAAGATGTTACCGAGGCGGTAGGTGGCGTCAAAAAAGGTTTAGAAGAAGAAGGTATTGGTGATCTTTCTGGGGATATTAAAGCAAGCGACAGTTCAAGCACTGGTAAAACGATAAGTAAAGAAACACTGGAATTGCGTGAGAAATTCAAGTCACTACCAAAAGTATTTTTACCCAGAGTACTGCACAAGGACACTACACAAGATGATGGCTATAGGGCTTTTGACTATGATCGCGACATTCTAGGCGAGATAGACTGGGACTCAATCTCGTTTATTAGCGCGAACGCATTTCAATTAACAGAAGAAAAGCTCCAAAGAACACTGGCGCGAATCGACTACAAAGAAAACGAGAAAAAGCAAAGCGTCCTCGATTTGGCCGATCCAGTTCACGAAGCCGTTGCCTATGACGAAAATCAGGGACTTGATATCCCGTTCCTCGTTCGTCAGCTCATAGAGGTCATACCGAATCCATGGCAAGCCATGCGAATCCTTGACGAATCAGTACAAGTGCTCCGCGATAAAAAATATACTGACGAACAGATATATACCAATCGGCTTGAATTACTTCATGTGATGAAGACCGATTTAAAGGCACAAGTTGCTGAACTGTCTGAATCACTATTTAGGGATAAGCTTGATAAAGGCGATATCACTCTTCGATTGTTAGCCTCTCAAAACTCAGAATTCAACTGGGAACTGGCTCGCACTCTGGAAATATCCGTATCTGAGGATGAAAGAATACTCAAACGCAAGGACGGAAGTGATTTAGAGAAAAGCTTATTCGACAAAGTTTACCAAAGTGGATTAAATAATCTTGAGCGCGAAACTGCTTGGTATTTAGATAAAGCGAAAGCAGTTTATTGGTGGCACCGAATTGCCGTACATCAAAGAGAATACAGCTTACAAGGATGGCAAAAACAAAAGATTTACCCAGATTTACTGGTATGCCTGGAAGAGCCTACCTCGGGGGATTATCGCTTTTCTGTTTTAGAAACAAAAGGCGAACACCTTAAAGGCAATGACGATACGGAATATAAACGTAAGCTTTTTGAGCTTTTGACGGAACATGTACAAACAGCGGTTGATGCTGGCGAACTGACGCTTGAGGCCGCTGCAGGCGGCATGACCTTCCGTATGCTCATGGAAAACGATTGGAAGCAAGAAGTTGCAGCGGAAATTGGCTGCTAATGAGAGATTATAAGGAAGTAATCACGTGCGGTTCATAGCTAATAGAATCAACGGCGTCCATCTACGCGATATATTACCTAGCGCGGACGAAGATATTGAGTGCGTTTACGCTGCTATTGCGTATGGCTCAAGAAGTGTGAACGAAAAAGAAGACTTGATAGGCAATTGCTTAGCTAACAACCTCCGTTTAGATATTTGGATGAGATACGATCATACAGTTCCTGTCGCTGTTTCCGTACTTAAACGAATATTATCTAACCACAGAAACAACATTTTTTGTAAGCTTATTCCCGACTATCTTCACTCAAAGGTGATCTGGTGGAAAGGATATGGAGCCTATGTCGGATCAGCAAACTTAACGGATCGTGCATGGCTTACAAATATTGAGGCCGGTATTTTCTTATCAGAAGATGATCTACATACAAGTGGTATGCTTTCAGAAATAGAGGATTTCTTTGAAAGACTTCAGGAACTAGATGTAGCTTTTCCTCTTTCGGAAGAGGTTATTCTAGAAATGGAAGAGCTTCAAAAACTGCGTAACGGCTTAGATGACAAAGGCAAGGCGCAGCGTAAAACTCCCGAATGGAATGGCCCTAGTTTTGAAAGCAAAGAGAAAGCTAAAGATCGTCGCAAAGAAAGCTTTAGAAAAGAATGGCATGACACCCTAACCACTCTGCGAAAAATAGGCGAAGAACTAGTCGGCAATAGACCATGCTGGGTCCCTGCTACTATTCCAATCGAATGGCAGACCGATCAATTTTTACATGCGTACTATTACAATCAAGTTTCTGATGGTTTGAAAAAGCCATATGAAGATTTTTATCAGTTGAACAAAAACAATCCTCAATCAGCACTAACGGATGCTGTTTCCTGGTGGAAAGATACTACAAACCCGCCATCAAATGAGGATCACACGTTTAACGAATCAGCTCCCTACATACAAGAAAAACTAGATAAGAAAAACATTCTAAATCTAACCTCAGATGAATTTTCTCAAGTCTGCTATCACACTCACGCAACAAAAGATCATGTAATTAAAATCAGCTTGGCAACCCTGGGTAGACCAGATATTTCCTCAATGTCCAGAGATGAGCGAATTCCATTATTCGCCAACTGGTTGCTTTCACTACGAAACAAAAAGGGTTGGGATGTTAGAAAATTACTTCATTACGTACTCTATGAAGGAAAAGATGAAATGCTTTGGGAACGTTTGTACGTCGCAGCAAAAACCGACGAATACAGTCTCCCCCATTATGGCTTGAACTCCTTGGCAGAACTTGTGGGTTGGGCTAGACCGGAAATAGCGCCTCCCAGAAATGGCAGAACAAGCAAAGCACTGAGAGCTCTAGGCTATGATGTTCGAATATATTAAGCTTGTTTTGCCCTCCTCCAACCACGAAAGAGTGATTACAAATACCAGCAAACAGCCGACATATAAATATTAAGAGCCAACTGTTCTTTATCTAAAATTTCAAAGGCATAACTAGGTTTATCATCGAATATACCTAGACACAATCCATCAATCTGTGCGTCTGAAAAATCAAGCACACATCATTCCACCACACTCACAACCACATTATCCTTAACGACTACCCTCAGCCCATTCCCTATCGGATACTTACCATTGCCTAGCTTGACTACATAGGCTTTAGTTTCTTCCGTCAAAATGGCTTGCTTGATATCATCAAGATTCAGCCCCATCGCACGCTCTAAATATCTCAGCATTGCATGTTCTGAAACTACGATATCTTTGTCTTTGAGCTGTTCGATCTCGTATTTTATACCTTTCAATTGAAGCCTAGCCTTGTGGTAGTCGCCCTGCTTCTCTTCCATTTCTTGCTTTAAGAATTTGATTTCAGATTCAAGCTTTGCAGCTCGGCTTTGAAGTTGTTTTAACTGTTGGCTGGATTTAATAGATTGAGTGCTCATCTACCTTACTCCTTAGTAGACTGATTAAATTCGCTTCCCATGCGAGTTGAGCTTTTGATGATAAATCAACAAGTTAAAGATATTCTAGATGAGCAATCTGGAGTGTGTAGCCTAAACAGTCAGGTAAGAGAGTTAGAAATTATGAAGATGATTTTGAAAGAAAAGATGCTGACTCTTATGTACCCCCCACGGATGACTTAACCCCCACGGCAACGTCCGAAACGAACGGATACCCTCTCGAACCAGCATCTTTAAGCTAACTTGTCTTCCGTGGTGCAGAGTGCAGGAATTAAAAATTCGCCTCTCTGCTAACGTCCGAAACGCGCCACGGCCTGTCCAAGCTAACCATTAATCCATCTTAACGCTCAACAGCCTTGAACTCAATTATGCCCCTGCTTGAAAAGGCCACAGGTTTACAGCACTATCGATCAGTACAAGAGAGAAAAGCACGGGCTAGAACACCGCTCCAGTCGCTTCCTTCTGAGCATAATCGTCGCCCATTCCAATTTCTTCCTCGTCATACATACGCTCTATCACCTGATAAATCTCATCAATATCTGAATCCAGAGGCAGTGTGTGATGCACCTGCAAATGCACAGGGTTATCTTCGTAATCCCATTCGATATGAGGCACTTCGAAATACAGTTCCTTCTTATCTGTCATCAACCGAACTTCTGTTTCAAAGGCATGAACAAGACGAATAGACCATGTTGCTTTAGGCCAAATTAAAAAAGGAACACGCTTTTGAAAGCGACTGTACTTATTAATTGATGCATAGTCTCTCGCATGGTGGCGACTGCAAGGACGAGTCACCGTCCAGTCTTGGACATTTGCGGAGGTTTTGAAGCCTGATTTATATTCTTCATCAATCCAATCACAATAAGCACATCTTGCCTGTGCTTCTTTTTCGCTTTTAAATGCTTCGGAGCCAAAATGGTTGTTTAAATAAATACGCTCTCTTTCGTCACTGGGTTGCCATTCGTGTGACGCTGGTGCTTCGTTGAATTGCAAAATCAGCTCAAGCAATGCCAGCTCTTCTTGTAGGTTAAGTTCATCATTGTCATCTACACCAATCAGAATTTTTGAAAGCTCAACCAGTTCAGCGAAGGGGAATTCAAGCACTGACAGATAACCGATGGAACCCAGGGAATAATCCACACAGTTGTTATCTAGCAGCCACTCTAATGATCCCAGCACTACGGCATTAGTCAGCTGATAAAAATTGATATTGCCACGAAATACTTCTTCAAATGACAGACTTATATTTTGAGAATATCGATGAAATTCAATTTTTAGGTGAATATTAGGCCACTGATCGATCTGATAACTCATTTCCCAGCGCTCACCACCTGAGCCGTATTCATCGTTACCAGCAACAGCCCTTTCTTTATGGCCTTCCTTTTCCTTGTTTTTATGTAGGTTGAACAAAGGCTCTAAAAATGACCCAGGAAATTCCGAACAAAGGTTAGAACAATCGATGAACACAGGCTCTGCCTTATCACCAAAGCTAAATGATTGAGATCCATACTCTGAACTTAATAGCTCAAACAGCATTTCAGTCTGCCCTTGGTTTAAATGACAAACACGCTCAAGCCGCTCCCAATAACGAAAGCCAGGAAATTGAGAGAAAGATTCAAAAAGTTCGTCTAGGATTAATCGGTAGTGGTTTCTCGTTACACTACCTGTGTGAGCGAACTCGTAAATAGCCAACATCCGATGGATAAAGTCGTTAGGCAAGAATGTATTCTGGTCCGTTATGATATCCGCTAGTTTGATTAGATCATTTAATTCATACGGTTCATCAAACCAATGCTTTTTAAACCCAGCTAAGCCGATTTGACTTAAAAAACTGCTCTCAGCGGCCAGGGATTTTTGCGCCAACTCGTACCAATCAAAGTAGTAGCTTTTAATATCAGACCAATCGTCTGAGTCGACTTCAACGTACTCACCTTTACGAAGCGTAAGTTTCACTACAGGAAACGCTTCAATCTCAAAATGAATGCGGCTTCCACACCAAAGCTGAGTGGTTTCAGGTCGACCTTGGAAACCCGTTGAAACGATACTTTTACCATGTTCTAACCAATAAGCATCGAGTGCTTCGATGCCGCTTATTTCCTCCTCAAGATCACCGTCGCAATCACGAAGTCCATAAAGGGTTAAAATGCATTTGAGAAGCGAATAACTATTAAAACTACGGATACTATTGGGGTAGTAGTTTGCTTCAAATATCTGCGTGTCACCTTCTGCGCCAAACTCCAGCTTCATTCGATTATTTTGAAGCTCCAGAATCTCAAACACAGGCTTCTGAATAACAATATCATTGCCCTGTTCCTGCTTTTCTTCATTCAATTCCATTTGAGTAATACTCCTTTAAATACTCTTTGTAGATAAATTCAGCCCGTAACTCCTGCCGGGTAAGCCGCTCCTTTACACCACTGGCTGTATGCCGAGGGCTTGAGCAACAAAAACATGATGTTGATTTAGGGGTATTGGCAAAAAAGCCTTCACAATTGGGGTACTCGATCAGCCATTCCAATTTGCTTCGCCCAAGGTAGTTCTGATCTAAAATACGTTGTTTTCTGCGTTGATAATGATGGCGTCTTACCGCCCGTTTGATTGTTTTCATGTAAAACCTCTTGTACTGAGGCGGCTACTGCTTCCAGCAACCGCGTGTGTATAAGAGGTGTCATTAAGTAAAATAAGATCATTGCTACTTCCTATAGCATCTAATGTTGAGTATCGGTGAAATTCAGGTTGAAATAGTACGCTGACTAAACGGGATGTCTATTCAGGCTACAGATGGTGTGTCGTGTAATCAGGCAGGTATAAGCTTGGTTTTAGATAAGAAGGTGAAAGCAGATCAAAAGTCTTGGCCGAACCGTGTACGAAGTGACGAATCACTATCCTCAGCTCTAACGTCCGAAACGAGCGCAAGCCACTCCCGACCTGCTTTCAAATAAGGTGCTGGCTACTATGCGCCCTTCGTAGATGAATTAACCCCCGCGAACACGCCCGAAGCGACTGGACACCCTCTCGAGCCAGCACCCTATAAATTGATGGTAAACAGAGCGTATAAATCAAACAAGCGGTATCAGCACACCAGAAAAACGCCTGTCGCCTTTTCAGGCAGAATTAATACCTCATTCAGAAGCTTTGCTTCTAAGGTGAATAGCAACCGCCTCTTTTAATGCGGCCTCTAAATCTTTAAAAATACTTTCACCCATTATGTTGCTTATTTCATAGTCGTCTTGTGGCTCATGTTTTTTACTGTGATGCTTCCACTTTGTTTTTCGTTGTTTCTTCCAATTTCTTTGACAATTTACGTAATGGCTATTGTAGGTTTCAAGGCCATGCGGAAAACACCAAGAGCAACCAGTATCGTCACCAATCACTATTCGGGAGATCTTAATACCCGATATTTTCCGGGGCACATCTGCCAAACCCGCTTCATTTTGACCAAATGCCTTGATAAGCCGACATTCTCTTTTCATTTTACTCTCCTCTAGTAAATAACTAGAAAAGAGCACCTTTTAAAATCTCAATTAACATTTTCAATTCACCTTTAAGCCCAAGGTTTCCACACAATCATTTTGCAGGCAGATTTAGCCTCAATGGCCTGGTAACGTTGGGTTAAATAGGATTCAGGGAAAGAAGATGAAAGCAGATCAAAAGTCTCGGCCAGACCGTGCAAGAAGCGATCAATCGCTTTCCTCAGCCTTAACGTCCGAAACGAGCGCAAGCCACTCTCGACCTGCTTTCAAATAAGATACTGGCTACCATGAAGCCTCCGCAGATGAGTTAACCCCCGCAGCAACGTCCGAAACGAATGGACAGCCTCTCGAACCAGCACCTTATTAATTGATATTAAACAGCGATAAGAAATCAAACAAGCAGGATCAGTTACACCCATATAAGACCTGTCGCTTTCTCAGGCAGATTCAATTCCCCTAAAGAGTTCTATTAAGCTTTGTATCAATTGAAGCTACATAACTGAGCGGCATTTTGGCATACTCTGACAAATGGTTAGGAAAACCAACGAGTTACAAGTCATTCAGCAGTAAGGTTAAAGGAATGAATCTGCCAAATAGCCCCCTTCCTCTGTCGCCAGAGCAATCACCAGAATCATCACGCAATAGCCAGGCATCTATTTCGCTCAGTGAGCATGACTTACGCTGGGATCAAATACTTCGTTATCGACTTATTGAGATCATTGCGTATTGGGAAGGTCGGTTAACCACCAATCACCTGTGCGATACCTTCAAGATTGGCCGCCAACAAGCGTCGAAAGACATTAATCACTACAAAAATGAACTGGCACCTAACAACCTCGAATACAACAACCAGCTAAAGGGTTATCGACCTGGTGAAGGTTTTAACCCTCTATTCACGTCAGGCACGCCGGATGAGTATTTGAATCTCTTGTATCAGAACCAAATGCTGAAAAAGACCTTTCCTGAGTTTGGTATGAAGCCGGTCAGTACTTTGGCTATTCAGCCCCCTGTCCGTTCTGTGAAGCCTGAAACACTGCGACCAATCATTGAGGGAATTCGTAAACAGGAACGCCTGGAAGTCGACTACGTGTCTATTGCGTCTCCCAATCGCGAAGGCCGAATCATCAGCCCCCACACCTTAGTCTATAATGGTGTCCGCTGGCATGTTCGAGCTTATTGTGAAAAGAATGGCGATTATCGAGATTTTGTATTGTCTCGTTTCAAAAGCATCCCAGAATCGATTGGTGCCACTTCAAATAAGAAAGAGCAAGATACCCTTTGGAATACGCCTCTTACACTCACGCTCTCACCTGACCCTCGACTCAGCCAAGATCAACAAGAAGTTTTGATTGAAGAATACAACATGCAGAATGGTGTGCTTGAGATTGAAACCAATGCAGCTCTCGCCACCTATGTATTACGAGAGCTTCAAGTGGAGCATAGATTCCTTGAACAAGAAGCTACAGCCCAGCAATTGATCTTGACGAATTTGGCCGAAGTTAAACCTTACTTGTTTGATACTTGATTAAGATGTGTCGCTTAAGCAAGCAGGTCATTTCAGCCTAACTTACAGCACTATGGACGAGGTTTGATTGGCTTATTAGTCTTAAGTCATTCAAGGCAACTAGGTTGTAGATAATGAGCAATAGTGACACCCAACAAGATTCGAAATTCACTAAGCTGTGTAACCACCCTCTATTTCATTTCTATCTACTATTCGGACTCGCCTTCACGATTTCTGACGATAATTGGATTATCACGCTTTTCCTTACGGTAACGTTTATAAGCATCTATCTAGCAGGCCGTTTGGTGTGGTGGTTAATTACAGGGCCATAAAAATGAAACGTACTGTGAATCCGTTACCTTACCCGCCCTTCAAGATAGCCATATGCATATTGGTTGTGATGCTATCACTGACAGAGCCTTATTCAGCCTTAACCAATCAATTTATAAGTTACGCCACTACATTCGGCTATTGGTTTGGGATTTGTCTTCTTATGTTTCCAGTCAAACTAATCTGGTGGATTCTATCTGGCAGGTGATTTACGGCATAAACGCCTTTTTCTTTCGTGTATTAATCACGAATAGCGGTAGGCATCCCAATGCTTTGTTAGTTGCTTCAAACTGAGCACTAAACTCATCTAAAAAACCTACTTCACATGGATGTTTTCTAGTAGATATAAAATTCAATTCCCAAGATCATCAATACGTTCTGGATAGAGACTCATAAGGTACTCCCATTAGCAAATCGCTCGCGCTTCTTCTTAGACATACCTTGGAATCTGGGTTCGCGCTTAAGCTTTATAGGCCACTCTTGCGAAGAAAAATCCACTGAACCCATATCGGTTTTATCAATCCTTAAACAACCCACTCACCCGCTCTGTCTTGGTTCTAACCATAAAACTAAGCTCTTCCTCACCACAAAACAGCCGGAATTCTTTCTTAGCTCGGGTAATGGCGGTATAAAGTATTTCTCTTGTTAGCAGGCTTTTCTGGTTCTCGTTAGGCTCGGGTACCACCAGCATACAACCCTCATATTCAGAGCCTTGAGATTTATGAACCGTCATTGCATAAACCAAGCTATTTTCAGGAAGGATTCGAGTAGGGATAAATCGGTAAGCTGAGCTGGGCTCCTCTTCCCCTTTTGAATCATTTCCTATCGAGTCGCCACCGGGAAATACTACTGTTTCACCGTTAGGGTCTAAACAAATCCCAATATCACCGTTGTATAGCTGCAATGCATGATCATTGGATTGAATCATCACCGGTTTTCCTAGATACCAGTGATCGCCTTGGCTAGAGTTAGCCACGCCAAAGCCCAGCTCTTTTTCGATGTACTGGTTTAACCCGCTAACGCCCAGCACACCCTTTCTGAAAGGGGAAAATACTTGCCAAGCATCAAATGCGTCGAAGACCTTCTTAATGTATACAGGTGACAATCGTTCTGCTTTTGTCAGCCCTTTAAAGCGTTTAATGGCCTCTCTGTATTGTTCATAACCTGCGACCGCCTGCTCTTTCGCTAAATCAGCTTCGCTCCATGTAACATCATCAAATTGGCTATTCGACTGTAAATACGCCTTAGCCCGTTCAACATTGCCATCATTGGTAGCATAAGCCAGTTGGCCAACGCCACTGTCTTTGTGGAAGCGATGACTCGTTTTAAGTTCAGAACAGCAAGGCGATAACCATTCGTAGCTCCCTCGTTTTCCTGCTTCGACAATTTGACTGAGCACATTGCCAGTATCGACAGAGGCCAGTTGATAAGGATCGCCTAATAGGATAAGACGAGTGGTTGGCTTCAATGCACCCACTAAGGCCTGGACTAGAAAAACATCTAGCATTGAGCCTTCATCAACCACAACAATATCTACATTGGCCGTCTTACCATCTCGAAAACGGCTCTTGCGGGTAGAAGGGTTAATGGCCAAAAACTTTTGAACCGTTTGGGATTGTTCAGGTATGGCCTTAATGATGTCTTTTTCGAACCCTCTAAGATCTTCAAGCCATTGATTCTTCTGTGAAACAACAGACTCTTTTACCCGAGCAGCCGCTTTACCTGTGGGTGCCAACACTTCTATGGTCGGAAGCTCTTTATGTTTACTGAGATGTTCTTCAATAAGCAAAGCCAATACCCGAACCACAATAGTGGTTTTACCCGTCCCAGGGCCCCCTGTAATAACAGAAAGATTGCTTTTTAGTGTGCTTAGTATGACTTGTTTAACATCCTCATCCATGTAGTTCAGTTGATCTAAGCGAGGAGATAGTTCGGCTTCATTAATCGCTGCTTTCTGAGAAGCTAGCGCTTGCATTGCCAGTTCAATAGCGTGCTCTGCATCATGATACTTTTTGAATTGGAGATAGCTCCCATTGAGAAACAAAAGCTTACTCAACCAAGGAAAAGAGCTTAAAGCGCCTGAAACTAGATCGGTTTCTTTATCGTCCAGAACAATACAACTACTGCCCTGAGTCATTGCCTCACTTAAGTGAGCAAGAACTTTAGACACTGAGTCCTTCTGACTTTCTGAAAAGGAAGCACCAGCTGATAGGTTTCGAACAACAATCTCAGACAAGCGCTGATGAACACCATTAGCATCATTACGCTGAGCTTGGCTAGAGACCTGATCATCTATAGTGCTAACCTCTGTAGAACTAATCCCTATAGAGCTAAAGATACTCATAGCACGCCTTCCTTTTCATCTGTTTTGCTAAAGAAATGTTCCAGCTTTTCTATTAGGTCTTTAGGAGGTAAGTCATAGAAGACTCCCGTATTAATGCCCTCTTCGATCTTTGTGTGTTCAGGATGCATACCGCGTAAATAGAGGTAATAGACACCACCAAAATGCTTTTCATATTGGTAGTCCTCTTTACGCTGTTTTAAATGAAGGTGCAGCGCAAGGGAGTAGATCAAGAATTGAAGTCGATAGCCCTTTTCCTGAATACTTTGTGATAGTTTCTCAGGCAAGTAAGAATCATAACTATCGCCTAAATGATTACTCTTGTAGTCGGCTAGGTAATATTTATCGTTATGACAGAAAATCAGGTCAATCGCGCCCTGCAACATGCCATGAATAGGGATTCCCTTATACCCTGAAATAGCATAGTCGCCATGATCCTCCAGAAGGGCCTCTAAACGCTTATTGGATATGCTATTCTCCATCTGAAAGGTAAAATCTAATTCAGGAAACCAACTCTCAATGTCCTGTAAGGCTATCGGCTCGCCTTCATCCATTACTGAATGAATGACAGGGTGAAATGGCGTCTGTAGCACTTCAGTCATCCACTGAAGATAGGCAGGAAGCGTTTCTTTCAGTGCTTCATCACTGCGGATAACGCCATTAGATTTCAACTCTCGGGTAAGTAGCCTGTTTAGGCTTTGTTCTTTGTCCTCTTGTTCGCTTTCTTTCCAACGAGCAAAATGAGTGTGTTCCAACACATTGTGCAGTGCTGTGCCTATATGAGCGCCTTTGGCCAAGGTGAAACGATCAGGTACAGAAAGAAGATTACTTCTCTGATTATCAGTAACCACCTCGCTATGCTCATCTTGATCCTTGAGTTCGAGATGATAGCCACGGATCAGCATGGAAAAGGAACTTACGCCAATATGTTGAGCGACTTTACCTGTAAAGACTCTAGGCGTTTGAATGGTTTCATTTTCACCACTCACAATGTGATCAACTGTTCCTGCTATTGGTTCTTTAACATCATCTAACTGAATACAGTCACCGTTGGCTTCGGAGACAGCATGTTCAAACTCTTGGTGAGCTTGAGCAACAGATATCTCATCATTTTCAGTTGGAAAGTAATGCGCCAAAACGGATTTATTATAACCAGAGGCTACTTTCTTACTATTACCTGTTTGAGAGTCAATGAAAAATACCGCCAAATGATGGGAGGCCCGAGTTAAAGCCACATAAAACAAACGTAGCTTCTCATCCCTAAGCTCCTTTTCTTTACCTTTTTTGACTGACTCGGCAAAGCCTAAAATAGCGTTGCCATCTTCATCATGAGTAGAGAATAAAGACCCTCTATTCTGAATTGAATCATTCCAACCGAAGGGCAATAACACAATCGGATATTCAAGACCTTTCGAGGTATGGATGGTGACAATTTTCACCCTATCTTCATCCGACTCTAATCGAATTAAACGTTCGTCCGCTGTTTGTTCTGAAGATTGCATGGCTTGCTCAAAGCGGGTCAATAACTTCAAACCACCACCAATCTGACAAAACTCATCTTGAAGCAGCTCAAGCACTTGGTGAATATTCGTTGACTCACGATCATGCTCGGCCTTCATTAGATGACTAGATGCCCCTACATACGACAACCAACGTTTAATAGCCACCATTGGCCCTTTATACTTAAGTACATCATTCAATTCATGGAGTGTGCTGACGCATTGACGCATCAAATCTTCAT
>Ga0255776_10002512_pt1 | contig 20425 bp, 15 predicted proteins | sample 071ome_19_FD_179974 | JGI IMG/M metagenome (GOLD analysis project Ga0255776, IMG submission 179974) | Coastal salt marsh microbial communities from the Groves Creek Marsh, Skidaway Island, Georgia - 071413AT metaG (version 2) | ecosystem: Environmental > Aquatic > Marine > Intertidal zone >... | reverse complement strand
GGCCTCCACTGTGTAATTGGAGGCGTCGGGATGCCCGATGAAGGAGGTGGCTCTTTGAAAGAGGACGTTGTCCAGCGTTTTGACCAACACCTTGCTGCCATCCATTTCGCGGATGTCCCATTTGAAGCGCGCGCCGATCCAGGGGAGTGGAGGATAGGCAAAGGCAGTGCCTGCCTGAACATGAGCTGCTGGATAGGCTTCGTTGATATCAAAGGATTCAAAGTCTTCGCTGAAGGGCAAGCCCGGGAGCACTCTGGCTCTGAGAATGCCTGAAGCCTGGTCCTCGGTCGCCTTGAAAGCTCCAGCTGAGGTGCCTGCATCGCGATCGGCTCGAATACGGTTGCGCCTTCCAAAAGCGGCATCCGCAGTGGATTTGACCTTTGCAGTGGGCGGAATGAAAGAGGCCCAATCGGGTCTCATGTTCTCCTGCACCACCCATCCGTCTTTGTCCAATCCCACAACTTCCACCTGGCTACGTGCTCCGGGAGCCAGCAGCACGTCCGGAGGAATGATCTGCAGTTTGGAGACAGGGCCTTTGCTGATGGCCGCATCCTTTTCGACAGCGGCCTTTGCCATGGATGCATTGTTTTGACTGCCAAAGCAGTAGAGTTTTTCCATGGTGTGGACGTACATCTGACCATTCCAAAGAGTTGGAGCACCCAGACACCCACCAGCCAGCTCAATTTTGTCCAGCACATCGACTCCGTCCTCTTTGACTTTGAGAATATAGAAGTTGCCGTTGCCCATGGGCACGTAGAGCTTGCCGTCGGCGTATAGGGGTGAAGCATGAAGCTGTCCATTTTCCAATTTGTGCTCCCACAGTTCCTCTCCTGAAACGGCATCCACACAAATCAACTCGCCGGTGTGGGTCACTTGGTAAACACGGTTCCCTACCAGAACCGGAGAGCTGGTGAACATGACGTGGGGCAGACGCCAGAGTTCCGCTGATTTGTCCAATACCACAGGACCTGCCTGACCTGCGGAGGGTTCTGAACCGATCTTGATTGCGGCCATGCGGCCGACCTCCGATGAATCGAGGTTCTCTTTACCATGGATGGCAATCACCTTGTCATTATTGTGCAACAGTAAGGATGAATTGACGCCACCGTAACTGAAATGATAACGCCATAGCGGATCTCCATTACGCGCGTTGATGGCTACCAGATTTCCGCATCCCGTGCCCGCATACAGGACCCTTTTATTGTTGTAGTAGCCCAAAACCGGCGAGCAGAACGAACTGTCTTTTGGCGGGGTACCCGGTGTTGAGGACCAAACGAGTTGACCGTCGTGCTTGTTGAAGGCAAAAAAGCGATCTCTGGCCGGCCCATCGGCTCCCCAATAGCTGGTGATGCAGTGGTGGATCACCAGGTCGCCTTCAATGATGGCGGCACCCCTGCGTCCGTTGGGGAAGGTCAGCATCCCAAAGCGCTCCATCATGCTGTGCTGCCAGAGAACTTTTCCATCTGCGTCAAAGCAGGTCATTTCTCCAGCTGTTGACATCAGATAGATATTTCCGGTTTCAGCATCCACAGTTGCCGAACCAATGGTGTAGCGACTGTAGACGATGTCGCTCAAAAAATCGTTGAAACCATGTTGCCAAATGACTTTTCCGCTCTTTTCCTCAAGACAGGTCAGGTACTCTCTCAGGTCCGGCCCGCTTCCCTCGTAGCCCCAAGCATACACACGACCATTGGCAATGACTGCCTCGCCTCTACCAGCCATGTCAAAAGTCCAGAGGTGGTTCTTTCCTCCCAGTGTGACCTCTTCGATGAGGCCTTTTTCGTCGGAGGTACCGTTTTGATGTGGTCCACGCCAATGGAGCCAGCCTTCCGCGGGAGCAGCTTGAAGCATGGAACCGACGGTGAAGCATAGAGCAAATTGAAGCCCGAGGCTCAGGTAATGGGGGCAGAATTTGAAGTTCATAAACCTTGTGGTGATTGTTTGGAGGGAAGTCATTTTATCGCATAGATTTAATTTCCTTCCCGAATGATGCCCACTATTCTATAGGTTTTCGGAGTTCGCAATCAAATATTACCTACACGTAATAAATTTCACTAACGCGATGGCCATGGATGACCTCTCAAGTGCTCTGGACCACGGCGCGATGCCCGATGAGGTGGATTCTCCTGTGAAATTTCGTTTCCCGCTGCTTCTTCGAAGGGCGTGGTACGGGCTGAATCAGGCTTTTCGTCGCCGAATCGTCCATCTCGGGATCACGCCGGACCAATACACGGTCTTGCGAAATTTGTGTGAAAAACACATGGATGGCCTGACGCAAAAGGATCTTACCCGGAGAATGTCCAGCGACCCCAATACAGTGGCTTCCTTGCTGGAACGCATGGAGGGTGCTGGATTGCTCACGCGTAAAATAGACGATCAGGATCGTCGAGCTCGGAGAATCATGCTTTCAGCTGCTGGAAAAAAGCGGTTTTATCAGGCCCAAGCGATTGCTCGGGAATTGCAAGGTGAGGTGCTTGGGGCCCTGAATGGCGATGACTGCCCCCGTTTCATGCATGAGCTCGGGATTCTGGCCGACGCCTGCCGTGAGGCTGCCGATCGTTCTCTCAAGGGCACTAAACCATCATGAAGCCTTCACCTTCGAAATCAGCCGACGTGGGAGAGTCGGTTCGCATGGACAAGTGGCTTTGGGCCGCAAGGCTCTACAAAACCAGGACTCTGGCCACCCAGGCCTGCAAGGCTGGGCATGTCAAAATTCAGGGAGCGGCTGTCAAGCCCTCGCGCATGCTCCGAGTGGGGGAAACGCTCCAGGCGCGATGTGGATTCTTGCTTCGTGAAGTCCGGGTCCGCGCCTTGCTCGAGCGTCGCGTGAGTGCCAAAGAACTGCCCACTTATCTGGAAGAGATCTCCGTTCCTGAAGATCTACGACCTGCTGCCAGGCAGCAGATGACTCCGCCCGTTTCTCTCCGGCCTCGAGGTAGTGGTCGCCCGACCAAGCGGGATCGTCGCCAGCTGGACGCACTGGACTGGGGTTGAGCAGCTCTTTGGCTTTTGACAGTTGGGTTTGAACTCGCCACGTATCCCTTTTTCAGTGAAGGTGATGCCACTCCACCATGGTGATTCCAATTCCAATGCAAAGATGGGCTTGTTGGTTTCTGATGTTAAACATGGAATGGGCGTCTGTCCTTGCCGAGGAAAAGGCCTTTCCCAACCTCGTCATCCTTTTGGCCGATGATCTCGGCTACGGGGAATGCGGTATGCAGGGAAACCATCAAATCAGGACCCCGAACATTGACTCCATGGCGCGCAATGGAGTTCGCTTTACCCAAGCTTACGTCACAGCTCCCAACTGCAGCCCTTCCAGGGCTGGCTTGTTGACGGGCCGTATTCCTACCCGATTCGGTTATGAGTTCAACCCGATTGGAGCACGCAATGAGAAACCTGGGATTGGATTGCCCACGCAGGAGGTTACCCTTGCGGAATGGTTGCATGACAGGGGGTACACCACTGGATTGGTCGGTAAGTGGCACCTGGGGGGAGCTGCTGAGTTTCATCCCATGCGACATGGGTTTGATGAATTTTTTGGATTCACCCACGAAGGACATTTTTTTGTACCTCCCCCCTGGAGAAACGTGACCACCATGCTTCGGCGAAAGGTGCTTCCCGGCGGCGGCCAAGGCAGATGGTCCAGCAAGGCGCTGATTTATTCCACCCACATGGGACATGATGAGCCGGATTACGATGCCAACAATCCCCTCATTCGTGGAGGCCAACCTATCGCAGAAACTTCCCACTTGACCGATGCCTTTACCCGAGAGGCGGTAGATTTCATCCATCGTCACGCCGACAAGCCTTTCTACCTTCAAGTCTCTTACAACGCGGTTCACAGTCCGTTGCAGGGAGCCGAACCCTACATGGCAATGAACGGTGATATTGAAGACATGCATCGGCGAATCTTTGCCGCCATGCTCACGCATCTGGATGCGAGTGTGGGCCAAATCCTCCAAGCCATTGAAGCGGAAGGACTCATTGAGGAAACGATCCTTGTTTTCCTAAGTGATAATGGAGGCCCCACACGAGAATTGACCTCCAGCAATGCTCCTTTCCGCGGAGAAAAGGGGCAAATGTATGAAGGGGGTCTTCGAGTGCCCATGGTCATGATGTGGCCGGGTCATCTAACCGGCAATCGCACCTATGACGGAATGACTGTTTCGGTAGACCTCTTTGCCACCATGGCCTCCTTGGTGTCAAAGGTGCCTGAAAACCTTGATGGAGTGAACCTTATGCCCTATCTGAAAGGAGAAAAGAAGGGAGATGCCCATCAAACCTTCTTCTGGCGACAGGGGAAAAAAACGGCCCTTCGCATGGATCAATGGAAATTGATACAAATGCGAGGCGACCTGCGTGAACCTAAGTGGGAACTGTATCATTTGGAGTCCGATCCGACCGAATCCATGGATCTGTCGACCAGGAATCTTGCAAAGCTGGAAAGCATGCTGGAGCAGTGGCAACGCATCCAAAGCCAGATGAGTGAACCTCTCTTCCGATAAAAGGATGAAGCAAAAAAAGACCAAGCAGGCAAATCGATGGCATGTCCACGCATGCCTTTTGTTCGCTAGTTTGAACCTGGCATGGGCAAGCCTTCGAGCTGCAGAGGGGAGGGTTTATTACGAAGTGGACGATTACCCTAATGTCGAAAAAATAGACGCTCATTTTCATATCCGTACTGTGGATCCGTCCTTCGTTGCAGAAGCTGCCAAGGAGGGGTTTCGCTTTCTCAATGTCGTAGTCCATGTCTCAGATCCTGTGGCTTTCCGGCAACGGCATCAGGCCGCCTATGCTCAGAAAAAAGCGCACCCCAACCGAGTCGAAGTGATGGTCGCCTTTGAATTGCAGGGATGGGACGATCCGGATTGGGTTGAGCGGACGATTCAATACCTTCGGCAAGCCAAGGAGCGTGGTGCGCTCGGGGTGAAGGTGTGGAAAGACATCGGGATGGTTTTTCGGGATCGTGAGAATCAACTTGTGATGATTGATCATCCTCAGTTCGATCCTGTTTTTGACTTCATGGAAAGAGAGGGCATGCGATTGATGGGGCATTTGGGAGAGCCTAGGAATTGCTGGCTCCCTCTGGAGGAGATGACCGTCAAAAACGATCGCCGTTATTTTCAGAATAACCCTCAATACCACATGTATCTGCACCCCGAAATGCCGAGTTATGAAGAGCAACTGACCGCTCGTGACCGGATGCTCAGGAAACATCCAAACCTACCTTTCCTGGGTGCTCATTTTGGAAGTCTTGAGTGGAGTGTGGATGCTCTTGCTCGCTTTCTGGAGGAGCATCCTTCGGCTGTGGTGGATACTGCTGCGAGGATGGGGCAGCTTGAGTATCAAAGTCAGCGCGATTGGAAGAAAGTCAGGGACTTTTTGCTGAAGTATCAGGACCGGATCCTTTACGGTACCGATGGTGGCGTTCAGGCCCCAGGTCAGGCTGCTTCAGCACTCATCCAAATGCAAAAGCGATGGCAATCGGATTGGATGTACCTGGCTTCCCTCGAGGAGCAGTTCGTGCCTGAGCTGGATCGTCCAGTCAAGGGATTGCACTTACCTCGTTCTGTGCTGGACAAAATTTACCACGGGAATGTGAGGCGACTTTTTCCCACTGCCTGGACGGAGTGAACGATCTTGCTTTGAGGGCTCCGATGGTTACGGCGCTGATTGAGGTTGGATCACGCCTCTGGACCCTTCCTGGTTGGAGCTCCGCATCTTTGGGCTTCGGGATGCGATGAACCCTATCGATGTGTCGACTCTGCTGCTGTTGTTCATTTTGGAAAATGATTTGCTTGGCCGGGGCTGCTTTTGTGGCAACTTCCCTCTGGTTTGAGCATGAACAATTCATTGAATCCCACCTTCGATACCCATCAAAAGGCGCTCTCCATCAACATGGATTCCGCGAAATACGGTACGCTGGCCGAAATAGGTGGAGGGCAGGAAGTGGCACGCTGGTTTTTCAGGGTGGGTGGCGCCAGTGGAACCGTGGCGAAAACCATGTCGGCGTATGATATGGCATTCAGCGATGCGATCTATGGAGTCTGTCAGAGATATGTGAGCCGCCAACGGGTCAGCACGATGCTGTCTCATGAATATGGCTTGCTCAAAGAGCGTTTGGCACCCCAAAGAGGTCATGCGAGCCGCTTTTTCGCCTTTGCCGATACGGTTCGAACTAGAAGCTTTTCAGGAAAGCAGAATGGTCAAGGGTGGGTCGGTATTCGCTTTCAGCATGAGGTGGGGGCTCCAGCTTCTCAAATCCTGATCCATGTCCAGCTGTGGGGAAAAGAGAGTATTGAAGATCAGGAAACCCTTGGGGTGCTTGGCATCAACCTCATTTACGGAGCCTACCATCTCCACGAACAGCCCGAGGCGCTTGTGGCATCGCTGGCCGACCATTTGCCTCAAAATCGGCTCGAAATCGACATGGTAGAATTCACCGGGCCAGCTTTTCGCGGTGTCGACAACCGTTTGATGTGCCTGAGATTGGTTGAGAGAGGTTTGGCCAACGCTGCCATCTTCGATGCGCAAGGAGCCATGATTGAGCCTTCCGAGCTTTTCCACAAGAAGCCGGTGCTGCTCCAGCGAGGCCATTTCCGCCCTGTCACTCGCCTTACCGTTGACATGCTCGAACGGGCTGTTTCGCAATTTGTTCAAGAGCCAAATGTCGATCCAGGAGATCTGGTCATCGTTCAGGAAATGTCCTTGCAGCATTTGCGACACGCAGGACAGAAAAAGGATATCGATGCTCAGGATTTCTTGGACCGTGTGGATTGTCTGAGTGCCTTGGGCTATCCGGTTGTTCTATCCAATTATGACGTGTTTCACCGCTTGGCCGCTTATTTGTTCAGGCAGACAAGCCAACCCATAGCCCTTTGCTTTGGCGTACCAACCTTGTTGGAATTGTTCAAGGAACATTATTATCAGGATCTTGACGGAGGCATTCTTGAAGCCTTTGGTAGACTTTTTAAACACGAACTCAAGTGTTACACCTACCCATGGAAGGATCCTCTGAGCGGTGCCTTGATCACTGCGGACAATCTTCGGGTCGAGCCCCATTTGAGGCACCTGTATCAATACCTGCATGAAAACCACTTCATCCAACCCATTCGTGATTATGACCCGAGCTGCTTGCCTCTTCAGGCTGCTGCGATTTTGAAGCGATTGCAGGAGGAGGAACCAGGATGGGAAAAAGAGGTTCCGGCTCCTGTGGCATCGCTGATTCGTGAGAGAGGGCTTTTCCAAAGGCCTCTGAATAGATCCTGAGCAAGATGGGGGATAGAACTCACGAGCTTTTGAGTTCCTCCCAGAGAGGTTTCAAGTCTTCATCCCGTCTGGCCATCCGGATGAGCTGTTTCCGATCTCCGATTTCCAGCGCCATGCGTAAAAAAGTACGCGCTTCCTTCAAGTGCCCTTCTTGGGCGGCGTAGCAGGCAAGATTGTAAGGAATGATGGGCTCCCTGGGAAACTTGGCAGCCGCTTCGAGCAGGGCTTCTCTTGCAGCTTCCAATGATCCTTTGGGTGCCCTTCGAAGTGCATAAGATCGGAGAATGTAACCACTGGTATTCTCCGGATAAGCTTCCATCAATCGCTGAGCCACCTCTAGTCCGAGATCCCACTGTTCGAGATCTGCATGCACCCTCCACTCGGTTTCCAGATATTCCGAAGTGGATCGATCTTTGGGATCGATTTTTTGAAGTTCTCCCAAGGCCTCGATGGGGTTGTTCAATAACAGCCAACCTTCGGCACTCGATAGGCAGTGACTGGTTGAATGTGAACTGGAGGCAGCCACTTTTTCAGAGCCTTTGACTGGGTGGCAAAAAGGAAACCGGGTCCAGATGCTTGGGTACATAACCCACCGATGTTTGAATGGCATTTTCACACGAACACCCGGCACTGGCTTCAGGGGCCAAGAGAAGTCCTCCGGCAGGGATCATTCCAAGCCAACAACCGCTTCTCAGGCCTTCGAATTGTGTGCGCTGATTGGTTTGAAGGTCCCATTGACCATGATAATAGTGACGGTAGAAAATGCTGTTGAGTGCCGCTGACATGGTTCCACAACCTCTTCTTTCAGGTAAATCAGTGCGGAGTAACTTTCCATCCCTTAAACTGAATGCTCGCTGGTCTGAATAATAGGTGTCCCCAATCACGACAGGGTGCTGGAGATGGCCGCTGTGATGATTCTTGCCGGCTTCGTGGCTTTCCTCCCACAAGAGAGATCCCGCTCCAATCGCATTTTCTGGCTGGTCGGGTTGTTCATTAGGCACCGATCGCGTGCTGAAGGCAAAGGTGTGATAATGCTTTTGTTTGTCAGCACCTGCGACCACCAGCGTGTCGTTGCTGTAGGTCATGTAGGTCATGAATTGACAGGCGCTGAAATCATGCACGCGTTCCCAGGAGCGCTGTCCGCTTTTGAGATCCAGGCACACTAGACGGAGATCGGTCAATGTTTCTGGAGTTAGTCTGCCCGTGGAGGCGGATATAGCCTCTGGGTTACGGCTTTCCAGGAAGAAAATCTCTTCGCCTCCAATGGTAATGGTTGAATTGATGATGGCTCCACCCGTGTAGGTCCAAAGGGGTTCCCCTCGATGGCGGTCCATCGCAAAGAGGTGGCTGCTGACGACGCGACTGACGTCTTCTGGGTGGTCTTCTTCAAACCATTCTCCATCATCACCGAGATAACCGGATCCAGCCTTCACGCTGCTTCCGATGAGCATGTCGTGATGCGATGCCAGATAGCCCCAATCCATTTTCATGGATGTGTCTTTCCCATACGCCTCAAAAACCATTTCTCTCCGTCCACTATGCCCCTCGATGCCGATGCAGTGTCTGCCTTGGGCGACGTAAAGATAATCATGGGTGCCGATCATGTTGCTGCAGTCTCTGGGAAGATTGGCGCGCCGCATTTCCGGACTGAAATAATTCCACAGAATGGTGCCATTGTAAGCGTCTAGCCCAAAGAGAATCCGGTCTCCCTGGATATAAAGACGTCCGTTGACCGAGATGGGGGCTGGGTTGCGTGGCCCGCGGTCGGGCATGGGACGCGGTCCAGGATCCCCCCACCAAAGAACGCCGAGATCTCCCGAAACGAGTGCGTCCTGACTACAGGAGGAATTATCGGCACCTCCATATTGATGACTCCAATCTCCCGATCCGAGCAGGATACCACGCCGTGCGGTGACCCAAGAAGACTCCAAAGTTAATGAGCGCCACTCCAGATCGGGCGCTTGCAGGGTCTTCCGAAGCGCTTGCTCGATTTGAGTGGTGGATGTGGGACTCGGCACGCACAAATAGCCCCCCGCAGGTCTGAGGTGTCGAAGGAGTGATTTGATTTCCTCTGTTGAGGACTCCAGTTGTGCCAGTTTGGTCGTCTCCATCAGGATGAGGTTGGCAAAGAAGGGACCGTATGGAAGTGACTGGATGTCACCTTCATGTACCGAAACCCGCTCACCATAAACTCCCGCTTCATCGAGTTTTGTCCTGGCCGCGTGTATGCTGGTGGGAGAGTCGTCGACCATGATCACTTTCAGTTCGCTGGCAGTAGCCAAGGCATACGCGTGGGCCAATTGGCTTTCAGAAGTGCCGATCAGCAGAGCGAAGCCCTTGTCTGCACCGGTGAAGTGCAAAAGGGAGTCCACGGATTGCCCTATCGACTTATCGGAGATGGCAACAGAGTGGGCTTCGGGTGCCTCACGCAGTTCAATTGGCGCATAATGAAAAGAACTGTCAAAGGTGTATAGGCGGCTGAATTGAGCATGATCCTTCTCTGATGGGCCGTGGATTCGGAAACGATATTCCGCATCGGGCTTCAAATCATCAAAATGAACCTGATGCTTCCTGCTGGCACTGGCAGCACGGAACTCCCTGAACTCTCCCTCGGGTCCCAAAAGATCGATGTGAGTGAACGTTTCGAAGTCCATGTTCCAGCTGATTTGAACCGATGATCGGGACGTCCAGTCCACAAAAGGCCCATAGCCAATAGCGAGTCTTTTTGGCGCAGGTCCAGCGGGTGGGAAATAGCCGCTCTTCTCATTGAAACGGGTTGCGATTTCTTTGGCAGTTGCTGGCTGATTCAACAGATAAAGTTCATGTATGGCTCCCTCAATAGTTTGGCGCTGACCGTCCACTTTCCAATTTCCGATTTCATAATGCAACGTGTCTGGGTATGGGATGGTAGATTCCAGGCGATCTTGCCGACTTGCAAGCTGACCATCCATCCAGAGTTCGAAATGGTTGGCTTTTGCATTCACAACGACGTGGTGCCATTGGGTTACATTCATAGCATGCTTGGCGATGAGTTTGGTCTCCATGGGGAGGTTTCCTTCCCGGATCAAAAACACCAATTTTCCTTCCTCCTGTCCCAGGGCCCAGCCACCTTCCTTGACTCCATTGGGGTGACTGGCACAGAGAATCCCTCCAGAAGATTTTTGGGAATCGAGTCTGAGCCATCCCTCGATGGCAAATTGATCGGGTGGAAGTTCTGCCTCTTCTTTCTTGCTGGCCAGATGAAGGTTGCCACTAGAGTCGCCAAGCAAGACTCTCGGAGGTATGGGGTCGTTCTCCATGACGACAGGACCCTGCAACTGTATGCGAGGCCCTCCTTGGATCGGAAGTATCTTGTGCCCCTGCTTTCGGTGGGAAGCAAAGAGCCAGTGCGCATGAACCTTCTGCTTGTCGGGGCCTGCCAAGGGGTTGTCTGCTGGAATCAGCATGCAGAGAATCAGTAGGCAGATGAGTGGTAATGTCTCTTGTTTGGAAAAGCGCATGATTTAAAGAAGTGTTTTCCCTACACTTGAAAAAGTTATCGTTCACAGAGCTGTAGCGCAATCCTCGATTGTGCAGGCCATGAATGATCCATCGGGGGTGGCGTAATTTCTTCAAAGACTTGATTTCTTTCCACTCCTTCGGCTCAGTTTCTTTGCATGAATCCTCCTTTTTTCATCAGGAACCATTTAGGGGCACTCATCCGGGTCTTATGGGTTTCATTTCTCTCCTGTGGGGCGACTGAAGGAGCTCAGTCGAAGCGAGAGCAGCCAACAAATGTCCTGATGATCATGGTGGACGATCTCAACGACTGGATTGGATGTCTGGGAGGTCATCCTCAGGCAATCACACCGCATATGGATGCCTTGGCCAGCCGAGGGGTTCTGTTTACTGAAGCTCATTGTGTGGCCCCCGCCTGTCGTCCCTCGCGCACCGCGATATTCACAGGTAAGACACCACCTCACACCGGAGCCTGGTCGAACAGGAGTCCAGATGTGATCGCTGATCAAATCCCAGAGCGTCTCCTGCCAGGCTACTTCAGCCAGCATGGATACGATACCCTGGGCACGGGGAAGCTTTTTCATGGAGGCGGCCTCCAGTTTTTTGATCTTGCTTATGAAACCGAGCAGCGGTGGAGCCCTTTCTCGAAGGCTCAAGTAGCTTACCTTGATTTTGAACAAGTGACTAAGGGTTCGGATCACCCTCGCCATCTGGTTGAAAACGTTCCGAAGGGGAGGGAGACCATCCTGCCCCTCAATGGACTCCCCAGTGAGCGCAATCCGAATACCGCAGCAGGGGAGTCGTTCGACTGGGGACCATTGGACGTTGAAGATGAAGCCATGGGAGATACTCGAATCACCGACTGGGCCACGAGTCAACTGGGGCGCTCCCGAGAGAATCCTTTTTTTATGGGCGTCGGTTACTATCGCCCTCACATCCCTTTGTTTGCTCCAAAGAGAGATTTCGATGCCGTTCCTCCTGTGGATCAGATTCAGCTGCCTTTAACCATGAGTGGAGACTTGGAAGATATGCCTCGAACGGCTCTGGGGTGGGCCAGGGAACCGATCACTGCCGGTTCCCATCAACGGGTGCTTGCTTCAGGTCAATGGTCTGCAGCGGTGCGCGCCTATCTGGCCAGTATTCATTTTGTGGATCGACAGATTGGTCGCTTGATCGGAGCTCTTGATGCCAGTCCGCACGCTTCGAGAACGTGTATCCTTCTTGTTGGCGACCATGGTTGGCACCTGGGCGAAAAAGAGCACTGGGGCAAATGGACGGGTTGGAGAGAGTCAACGCGAGTTCCCCTCATCATCGTTCCTCCTCAAAGCAGTTCCATTGGGGCGATGGGCTCGCGTTGCGATGAGCCCGTCAGCTTGTTGGATCTCTATCCGACTCTCCTTGATATCTGCGGTTTGCCCAATGCTTCCTGGGTGGACGGGGAATCGCTGAAACCCTTTCTTTCTAGACCAAACCGAAAGGTAGGTCGCGAGGTGTTGACTTGGTTTGATCCGGGTAACGTAGCTTTGACGACGCGACAGTGGCGCTACTTGCGCTACGCTGATGGCTCCGAGGAACTCTATGCAGGATCCAATGCGGATCCAGGTCAGTGGTTCAACCTGGCCGGGCAGCCAAGTAGGGTCGATCTCCTCGAAAGACTCAGGGGTTCAGCACAGGAGAGAGGAGCCTTTTAGGGCTTAAGGGTGGGTGAGGAGTTGAGTTTTTTGACTCGAATGTTTCGGTATCGGACAGACTCACTCGTATGGTCTCCGCCCCCATGCACCTGCAGAGCAATACCTCCTTGATCGACGTGCCGCCTCTCTTTTTCCTGCCATTCCATGATCTTGACCCCATTGATCCATGTGGTGATGTGGGGCGGGTTGCCGACAATGCGTGCTCGACATTCATTCCAATGGCCATGTCGCCAGAAGTATGGCCAAGAATCGGGCAGAATGGTCAAAGGGATGGGAGGCTTACCAGTGGGTTCGGTAGTGATCTCCTCCACAGTCTGCTTGAAACTATAATTGCGGACATGGGGTTTGCCCTCGAGTCCTTCACCATAAATACCCATCACATTCCCGCCTGCGTGGTAGTCAATCATCGCTTGCCATGCCTTGCCATCTTCGGTGCTTCGCAAGAAAAGTCCGCTATCCGGGCCAAAGTCATTATTCATTTCCATCACGATCTCGAAGTCTTCAAAGCTTGCATCAGTGATTAGAATGCCCCCGTTCCCGGGCAGGTCCTGAGAACCGACGATGGCACCGTCGATCACAACCCATTTTCCCCCACTTTTGTGCTGACTGACCCTGCTATGACCCGTTTGCGCACTGACATGCCACCCCTTGAGGGTGGCGCCATCGAAAATCGACTCAAAGGCTGCCTCTTCAGCGGCAGCAATGACCCAATTGCCAGCCAGGAGACCGGTGAAAAAAAGAATCTTTGACCAGGATTTCATTATTCAAAAAGCTGTTTTTGAAAGACTGCCTTGCATCAAGCTCCCTGCACAATCCTGAAAGCAGATCAGTGGACAAAAGGGTTGCAATAAGCGGCCCCCATGGGTAACCAGAGAAAACTATGGCAGGTCATAATAAATGGTCCAAGGTCAAGCATATCAAGGGCGCGGTAGACGCCAAGCGCGCCAAAATTTTTTCCAAGCTGAGTCGAGAAATATTCGTATCAGTCAAGGAGGGTGCTAGCGACGATCCTGATCTTAATCCTCGTCTTCGCATGGTGCTCTTAAAGGCACGCCAAGCCAACATGCCATCAGACAATGTCCAAAGGGCCATACAAAAGGCCACTGGAGAAGGGGGAGCCTCTCAGTTTCTGGATCTAACCTATGAAATATATGGCCCCCAAGGAGTAGCAATCATGGCAGAGATTTCGACCGACAACAAAAACCGCACTGCTGCCGAGATTCGTCATATTCTTACTAAAAACGGAGGCTCAATCGCCTCTGCGGGTGCGGTGTCTCGTCTCTTTCATCGTAAGGGGCAAATCATGATTGCCAGGAGTGATGCTGAAGAAGAGCGGGTGATGGAAATTGCCTTGGAGGCAGGTGCTGAAGATTTTCTCTCAGATCCCGAAGGGTATGAAATCATCACCGACCCGAATCTTTTTGAAGAGGTTTTGAACAAAATTGAGGCCGCTTTCATTCCTACGGTCAGTGCCGGCGTCACTTGTCTTGCCGAGTTAACCACTCCGGTCGATCCTGCAAGCGTCGAAACCATTCAAAAACTTGTCGACAAGCTGGAGGATCATGACGATGTGACCAACCTCTACACCAATGCAGATTTCCCTGAGTGAGCTCTTCTTACTGATTTCAGGGGAACCTGAATCTCAAAAAAAACCAGCGACAACCCTGGGATTGTCACTGGAAATCGAGGAACCGGATCTATTCATTAGAACTGGCTGATGAAATACCTTTATCACTCTGGCGCCGGAGGTCAACAGGTTTGTGAGGCAAAAACCAGATTCCTTGAAAAAGTTAACGATAAAGAATCTGCCTATCATTTCTGGCTCGAACCTCCTTGCCGGTGAATCCCCGATTGACGTCTCAGACTCAACTTCTATACTCCCCCCAGTGGCAAGCCCTGACGGTAACCGAGCTAGAGAAAGGTTTCTCGCATTCATCGATAGCAAGAAGCTGAGACTCACCTCACAGAGAATGATCATCATTGATGTGGTGTTCAATACTGAGGAGCACTTTACGGCCGATCAGCTTCTGGAGTGGTCGCGGGCCAAAGATGCATCCATCTCTCGGGCTACTGTCTATCGTACCCTCCCACTCCTTACCGAAAGCGGTTTGGTGCACGAAATGGATTTTGGCAAGGATCAGAAGTATTACGATCCCAACTACGCAGATCATCCCAATCACCACCACATTATTTGCGAGGATTGCGACCGAATTGTGGAATTTGAAAGTGAGAAGATTGAAAAACTCGAGGATGAGATTGCTCATAAGCTAGGCTTTGCCCTCAGATCACAGAATCTGCGCATTACGGCCAATTGTGAATCCCTGAAAAAAAACGGAAGCTGTCAGCAGAAAGACACCTGTCAATCATGAAGCAAGCGAAAGGTGTCTGATCGAGAAGAAGTGCCTTCCGAGGCCATCTCGACCTGTCCATGGAATCATTATCTCAGTCTGAATCCGAAGCGATCGCACAGATAAAAGAAATCTGCCACCGTATCGTAAAGGAAATGATGCCGCTACAGCCTACCATCGGAAAGCTTCAGGATGGGGCCGTTCGACAGACACTCTACGAAAACGTTTACCAACTGACAGCGCAGTTGGAGACGGTTAAAAAGCAGGCGATACGGTATGAGAAGGGAGATGCCAATCGTGTTCTCTGATCTTCTGCTTTATCCCAAAAGCCCTAATTGGAAGGAGTAGGCTTGCTGACCCCTAGCGTTGCCATTCTGGTCATTTTCGCCTTTGCTGTCATGAGTTTCCTTTTTGCTCTGGCAGAATCATCCCTTTTTTCCCTCGGCCAGCAGTCCATTCATCGCATGCGACAGCAGAAGGCGCCTGATGCGGACTGGATTGTTCAACAGCTTGGGAATCCGCATGAGGTAATGGCGGTACTGGTCTTTGGTAACACGCTCTTCAATTCTGCCATTTGGGCGACAGGGTTGTTGATGGTAATCAGGGGAATCTGGCCTCCTTTCTCGACTTTATCCTCCCTTGTGATCCTGATCCTGATCGGGTGTGAAGTCATGCCCAAGGCTTTGGCAGTGCGATTGCCCGAAAAATGGTCGATGGCCTCCGTGCGACTTCTCACATTCCTTCAGTGGCTCAATCACCCCCTCAGATATGTCACCCGCTGGATGAATCACCTGATCCTGCGGTGGACCCCGAATCGCTTCCGCAAGGAAGCTGCCCGCACAGGAGACTCCGATTATCAGGAGCTTCTTGAATTAGGCTATCAGCAGGGGATGCTGGGGTTGGGAGAAAAAGAAATTATTCTCGAAATCATTGAATTGGACTGTAAGTGCGCGACCGATGTCATGACGCCGCGAAGCCAGGTGGTGGCTCTTCCATTTGATCTTGCATTGACGCAGATGTGTGAAGAGGCACGCAAGCAAACCTTTCGTCGCATACCCCTATACAGTGAAACGCTCGATCAAATGGTCGGTATCCTGGACACACGCAAACTTTTTCTGAATCCGGAGGGAGATCTTTTCGAATGCACTGAGTTGCCCAGTTTTGTGCCTGAATCCATGAACCTACTCGCGCTTTTTAAAAGTTTGCAGCGCCAACGGCGTGGTATGGCGGTGGTTGTGGATGAGTTCGGTGGCCTCGCAGGTGTGGTGACCATGGAGGATATTCTTGAAGAAATTCTTGGGCCCATACGAAACGAAAACGAATCTGAGGCGTTTGAAATTGAAGTCCTTGCACCCGGTAAATGGCGCGTGAGCGGTTTGCTTGAGGTGGAGGCTTTTCGGGAATATTGCCCCTCCCTGGAAGAAGTGGTCGAAGTCGACACCATGGGCGGGCTCTTTACCATGAAATTGGGTTATGTTCCGGAGGCTGAAGAAACCGTTCTATTTGGGAATCTCAAATTGACATCCAAGATTGTGGGCGAGCGCCGAATCAAGGAGCTGCTGGTTCAACAAATGGCACAGCACGGGAATGCACCTTCCGAAAACAAGGTAGCTCAATGAATTTGGTCCTTGGAATCGTGTTCTTCTTCGGGCTTGCCCTGTCCTTTCTTTTTTCTGGCATGGAATCGGGAATGCTTTCCACCAATCGACTTGCCCTGCGTCGAAGGGCGCGCCAAGGCGATAAGTCTGCCGCTTCCCTGATGGGCTATCTGGATGAAACCGAATCGTTTCTTTGGACCGTGCTCGTTGGCAACACACTGGCCAATCTGATGATCGTGGCTCCGTTGCTCTGGGCTTTGAGGGTACTGATGCCCTCCTATCCATGGGGCTCAGCTATTTTGCTGGTTGCGTTGTTGCTCGTACTCTACGCCTTTTGCGATCTTCTGCCGAAGTTACTCTATCGTCACTTTCCGGATCAATTGACCGTGGCATCGGTGAGGCCTTATCAGTTGTTTCACGGTCTTCTCTCACCCTTGGTGTTTGTCGTTTCTGGTTTTGCCAATCTTCTACACCGAATCACCGGAGGCAAAACCCTCAGTGCCCGATTGTTTTCCAATCGAGATGAAATGCGCCAAATGATGGCCCTATCCAGCCAGAACCTCACGATTGAAGAAACATCGATGATTGATCGGGTCATGGACTTGAAAAGTCGATCTTTGGTCAGCGTGATGACTCCCATTCATGCAGTGGTGAGTCTCAATGCCAAAGATACCATCGAACATGCCGTAGGGGTTGCACGAGAGGAATCCCTGATGCGCTTTCCCGTGTTTGATCTGCACAATGGTCAACGTGTCTTCATGGGCGTCTTCCTTTTCAAAACGCTCCTGCATGATTGGCAGCAATGTCGTCAGGAGCCTGTAGGAGAACACTTGACGGGTGTCTTGCGACTGTCGAGCACGCTTTCGGTGGATGCAGCACTCAAGAAGATGCTGGAGGCGGGGCAGAGGGTCGCTCTCATAGTGGATGATGAGCAAAAGGAAATGGGTTGGGTCAATTTGCGGGACATTCTCAAAATCATTTTCGGTGAAGTGAATCTTTGATCATGGAGTCCGATGAATCTATTTGGGTCGTGCTGCAAATAGGCTTTGTCCTTCTGTTGGTTGCCTTGAATGGTTTCTTTGTGGCAGCTGAGTTTGCTCTCGTCAAAATCCGTGATTCACAAATTAAACCCCTGATTCGCAAGGGAAACCGCAAGGCCATCATGACCCAAAAGGTGTTGGACCATCTGGATGCTTCCTTGAGTGCCTGCCAGCTTGGTATTACCCTGGCCAGTCTGGCTCTGGGCTGGGTGGGGGAGCCGGTTTTTGCCGCCCTTCTGGAACCCGTTATGGAAGCTTTTTCCATTGAATCGTTGCGGCTCCAGCATAGCCTCTCCTTTTTATTTGGTTTTTCCGTCATTACATTCCTGCATATCACCGCTGGAGAACAGGCTCCCAAGCTGTTGGCCATTCAGAACCCATTACCCACCTCGCTTTGGGTTGCCAAGCCGCTTTGGTGGTTCAGTAAAGCCTCTTACCCCTTTATTTGGGCATTGAACGAAGCCTCCAATAAAATGCTGCGATGGGTGGGTATCGAATCGGTTTCCGAACACGATCTCATTCACTCGGAAGAGGAATTGAGAATGCTCATTTCCGATACGCATCGCCAGCATGGGGGCACTGTGCTGGAAAGGGATATTGTGTTCAATGCCATGGAACTGCGCCAGAGGCTGGTAAGAGAGGTCATGCAGCCCCGGCCAGAAATTGTCTATCTCTCTACGGACATGACACTCGAGTCCTGTCTGGATATTCTGAACAAGGAACGCTATTCCCGCTACCCGCTTTGCCAGGATGGTAACCCCGATCAGGCATTGGGTGTGATTCACTTCAAAGACTTGTATGCATCCCACGACCGTTTTGAATCCGTCCACGACCTCCAGCAGATTGCCAGAAAAATCATCTACCTGTCTGAAACGGCTCGCCTGGAAAAGGCCCTGCAGCTTTTTCTCAAGCACAAACTCCATCTAGGAATGGTGGTTGACGAATACGGCACAACTGTCGGGATGATTACCCTGGAAGATGTGCTCGAAGAACTGGTGGGAGAAATTCAGGATGAGTTCGATCAGGAAATGCCCATGGTCATCCGCCACAAGGACGGATCCTATGATCTCATGGGACAATGTCCTTTGCACGAATTGACCGATATCATTGGTTATGAAGTGCAGGAGGAAGGGATCAACACGGTCAGTGGCTGGTTGACTCAGCAACTGGGAACCTTCCCCAAGGTAGGGGATGAAGTGATACGCCATGGTTACCAATGGAAAGTCACCCAGATCTCAGGCCATCTGATCGAGCGCCTGCACCTGAAGCCCTCGGTTGAGGCATCAGATGAGTGATTGTGTTCCCTTCGCTGCCTGATGTAACCTTTGGCACGTGACACAGGAAGAGTTGCCCAAAGAGGCCGATATCGTGGTGATCGGGGGAGGCATTGCCGGATGTAGCGTGGCTTATCATTTGACCCAGATGGGTGCCAAAGATGTGCTGCTACTCGAGCAGAATCAACTCGCTGGTGGAACGACCTGGCATGCTGCAGGCATGGTGGGTCGTTTGAGAACTTCCAACAGCTTGACGCGAATCAACCAATACAGCGTGGAGCTTTATGCCGGGCTGGAGGCGCAGACAGGTTTTCCAACAGGTTGGCAACAGGTTGGCAGCCTAGTGGTGGCCACTTGTCAGGAACGCATGGTTCAACTCCATCGGACTGCAGCCATGGCGGGGCATCTAGGTGTGGAGGCAGCCATGATTTCTGCTGACCAAGCCCAGGAGAAATGGCCTCTTATGCAGGTAGAGGATATCGAGGGCGCTGTTTGGTTGCCCGGGGATGGAAAGGTGCTGCCCAAGGAAACCGCTCTGGCTTTAGCCGAAGGAGCTCGCCAGCAGGGTGCCCAAATCATGGAGCACGTTCCCACCGAAGCTATCCTTCACGACAATGGCCGCGTTACGGGCGTCAAAACTAAGAGCGGCATTGTCCGCGCGCGCCAGGTAGTGCTTGCCTGTGGCATGTGGTCCCGTCAGCTAGGGCACACTTGTGGGGCTTCCATTCCCCTGGCGCCGGTTGAGCATCACTATGTCGTATCCAACACATTCCCGGGTGCTCATGATGCCTTGCCTTGCCTGAGGGATCCCGATCACACCATTTATTTGCGAGGTGAAGGAGATAAAGTGCTTTTAGGAGCTTTTCAGGCCTATACCAAACCCTGGTTGGCGCATCCCATTCCAGGCGATTTCTCATTTGATTTACTGGAGCCTGACTGGGAAAAATACGCTGAGCCCCTGGCTGCAGGAGAGCGACGCATCCCCGGGCTCGCCAAGGTCGGCTACGAGCGTTTTGTCAACGGCCCGGAGAGTTTCACCCCGGACAATCAATTTCTACTGGGTGAAACCCCTGAGCTCGACGGGCTCTTCGTCGCTGCAGGCTTTAATTCCGCGGGGATTGCCTGCGCGGGGGGAGCTGGGCGAGAACTTGCTTACTGGATGATTCATGGACAACCCAGTATGGACCTTTGGTCTGTGGACATCCGACGATTTGGGAAATGGGCCTCGAACCGACGCTTTCTCACGGATAGAGTCACTGAAGTCCTGGGTCTTCACTACCAAATGGCATGGCCCAACCGAGAGTTTGTGACAGGGCGCGATGTACGCAGAACCCCGATTCATGAGGCGCTTACTCGAGCCGGCGCCTGCTTTGGTTCCAAGAGCGGTTGGGAACGACCCAATTGGTATGGTAATCCTGGAGAGTCTCCAACAATGTCCTACTCTTTTGGGCGACAAAATTGGTTTGAATCTCATGCAAAGGAGCACCTTGCAGCACGACAGCAGGTGGCCCTCTTTGATCAATCTAGCTTTGCTAAATTATGTGTTCAGGGTAAGGATGCAACTCGTGCTCTTCAATGGCTCTGTGCCAACCAGGTCGATGTTCCAGTAGGGCGAACGGTCTACACAGGTATGCTCAACGACCAGGGCGGTTACGAGTCTGATCTGACCCTGGTGAGACAAGCTAAAGACGTTTATTATTTAGT
>Ga0255776_10002511_pt1 | contig 20425 bp, 14 predicted proteins | sample 071ome_19_FD_179974 | JGI IMG/M metagenome (GOLD analysis project Ga0255776, IMG submission 179974) | Coastal salt marsh microbial communities from the Groves Creek Marsh, Skidaway Island, Georgia - 071413AT metaG (version 2) | ecosystem: Environmental > Aquatic > Marine > Intertidal zone >... | reverse complement strand
GGCGCGTCGAAAGAGCCAACAACCTGCGGTCAACATGGTCACAAACATCCCCTCGCTCAATGGACCCTATCGTCAGGAAAACTGGAACACGCTCTTGATTCAAAGAGAGAATGGGCGTTTTTCAGAACTCGCACATTTTGCTGGTTTACAAGCTTCGGATTGGTCGTGGTGTCCTGTTTTCATGGATGTCGATTTGGATGGATACCAGGACGTGTTGATTTCGGCGGGTTATCCGCATGATATGCAAGACATGGATACACTTCGCGAGATTCAATCCCGTCAGCATGACTGGGACAGATATCAAAACGAAGACGCCCGACAAAAGGCATTTACACAGGAAATGATGGAACACATTCGACTTTATCCAAAGCTCGACATGCCCATCGTATCCTTTCGCAATCGAGGCGACGGCTTTTTCGAAGAAATGACCGATCAATGGGGAACGCATCATTCCGGTGTTCATCAGGGGTTCGCCACCGGGGATCTGGATGGAGATGGGGATTTGGACCTGGTTGTGAACAACCTCAACGCACCCGCAGAACTTTACCGCAACGATTCCACCCAACCACGTGTGCTGATTCGTTTGACGGATCGGACATCCAACCATCAAGCCATCGGAACCCAACTTGAATTGGAGCAAAGCTCCATGCCCCAACAATCTCGTGAAATCATTGGTGGAGGCCGTTACTTATCAGGAAGCTCGACGGACATTGTTTTTGCAATCGCACCCAAAGATGCAAAAAAGATTTTGAAGATCACGTGGCGCGACGGTTCCGAAACAAGCATCCCGAATATTCAATCCAACCACCGCTATCTGATTCAACGTGTGGAGACGCCGCACCAACAACCAAGCTCCAGTTCCAAATCAAAACCGGACATCGCGCCCATGTTTGTCGACGCATCCGAAAAACTCAGGCACCGTGCGGAGGTTTCCCCATCCAATGATCAATTGAAACAACCTTTGCTGCCCTGGTCCTTAAGTTTTCAGAGTCCCAGTTTGGCATGCTCCGATCTGAATTCCGACGGTCGACCTGACATCGTGATCGGAGCAGAACACACGCACAAACCGATCGTCTTTCAAGCACAACCGGACGGCACCTTTACTTCCACCGATCTGAACATCAACTTGTGGAATGATGCATCCGGCATGTTGGCCTTGCCGATCGCACCGAACAGCACACACCTGTTGATGGGACTAAACGGATACGAAAGTCAGGATCGGCCCGCCCTCACCGAGCACAATCTGAAAGGACAACATCGCAGCCTGTATTCAAATCGCATGTTCGGCGCGGGACCAATGGCAGCAGGCGCGCTTTCAGGCGAGGGAGGATTGAGTGTTTTTATCGGGGGTCATGCGGTCAGTGGCAATTATCCCACCTCCCACCCCTCGCTGATGGTACGACAAACCCAGGGCGGCTGGATGATTGATGAGGCTAACACATCTGCCGTGCAATCCATCGCATTGCCACAAAGCGCCGTGTGGAGTGATCTGACGGCTGATGGTTATCCGGAATTGATCGTCACCAGCGAATGGGGACCGGTTCATGTCTTTGAAAATGTAACGGGCAAACTGGTGGAGCGAACCAAGGATTGGGGCTTTGCTGATATGACCGGGCTATGGAAAGGAGTTACCACAGGGGATTTTGACGGGAATGGTTTGCTCGACATCGTCGTCGGCAACTGGGGCTTCAACAGTCCGTGGAAAGCCACAGCGCAGCAACCACTCAAAATGTATTACGGAGCCTGGACGCGCCCCGGTCGTTTTGATTTGTTGGAAACGGAATATCATCCGGATGGCACATTGGCTCCCCTTCGGTCTCTGGCCGAAGTCGGTCAGGCGTTGCCGTTTCTTTTCTCGGGCTTAAGTGGGTTCAAAGACTATGGCAACCGCTCTGTCGAAGAATTGTTGGGCGATAAAATGGCTAACACACAAATAATGGCAGCCACAACACTTGAATCCATGGTGTTTCTAAATCAAGGCGGCGGGAACTTTCATCCCATCCCCTTGCCCACCGTGGCTCAGCAGGCTCCCGTGTATGGATTTCAATCAGGCGACCTGGATATGGATGGTCATGTGGACTTGATTCTTGGGCAAAACACTTCCCACACGCGTCCCGGTTTTCCTCAACAAACTTCAGGATCATGCCGGGTGTTGTTGGGAAATGGGGATGGCACATTTTCCGTTTCAGGCATCCGGGAAACCGGCATCGACATCCGGGGAGACATGCGGGCGATTGCTCTCGGCGATTTGAATCAGGATCATCGAATGGACGTTCTCATCACCCAAAATGAAAACGCCACCAAACTCTATCTCAACCATTCCAACACACCTGAAGGAACAGCTATCAATTTTGAGGCATCCAAAGAAAATCCACAGGGCATCGGAGTCCAATATCAATTCCAATACACCGACGGAACATCCGGCCCCATCCATGAAATAACAGCCGGAAGTGGCTGGTTGGCGCAGAATCAGCCCATTGGTTTATTGGCTGGATCTTCAGAACCGAAAGTGCTGTTCATTCGCTGGCCCGGGGGAAAAACACAGCAATACCCCTGGGCGGATCTTCCCAAATCGATACGCATCAAGGCTTCGAATTTGCCTGATCGCCCCTGAGGTTCTCCATGATCATCAGGGAAGGATGGGGCAGTTGTTGATACTGCTCCTGATAATCCGAATGCACTCCGTGTTTCACGTAAGCTCCACCGAGAAGGATATCGGGAAATCCGTCCCGGTTGAAATCACCCGTATCCATGGTCATCCACCGCCCCCAATGTTCTTGAGTTGGAACCGAAGCTTGCAATCCTTGTGCTCCCTTGTTCTCCAGGTAGACGAAGGTCTGAGGATTGTCCAAGGACCAGTCTGGATAAAAGGCAATGGCCGCCAGATCCATATCACCATCCAAATCAAAATCCTCCGCCACCGCTTTGATCGCACCGTGCATGGGGTAAAAATGTCGTTCCTCAAACTCCAGTCCTTCTCCTTTGCGGAGCAGAATCCGGATACCATGGTAGGGCTTTAACGGAGCATTTTTGATTTCCATGTTGTTTCCGTTCACCATGAGGAGATCCATCCGTCCGTCCTTGTCCCAATCAACGAGATCAAACTGATTGTAACCGTACCCCGCGAATTGCTTGATCAGCACTTCCCTGGAAAAGGATCCGTTGGCATCCTGTCGAAACCAGAGTAATTCCTGATATTGCTGAGCGGTGAGGATCAACACATCCAGGCGTCCGTCCCCGTCCATGTCATGCACCTTGGCATTCAGAGCGCCCGCCACATCCAGGAGAACGGTTTCGGATTCGAAACGTCCCGACTCGTTTCCCCAAAAGATGGAAACTCTTCCCAAAACCCCGGCCCCAAAACCCACCAACAGCAGATCCTCGTGCCCATCCTGATTCAAATCAACCGAAAGTGTTTGAGTGAGACGATGGTATCCTTCCACGAGGATTTTGGATTGGAGTTGATCGTTATCGGACACGGTGACATCCATGACCTGACCACGTTCCTTGTCTTCCAGAAAATCACCCAGCAAGCTCAGGCGAAAACCATTGTCCAACGCCTCCACCCCAACCGGCTCTGAGTCACACGATTTGTTCAGCATCAAACGCCCTGTTCGATCGAACACCTGCAACGCGTGATATGCTCCTCTGCCTATGTAGAAATTTTGTTGACCGGCATCCCAATGAGTCAAAGTGATCAACTCATCAGCAGGCAGATCCATAGGCGGTTTTGTGGGCCTGAATTGTGCCAAAGGAACAGGATCAGCGATACCCGGAACCTGATCTTCCTGGGCTTCATCAGATGCGAACACTAGAAAATATTCCGACAACGTTCGCAGGTCGCTTTCCTCCATGACGGGTTCGGAAGGCATCAACGCACTATCCACATTGTTTTGAAACGGTCCATAGATATTGGTGTAACCCAGATAATTCGACATCCAGGTCAGCACAAAAGGCCAAGTATTTCTGGGCACCTGGGAAGGTGAAGGAAGGAGATGGCACCGTGTGCAACGCTGAATGGCAAGGGTGTAACCTGGATGATCCTCCGGGCGTTGATCCCGCGCTCCGGACGGAAGCTCCTTAGATTCCCATTCCAGTGACACATGCGGAGCCAGAGGTTTAACCACAGGTAAGGGAATGACATCCACCGAATCCTGATTGAACCAATAGAAAGCCACCCCAATCATGCCAGTCAGCAGCACGAGCAGGAACAACATGGATTTGAATGGTTTCTGGTTTCCCATGGAGGTATTGAACGCACCCAAGCCTAACCAGAATGCGCCCACGACACCATTCAAATTGAATCACTTCGATTCGGTCATTTCTCAAGCTTTTGAAAAACCACAAAAAAAACGAAAATCCGACAGAAAAAACTTTACGCTTTGCAAATCATGCCGATAACCTAAATGACTTATTCATGGAACTCGAAATCAGGAGGTCGTGCTGTTTTTTCACTTTTGTAAAAGGGATTGAACGGTGACCTTGTCGATTTGAGTTCCAAGTCAACCACAAGAAGATAGAACCAAAAATGAATCGAGCGATCCAACACCAACTTGGGTCCGTGTTGTTATGCGTTTGCCTGCTTTTCTGCAAGGCAAGCCAGACATGGGCTATTGACGCGAATCCAAACACCTACACTATTCAACAACCCGACGGCACTCCCGTTGGATTGCGCATACGTGGTGACGAATGGTTTCATCATGAGGAAGATTTAAATGGATATACGGTCATCAAAGATCGGGACTGGTATGTCTACGGGCGTCGTGATCAAGCCACGGGCCGCCTGGTCTCCAGCGGATTACTGGCAGGCATTGACAACCCAGCCGCCAATGGTCTCAAGCCGGGAGAACTGCCTTCCAAGCGTGTACGCAATGAACGTGCACAGAACCTGGGCTGGCCATCGGCGGCTCCCGGAAATCAGCAGGATGGCGGAACCTCGGCCTCCAGCGTGGCGGCAGCGAGTGGTGGTGTGTTGAAAAACCTTGTTGTGCTTATTCGTTGGGCGGATCACACCTCCCGCACTTTACCGACTTCGGCGGATGTCGATGTGCTCATGAACAACGCGGGACCTCACCCGACACTTGCTCCGACAGGGAGTTTGAAGGACGTGTATCTGGAAAATTCTTACGGAGCCCTTTCCATCGAATCCACTGTGGCCGAATGGGTGACTTCCGATCAGACCGAACAATACTACGCCAATGGACAAAGTGGTTTGACCTCACTGACACATGACGCGATTCGGGACGCTCTGACCAAGGTGGATCAGTTCATCAATTTCAGTGAGTTCGATGCGGACAGCAACGGGGTGATCGACTGCATCACATTCCTCCACTCGGGATACGGAGCCGAATGGGGAGGCACCGATGCTTTTGGTACCTATTATACCGACCGGATGTGGTCTCACAAATGGTCGATTTCAGGCGGCTGGACCAGCAACGAAGGCGTCACTGTCGGAGCCTACCACATCAGCCCGGCAGTATGGGGCACCAGTGGATCCAGCATTGGCCGCGTGGGAGTGATCGCCCATGAGACCGGGCATTTTCTCGGGCTTCCCGATCTTTACGATACCGACAGCAGTCCCGGGAATGGAATCGGATCCTTTGGATTGATGGCAAACTCCTGGGGATTTGATGGTTCACAAAAGTATCCCCCTCACATGTGCCCCTGGAGCAAAGTACAACTCGGTTGGTTGAGCCCAACGGTGATTGATACCGCGGGGACCTATACGATCCAACAGGCTGAAACATATTCGGCGGCGTATCGCATTGACCTGGGATATCCGTCACAGGAATATCTCTTGATCGAAAACCGTCAACCGGTCGGGTTTGACGGAGCAATGCCACAGGGCGGACTGGCCATATGGCACATCGATGAACAATCCTCGCACAACAGTGAAGGATACCCTTCGAATGGCGGCTGGACCGGTTCGCACTATCGCGTGGCACTGCTACAGGCCGATGGCAATTACAACCTGGAGAAAGGAAACAACCGCGGTGACGCCTACGACACCTGGCATGCAGGAGGTAACAACGAGATCACGGTGTCCAACGATCCGCTGACCGGCCCCTTCCCCAATACGGATGCCTACCAGGGAAACGTGTTCGTTCAAACCGACAACCGAATTTACAACATTAGTACCGCAGGGAGCAGCATGACCTTTTCATTTTCCATTGTGGGGGCGCCGACGGATCCTCCGGCTACTCCAACGGGATTGTCTGCCGTTTCCATTTCGCATGATCAAATTCAATTATCCTGGATCGACCAGGCACTGGATGAAACAGGCTATCGGGTTGAACGCTCTGTAAACGGAATTGATTTTGCCCAAATCACATCATTGGCATCCGACTCGGTCAATCATACCGATACCGGACTTACACCGAATACCACCTATTGGTATCGAATCTATGCCGTCAACGGAGCAGGTTCCTCGGATTTTTCCAATGTCGATTCGGCCACCACCCTGCCACCACCACCTCCGCCTGCTGCTCCGACCGGATTGACAGCGACACCCACTTCCGACTCAAGCATCACCCTTTCCTGGTCCGACAACGCCATCGATGAGACCGAGTACCGCGTCCATCGCAGTCCGACCGGATCGGGTATTTGGACAACGATTGCCACTTTGCCAATGGATAGCACCGGGTATGGAGACAACGGACTCAGTCCATCCACCGATTATTCCTACCAGGTGGCAGCCATCAATGCATGGGGTGAATCAGTTTCCAGCATCGTATCTGCCACGACACTGGCTGCACCCGCTTTTGCTGATACATTGGCCGCTCAAGACATAGCGGTTTCAGGAACGGTTTCAGGAACTTACACCTCGACACATAGCCCGGACGGCCTGTTCCAAATTATCACCGAACAGGAATCAGGTGGCAAACCCAGTAAACGCCGTTCGTTTCTGGAGCATCAATGGAATTTCCCCAATGTGCGCGGTGGTGTGGCCATTACACTGTTCGTCAATGCCTGGGCGCCGGCCAATGACGAAAACGACGAGTTTGCCTTTGAATTTTCCACCGATGCCGGGGCCAACTGGTCTTCCTTGCTGACAATTCCCTCCGGGAGCAGTCCGGACACACTCTATTCCGCTTTGCTTCCAAGCAGCGATCCGACCGACATGCTCATCCGTGTCGTGGATACGGACAATACCCAGGGAAACCGATCGCTCGATTCAGTGCATATCGATGCGGTGTATCTGCGAACAGATCTGGACCCCAATGATACCCCGCCCGCTGCGCCTGCCAATCTGATCGCCTATGCCGTATCGGCCAGTGAAATCCAATTGAACTGGGATGATCTCTCAAATAATGAACGAGGATTTCACATACGACGCTCCGTGAACGGAATCGATTTCACCGTCATCGACACCGCCCCCGTGGATGCCATCAGCTACCTGGACCGAACAGCCTCTCCTGACACCACCTATACCTATCAAGTCGAAGCCTACACCGCCAGCTTCACAGTCGCATCCAATACGGCGACGGCCACCACGCCGGATGCCATGGTTCTTTCCGCCAACGGATACAAAAGGAAAGGGAAAGCGCAGGTCGACTTGACTTGGTCGGGAGGTTCGGAAGTGACAAGCGTAGGCATCTGGAGGAGTGTGGATGGTGGGAGTTTCGTCAACATTGCAAGCGTCAGCCACAATCCAGGCGGAACGAGCTATACAGACGTCACAAATCTTAAGGGCAGCTTCTTCGTAGACTACGAGGTACGTAGCTCGACCGGTGAGCTGAGCTCAAACACGGTGACCGTGGTCTTTTAAACCCCGGCACCTTATTCAAGGCAATTCCACCACCTGAGTCCAATGGGCGTCGCCCAGTTCGGCGACAAAAGCCTCGGCGGCCTGTTCGGCGGCAGATCGGCTCGGGAAAAGGGCGAAGGTGGTGGAGCCGCTTCCGGACATCAAACTCACTTCGGCCCCAAGTTTGCGGAGGGTTGTCTGGAAAATCTCGAGGAGAGGATACTTCTCGAGAACCGGACCTTCCAGACTGTTGAAAAACAGATCGGAAGCTGAGGCAAGATCAGAACCTTGCAAGGCTTCGACCAATCGTTTGCCTTTGCCGGGTTGGCCGTTCAACAAATCGGGGAACCGCTGCAGACTTTGATATGCCCATCCGGTGGATACTCCAAATCCAGGTTTCACCAGAAACAATCCTTTGTTTTTCAAGGCTGGAAAGGGTGGAAGCGAGACGACCTTTTCCCCCCTGCCATCCGCCAGGGCAGGATTGTTTTGGAGGAAGAACGGCACATCCGACCCGAGAGCGGCTGCGATTTCCTGGAGTGCTTCATCGTTCAGAGGTTTGCCCGTCATTTCATTCAACGCGTTCAAGGTGACACCGGCATTGCCGCTGCCGCCCCCCAATCCCGCCTCCATTGGAATCCGCTTGTCGAGGTGAATGGATACGGTCGGCTCCAGATCGGCTTTTTCATAAAAGCCCCTCGCCGCCCGGGTGATCAGGTTGTCGGATCCCGGACTGAGATCCGCTCCGTCGATCGTCAAATGAATGCCCCTTTCCCCGGAAGGTTCAAACGTCAGGAAATCACAAAGGGGCACTGGGAACATCACCGTTTCCAGTTCATGGAAACCATCCTCACGCTTGCCCAGAATGTTGAGCAGTAGATTGACTTTGCAGGGTGATTGTTTTTGGAGCATGGAAAAAGTGGGGTAATTCAACAAAAAAGGCGCCAACATTCAAGCTGGCGCCTTTCGATGAAAGTAAATGGTTGATCAATAGTCGAAAACACGGAAACGACTTCCAACGATCGGGAGCATGTCACCACCGCTGAAGCCGAGATCGCTGTCAGCTGCGTATGTGGAGTCCGACACCAGGCTGGGAGTGTAGTTTTCCGGGTAAATGACTTCGTCCTTCACTCCGACAGGGTCGTAGCTTGGGATTGGGAAAGTGACGATTTCGTAAATCCCCACAGCCGTGCGCTTCACGGACTGGTTGAAACCACGGATGAACCCGGTGGTATAGGATTGCTCGGGACCTTCCCAGAGAGCGGTTTGCTCCATGGAGTGACGCATTTCCCCAAGACGGGCAAATTCGGTCACGTTTCTCATGCCACGGCCGAGCTTCTGCTCAGGACCGGCACATCCGGTTGCCAAAACCACAGCAGCTACACCTGCCAACAAAATGGACTTTGAAATACGCATCATAATTAAGACTTTGGTTGCGGAGAGACTAATCATCACTCCAAGCTTGTAAAGGTTTTTTCGTTTATTTTGGACTTTTATCCGTCGGTTTTCGTTCGAAATTTCAAATATATGAGCAGGAACTATGCCTCCTCGGCCTGTTTTCGCTCATCCCTGCGCGCCCAAACACGCGAAATCAACACACTCAACTCATAAAGCAAGTGCAACGGTAATGCCATCAAAATCAGGGTAAACGGATCACCTGTCGGCGTCAAAAACGCACAAATGGTCAAATTGGCGATCACCCAATAGGGTCGGAAGGTATTGAGTTTCTTATAATCCAGGAATCCGATTTTAACCAAGGTCAATAACACCACCGGCAACTGAAAACTCAAACCCATGGCCAACATGAATTTGATCACAAAGGTCATGTAGTCGCGGGCATTCCATTCGTCTGCAGAAAATCCAAGCCAGTTTGAAAATTGTACCAGTGCAAGAATGGCAATTTTCATCATGACAAAGTAGCAGAAAAGTATTCCCAGAATAAACAAACCGACACCGAATCCGGTCGTCTGGTAAAGGAATTTCTTCTCGTGGATCCTGAGCGCAGGGAGGATGAACTGTCCCAGAAAAAAGAAGACAAATGGAGCCGAAATCACCAATCCTCCATAAAGCATCAAATGGAATGCAACCAGAAATCCATCGACGGGCTTGTAGTTTTTCAGACGATCGCGCAGAGCGTTGAGAGGGTTCTCCGTGCTGGGCTCCAGACTGAGGAGTATTCGATCATCTTCCTGAATAGGAACAAGCTTCAAGCTGTGCACTTCATCCAGGTTTTCGATTTGAATGGTATTGGTGAGTGAAAGAATGGAAATATTCGCTATCCGGGTATCCCCTAAAGTCAATCCTACAAGATGATTGCTGTTCAACTTTTGGATTTCAGCTTGTTCCAGCGGTGCTTTGAGGATCGCGATGATGTTGTCCAGCATGGAAAAACACACCACCATGCTGACAATGACGGCGACCATGCACTTGATCAGAGTCCATCGTAGATCTTCGAGATGTTCCAGGAAGGTTTTAACCGGGCCGCCACCTTCTGCCTCATCCCATTCCTGATCCACGACGAGCTCATCGTTGGGACGAGGCTCTTCTTCGCTCATGTGGGGTCAATCGGGTACGAGAACCGCGGCTTCAGGCCTTGGACGTATCGGCGGCTTCTTCCTTACCGGGAGCTGCGCTGCCTTCGCCTGTTTCAGATTCCTGGGGAATAGGTGCCGGTTCGGCAGCCTTGCGAGGAGGCGCCGAAGCAACGGAATCCTCTTCCATGGCCTGGTGGAGGTCTTGTTGGACGTCCTTGGTGGCCTTTTTGAATTCTTTAATTCCCTGACCAAGCCCCTTGGCCAGCTCTGGCAATTTTTTGGCGCCGAAGAAAATGAGAATGACGACGAGCAGAAGGATCACTTCAGGACCCTGAAGACCGCCAATCAACGCAAATTGAGAATGAAGATACAACATATGAAACAATTCGTTAAATCATCCCGATTGAAAATGAGCAAAGCAAGATCAAAGTAACATGATCAAACCAGCAATCAACCGGCTTTTGGGTACGACATTTGTAAGTTACTGAAGCAGGACGAATTCGCCGCGTCGGTTTTTCGAATAAGCTGACTCGGTATCACCATCGACAGCAGGCTTGTCTTCACCCCAGCTTTCAGTCGTGATTCTGGAGGAAGCAATGCCTTCCTTGACCAGAACATCCCGCACGGACAAGGCCCGGCGCTCGCCCAAGGTGCGATTGTACTCCTCGGTGCCACGCTCATCACAATGTCCTTCGATGCGAAGCTTCGCGGCGGGTGTGTCCTTGAGGATGTTCGCCACGGTGATGATTTTAGGCAACTCGCTGGCGTTGACGTTGTAACGATCGAAATCGAAATAGACGGTCGAAGTTTCAAGTCGTGTTTCCGCTTTGTCCGCGAAATCACTCAGATTCTCCGGAAGGGTATGACCATCTCCGTCCTCAAACTCAGTGCCTTGACTGAAATTATTATTATCAAAGCGATTCCCGCCGCCCAATCCATTATTGGGACTGGTCATCATGTCCCCGGCAGGGCCATCATCAATCCCGGTTCCTGATGTTCCTGATATGGGTATGGGGGTCAGGCCTGGCTTGGTCTTTTTGCAGCCAACGGCAATCACGGCCAAGGTGACCGCCAGAGTGAGTCGGATGAATACGGTCGGTAAATTCATGTTCTTCTTCGGGTATTGATTAAGGTTAAAAATTGACGCCTCAGCGCGCCCAACTGGGCTGTGATTGCTCTCCGGCGGTTTGTCGAATATCCTTGACGCGTTTCGTTGGAACGTCAAGCAAAGACAATGTCTTCCGGCGGTTTTTCTCACGCATAAAGACTAGATTACGCGAATTTGGAGCCCAACAGGGATCTTCCCCGGCAAACAACGGGGTTGCTTCGCCACCGGAAGATTCCACCACACAAATGGTTCCTCTCCCTCCAATCACCGATGTGAAAGCAATCCACTTTCCATCAGGTGACCAATCCGCTTCGGTAATACTTCCGCCGATCGATCCGGTGCTCACTCGACGCGCTGTTCCCCCGGTGGCAGGTATGGTATAAAGACGAACGCCGCCCCGGGCGGATGAGGTGAAACAAATCGACTGCCCGTCGTGAGACCAGGTCGGACAAGCTTCTTCTTCACGCGAAGTCGTCAGACGAACCACCCCCGAACCATCCTTGCGGGCGACATAAAGGTCGGGACTCCCGGCTTTGCTGAGGATCATGGCCAGTTTTCGACCATCGGGCGACAGGGCAGCACTGGTGTTGAGACCTGTATTGCGGGTGATGCGCGCGCGATTTCCTGATCTCAAGTCATGGGATACGATGTTGGGGCTCCCCACTTTGTAGGATGTATAATAGAGGCCCAGTTCCCCCGGAATCCAGGTTGGAGCGGCCACATTGGACCGGTCATTGGTCACCATACGGGCGTTGTAGCCATCAAAATCCGAAACAAAAATTTCCCAATGTCCGTTCACTTTCCCACGAAAGGCGATGCGCGTATGCCCGATACCATCGGTTCCAAGCACTGTTTTGACCACATCATTTGATAAACTGTGCGCCCGATTGCGTTCATCACCGGCGTCATAGCCGCGAAAAAACAAATTCCGACTGCTACCTGAATCCTTAAGCCGTCCTTCGAGTTTGGCCCGGCCACTGGATCCCAATAATTGGAACGTCGCCTCACTGGCCGGCACAACGATGAATCCCTGGATTTCCAAATCATACCGGAGGATGCTTGTTGTCGTGCTGGTAAACCCACTCAAGCTGATGGGGATTTTCTCGCCTTTGCGGGAACGATCAATATTCAGGGGATCGGGCTGAGCCGTAAGCCCCAGGATGAAACAGGCCAGGAGCGACCAGACAACACCTGCCTGAATGCGTGCTAATGGGTTTGTAGCATGATAGGGTCGGAAAAACATGGGAAGAGATTGAGTATCAGTTGATGTTAAAGTTAATGGTGAATGTTCGGTCGGAAAGTGATGCGCCTGCCGGCGGGGCATCCGGAATGCGGGTCACGCGATCCAGCAACCGCCCAATGGATTGATCCAAAGAAGCCACTCCGGATTTTTTGACGACTTTGGCGGAAACAATGGAACCATCGGTTCCCACCACCACACGGACCTGAACCGTTGCATTGCGATTGGAAAGGTTTTCTGACTGTGTCCACCGCCGATCATATGCAGCCTGCACTTTAAGTCCGTAATTACCCAGAGCACTGCCTAATACCGTGGTGACTCCTTTGAATTGACTGCCTCGACCCACGCGCTCAATTCTGCTTGGGTCAAAGTCGGCCGCCGGACTGCGCCGGGGGGGTGCGGGATTCACCTTTTTAACAGGCGGAGTATTCACAGCGGGCTTCGCGGTGTTCTTTTTGATGACGGTACTGATCTTGATAACCGGTTTTTTGGGTTTCTTGGGCTCTTCCTTTTTCGAAATCGTGTTTTCTTTGGGCAGTTCCTTCCTGGGCTGCTTGACCGGTTCCGGTTTGGGCTCGGGTTTGACCGGCTCCGGTTTCACGGGTTCAGGGATGACAACCGGCTCAGGCTCAGGCTCAGGCTCGGGTTGTTTGACGGGTTCGGGTTCAGGTTGTTCAAGCTCGGCTGGAGGTTGAACGGGTTCCGCAACAGGTTCGGGTTCGAGCTGGGGCTCTCCTTGAACATCGGCCGGATCATCGAACAACGATTCAATCACTGACGACGGCATCATGTGGAACGGCTCGATGTCCTGCTTGATTGGCTTTGTCGGAAGGAATCCGGCGCCAAATACAAGCGCCACCAGCAGGATCAGATGAAGTCCTGCCGAAGCAAAGATGCACTGTTTGTTGAGTCGACTCATGGTTATTGGCTCAATTCGTTTTTGAAATATATATTGTGCAATCCCAGTCCTTTGGCTTGGTCGAGCACTTTGTAAATATGCTCCCAAGCTGCTTTCATATCCCCCCGGATGACAAGCACCAAGTTGGGATTCTCCCCGAAGGACCGGGCCAGATCGGCCTGAAGCGCTTCCATGGAAACAGGCTGGGTTTCTATGAAGTAATTGCCCGCCGGATCCACCTCCACGGTCTTAAGATCCCGTTTCTCGGGCGCGTGATCGGCGACCTGCCCTTTGGGGAGCTGCAACTGGAGTCCCTGCTCCATCAACGGCGTCGTGATCATGAAAATAATCAACAGCACAAAGGCAAGATCAAGCAGCGGCGTGATGTTGATGTCGCTGAGCGTCACGAGTGCCGTTTTTTGTGTGTATCGTCGCATGTCGTATTTAGGCCTTAAAAACGTTTGTTAAAATGAAGTGAACACGAAGTACAAAAGTGCCAGCAGGATCAGATAAAAGATCAACTGGGGCACTTTGCGCCACAGTTTCTGTAAAAATGTTTCCTTGGATACATCCCGATGGTGATGGTTGTTTTCGCCACATGTCGGACACAGGTCCAGGAAGCGCGCGAACTTCTGACGACACTTCCGGCAAATGAGATGCAAATGACCGCCACACGACCGGCATTTATTCCGGTTCGCTTCGTTCTGGGCACTGCATTTGCCACATTGTATGTGCCCGGTGTTGCTGTTTCCTCCCATTGCGGCGGGTTAGTGATTCCTGTTATCATTCGTCAGGGATGTATTCAGTCTCCATTTTGGAAGCGAGCTCCTGGGCGAAATTATCCATTTCCACGCTGAGCACCCTGATATTATGGACCAACCAGTTGTAACCGAACATCGACGGAATCGCGACCAGCAGGCCGGCAACCGTCGTGACCAAAGCCCCGGCCACACCGGGCGCAATGGTGGTCAACTGCGCATTTTGTTGACTTGCCACGCTGGCGAACACGCTCATCACCCCCCACACCGTCCCCAGCAAACCAAGAAAAGGAGCACCGCTCACCGCGATCGCCAGCAGAATCAAACCCGACTCCAACCGGAGTGATTCCTGAGCCACTCCCCGTTCCAGGGCACGTTTGACGTGTTCCATGGATTTGAGAGAGATCATGTCTTCGTCTTTCCCTCCCTTTTCTTTGTGATGCCGCTGACAATCGGATAATTCACGATTCCCCATGGCATAAATCGTATAGAGCGGACACCCATCAACCTGGATGTTTCGCTTGAAAATATCCATCAGGCTCTTTTGTTGCCTGAACTCCTGATCAAACAGACGATTCAGCTTTCGTGCACGACGGATCTGCATCGATTTGGCCGCCATGACGGACCAGGCGAAAATGGAAAACAGGACAAGCACGATGATGATCGCCTTGCCTTCCGGGCGCGCCTCGCTCCATACATACAGGAATTCTACCTGCCCTTCTGCCAATAGGATTGGAATCATTTGTAAACCGTTGAAAAACCGGAACTGTTCAAAGGGACTAACCTAACACAAATCGAGACTCGTTTCAAAAAATATGGTGAGAATCATTTGAATCGACGAAGAATCGTCACCGTACATTCACGGTTATTTGATTGAACTTATTGGAAAGGACCGCGATAAATCGGAGGACACAAACCAAGCAGATCGAATGATGAATACTCAACACCTCCCGCGTTACTTTCGAAACTCGTTTTCATCCGTAAGGGTGTCCGGAGCTTTGTTCACCCTATTTGTCTATACCATCATGCCGACCAAATTGGATGCAGCAACCCCCTCGATCGTCGCTCACCGAGGCGCGTCCCACGCAGCCCCTGAAAACACCTTGCCCTCAGTCCTGCTGGCCTGGAAAGAACGTGCCGATGCCACGGAAGTGGATATCCACCTCACCAAGGACAATCAGGTCATTGTCCTGCATGACAAAACCACGGGCCGGACGGCAGGCACCGACATGAAGGTTGCCGATACCAATTATGAGGACCTGAAGCCACTCGATGTCGGCACCTGGAAATCGGAAAAGTATCAGGGCACCCGGATCCCCCTGCTCAAGGACATCCTGGCTCACATCCCCACAGGCAAGCGTATCTTCATTGAGATCAAATGTCCCAGCACGGTGCTGCCTCATCTGGAAAAGGTCGTGCGCAACTCCGGGCTTTCAGCGGAACAAACCGTTTTCATCGCTTTCGACTGGGACACCATTCGCCTGACCAAAGAGCGGTTTCCGGATTGCTCGTGTTTCTGGTTATCGGGGTTCAAACAGAACAAGGAGACACGCAAGTGGGAGCCAGAACCGGAAGAGGTCCTTCAACGGGCCATCGACGCCAAAGTGGATGGAGTGGATGTTCATCATGGAGGTCCCGTGGATCGTCGGTTTGTCGAATCGGCCAAATCCAAAGGACTCGAAGTGCATGTTTACACGGTGAACGACCCATCAGACGCAAAACGCATGCTGGAAGCGGGAGTGAACGGTATCACAACCGACCGGCCTGCCTTCATGAAAAAGACCTTGGAATTGGATTAAGAGCTTGGACAAGAATCCAGGGCTCTCAAGCCATGGCAGGTGTGATGCGCACCGGGATTCCTTTGGCGCCGAGGAAGGTCTTTACATCTCCCACTGTGTATTCCCCAAAATGGAAGATACTGGCAGCGAGCACCGCATCGGCTTTGCCCTGTTCGAGCACTTCCGCCATGTGCTCCAAATTGCCCGCGCCGCCACTGGCCACAATGGGAACCGAAGTGGATTCACTGATTCTCCGGGTAATCGCCAAGTCATAGCCCGCTTTGGTGCCGTCCGCATCAATACTGTTGAGCACAATCTCACCCGCCCCAAGCTCGACGGCGCGACAGGCCCATTCAACGGCATCCAGGCCCGTGTTTTTGCGACCGCCGTGCGAGAACACATCCCATCGATCATCGCCCACTTTTTTGGCATCGATGGACACCACAATGCACTGGCTTCCAAATTTTTGAGCACCCTGTCCAATCAGTTCAGGATTTGAGATGGCAGCGGAATTGATACTGACCTTGTCGGCCCCCGCTTTCAGCATCACGGACATGTCTTCCAGGGTGCGAATCCCCCCACCCACGGTCAAAGGCATGAAACAGCAGTCGGCAGCACGCTCGATGACATCCACCATGGACGCTCGGGCATGGGCGCTGGCGGTGATGTCAAAAAACACCATCTCATCCGCTCCCTGGTCATTGTATCGGAGCGCCAGTTCGACCGGGTCCCCCACATTGCGCAGCTCACCCGCTTCAGCACGGCCAAACTGCACTCCGCGGGTTACTTTACCATCATGCACATCCAGGCATGGAATCACACGTCGTGCCAACATGCATCCGGCATACCCGAAGCACGATCCATTTCACAGCTAAAAAGCAAATTGGGATCAGAAAGATGCCGGGTGCTCATTCGGCCATCTTGCGCACCGCTACGCGAAAACCACGATCACTTCCAGCTTCCAGGGGCGACTGTCTGAATCGATAAGCGGAACGACTGTTTCTGGCGTCAAAGAGGTAACTGCCACCCCGCAAAACACGTTCGGTGCCATTGAGAGGTCCACTGGGGTCAACTATTGTGCCGCCCGGATATTGATCCGCATACCAATCCGAACACCACTCCCAAACATTACCACTCATATCATGTAACCCCCAATTATTGGGAAGTTTTTGAGCAACGGGTTGGCTCCTGGCCGCGCTGTTCACAACGTACCAGGCATAATCACCCAACTTGGTGTAACTCAGATCTTCACCGTAATAAAAAGCAGTTCCGGGCAACTCGGATGGCTGGGCCCGGCAAGCATATTCCCATTGAGCCTCGGTCGGTAAAGCGCATACATAACCTTACATCAACAATTCCTGACCGTTCGCCTGCCGGGTTAACCATTCACAATAAGCGACAGCCGCAGACCAATTGATGTGCACCATGGGTTGTTGGCCGTCTGAACCAAACGCATTTCCCCTCAACGAAAACTGGGCATCATCATTGATCGGACAGTCAGCCGCCGAAAAGTTCACCCCCGTCTTGTCCCCCCCGTCGAGCAGATATTGACGAAATTGGTCAATGGTTACTTCGGTCTGCCCCAACCAATAATGATCATTGATGGTCACTGTGGTTAATGGCCCCTCATTGGCGGTGCGATCCAATTCGGTAACCGGACTCCCCATCACAAAAGTCCCTTCCTTGATAGGCAATAAGGTCATTTCCTGTCCGGAAATGAAGATGGGATTGCCTGGCTGAAGAGGATCAGGTTCCGTAGTGGGTGTTAATACATTAAATCGCCAAACGGCACCTTCTCTGGAAGCATCATCATTGCGGGCAATAATTTTCCAATACCAAATCCCTTCCGTCAGAGGCACATCAACCGCCCAATTGGGTTCCGTTAGCCCGGACGCAACTTTCGTTGTTGGAGTTGGATTATCCTTATCCAAATAAACATCGTAGCTGGTTACTGGAGTAGAGGCGGTCCAATCCAATTGCTCCAGCAACTGATTGGTAAAGTATGCGGCATTGTTGCCTGGAGACACATTGGCAAATTCTCCGGGTGTCTTGGTGCGGATGTTCAACCCATTTAAACGCCAATCCGTGCTTCCCGTAGTCTGCCAATCGTCCCCCAGGGTTTCAACCATGACGGCATCATGATACTGGCCTACATCTGAAAATGTCTGATTCCACTCAATCTCCATGGTTTCTCCCGCAGCAAGGGTCGCAGTGGCCACTTGAGCAGGCCCTTGAACCTTACCGCCGGCAGGATCGGTCGCATACACGTACCAAACCCGAACCTCTTTGGCTTCTCCGGATGGATTCTTAACTCGGGAGCGAACCTGAAAAGGGTCGTTCTGCTCCAACTCCAATACAGCTGAACCGGTAACAGGATGAATCAATTCCGTATCGAGAATAAAAGGCTGATTTCGACGAATCGACCAATCATTGTTCCCTGAATCCAATGAAATGGTCAACTCAGCCCAAAATTCTGAAGTATCCCAACGATTCTCCGGGTGATGGAACACTTTGACGTCATGATCGCCCGGGAACAGGTTTGGCACTTCCACCGTGGAACTCTGCACCGGCTAGGTCTGACCGGATATAAGCCAGGTCGAATTACTTACATTGCTGAGCGATCCATCGTCCAACCGTAGTCGGCCAATGAAATGTGCGTCGGGTATTTCGGAAGGCGATTCCTTGCTGACCAAAGCCCTGTAAAACTGGATCGGGAAAGCCTGCTTGTCGCCCACGAGTACGTCGGACAGCCGGAATGTCGACTCTTGAATATTGAACGGACCTTTGATTGCCGGGTCTGAAAAGGTCAGTTCATTGTCTTGCTGGATGTACAACGTGGTCCCGGCCACCAGGTTCTCAACCAAAATGTCATCACCGGCAACCATCAAGCGAGGTGCTGGCAAAGGAGCTTCGGCTTGTTCGCCGATGCGCCAAAGGATCACTCTGCCTGATGTGTCGGCACTGAGTATTCTACTGGCATCCTGACTGACATCCAAACTGATGATGGGAGATAAATGCCCTTCAGCGACACGAATATCGGTCGCGCTGTCCTGAGTGCGAATGGTGATTTTCCGGTCGACACCGGCTGTGGCATACCAATCCGTACCGGGAATCCACTCGAGATCCCATACCCCTTTCAGCCGGGAATCGATCTGATAGATGGGCGCAGGGTTGTTAGTGTCATGCAAGAAGACTTCGCCAAAATCATTGATCACCGCAAAGTGGGAATCATCCGGTGAGAAATCCAGTCCTTCAACATTTTTGGTCTGGGCAAATCCCCCCAAAGGTGCGCCATTCGCAGCATCCCACAAAAAAGTGATATTACCATTACCGGTTAATAATTTATCACGACCGTGGGAAAACCGAACATCGGAGGGAGGTGTGACCCCTCCTGTAAAACTAATGTCCTCCAGACCGCTCTCCATATTCCAAATCACCACCTTATGATCCGCGCTCACACTGGCCAACCTGAGGCTGTCATCCGAAAAATCCAGACCATTGATCACATCCTTTTGCTCCGTGAACTTGCCCAATGAAAAGTCCGCAACCCCGGACCATAACCAGACATCATGATCATCGCCAGCAATGGCCATCCAATTGCCATCCGGAGTGAACACACCATGGGTATAGGTCACACCCGTCTCACCAAAGGTTCGAATACGCTCTCCGGTTGCCGCATCCCAGTGAATGACAAACCCTTCACCGAAGGTAATAAAAGACCTGCCGTCAGGCGCCAACGCAGCCCCGAGTATACTGCCTGTTTCCCATTGTTGAAGTTCGACGGGAGTCGGTATCTCCTCGGCAGCTTCCTGAGAAATGCTTTTTAAAGGAGCAAGACCAAAGGTGAAAAGAATGAGTGTGAAGAGCCAAAGAGAATCCTTTGGGACCAGTGAATGCCTGTTCTTGTTCATGTCAGTTGGATGGGTTGATGCAGGTTGCTCAAACCGGATACCTCCTGTTATTTCCGGCAAAATCCTGTGATCCTTAACAATGATTTAGTGCCAAAATGGGTAAGGGTCAAGAAACTGTTGGGGATTGCTCCTCACGTAAAAGTCAGTGTTTGAGCTCATATCAGACATCCCAGTTGGAGGAAAAAAATGGAGCTATTCGATTTAAAGCACAAAAAAAGCCCATGCACGAGGCATGGGCTCTTGAAGGAGAAAAAGATCAGTGTTTTGGTTTATGCTCCGAGTGGCAGGCTTTGCAGGAAGCACCCAGTTTCTTGAATCCGGCCAGGGCACCTTCGATATCTTTCTTTTCGATGGCGGCAGCGGCGGCAGCGCTACCCTCACGAAGGTCTTTGGTGCAGGCGTCAGCCCAAATACTGTCGGGGCAACGACCGTCCTCCATCATCGTGTAGCT
>Ga0255776_10002508_pt1 | contig 20452 bp, 37 predicted proteins | sample 071ome_19_FD_179974 | JGI IMG/M metagenome (GOLD analysis project Ga0255776, IMG submission 179974) | Coastal salt marsh microbial communities from the Groves Creek Marsh, Skidaway Island, Georgia - 071413AT metaG (version 2) | ecosystem: Environmental > Aquatic > Marine > Intertidal zone >... | reverse complement strand
AGAACCTATCCGTACTGCGTCAGGGCTTAGATACAATTGAGAAAGAAATTAACGAATCATTAGGGGTTAAATAATGACTATCACTACAAATCCGTCACGCGACGAATACACATCAACAGCTGGTCAAACGGTATTTAATTACACGTTTAAGATTTATGCCAATACCGACCTTAATGTATACGTTACACCATCAGGTCAATCACCAGATGATTCAGCAGATTTAACCACTGATTACGTTGTTGATACAGGGACTATTGGTGATGAGGCTGGGGGTTTTATTACCTTTAACACACCCCTTAACAATGGTGATGCGGTAACTATTGTTTCTGCAATCCCTTATGACCGCACAGTTGATTACCAGAACAACGGTGACTTTCTTCCTGAAACCGTTAACGATGATAATGATCGACAAGTAAGCCAGATCAAGCAGATTCTTGAGCAGACAGGTAGGACGTTGCAGTTTCAAGAGTCACTTCAACGCGCATCAACTCTTAGCCTGCCTTCCCCTGTAGCTGGTAAGTTCCTCAAATGGAAGAGTGATAATTCAGGGCTTGAGAATGTTGATCTTTTAGATAGTGCAGTCGCAGCAGAAGGGCAATTATTTATATTTCCTACTCTTAGCGAAGCGGTAGCTAGTACCAATCTAGTTAATGGTGTTAGTGTAGAGCTAAAAGAGCGCACAACAGGAAACGGTGGCGGCGCTATGTGGGATGTTGTTTTAGCTTCTACTGTTACGCCTAACACGTTTGATATTGTGCAGTGTACGGGTGTGCCTACATTGGCTTTGGTGTTGCGGGTTGGGCAGACTATTGATATTAAACAATTTGGGGCAATCGAGGGTCAAGATGCAACAAACCAAATTAATGCGGCAACAGATAGGGCGCTTAATCACTCCATAATTGAACTAGGAGGGGACTATCTAGGCACAAATATAACAGCAAATAAGGCAGGCATAACATATAGAAACGGGAAAATAACAGCCCCTTTAGATTCTACTGAAAGCTGTTTTGTTGTAACAGCCGATTCTGTAACTTTTGATAATGTTGATACTTTTGTAGATTGGGCAAACTTGACCGCCCCTGGCACTGTTAATGTTGGCGGTATACATGCTAATAACGTAGATGATCTTAGAATTATTGGTGGTTCTTATCTTGGCGCTAGGTCTGACAGCTATGGCACTACAGTCTCAGAAATAAGGAGCGCGATTAATCTATACAGATGTACAAACGCCAAGATATCTCCAAGCAAAGTCGGTGAGGTAGGTTTCGTTGATGCTCTAGGTATTTGGGAAAGTTATAGTTGTGAAGTCGATGGAGGCTTATACGAAAACGGTCAATACTCTGGCATCGCAACAGCCACTGATGAAGGGTCAGCACCAATAGGAAATTACGGTAAGCACATTATTAGGTCGCCTAGAGTGCGCGGTATGGGCACAAGCTCAATAACCATTAATGATACAAGATGCCAAGTTATTACTCCTGATGTTGATGGTGGCTCAAACGGCGTTAATTTCGGCCATTCAGCAGGGCAGCCCGGTCTGGTTGGTATTGTTGCTGATAATAGTGCGCTGATCGGAGGGGTAATCAGGAATACTACATTACATGGTGTTGCTGTTGGTAATAGTAAAAATATCCGCTTGTTAGGTTCAATGATTGAGGATACAGGTGGTTCAGGTGTTCGATTGTTTGATAACTGTGATGGTGTGTACATTGGTGCAGGTTTAAAAATCAGGAGAACAACAGATACTCTAATTGGTCTTAGCATTGGCGATCTGGCAGGTTCTTATACTATTGATGGTGTAGATGGAGAGTCGTCAGACTCGCATGGTATATACGCAATCGGTGGGACAGAACTAAAAATCAGGAACGTAAAAATTAAAGATGTTGATAATGTTGGTGCTGGTAGAAACCTTGTGTTCTGGACAGCTTCAACTGTAGTTCCACCAGAGAAATTAGAGATTTCTGGCTTAGATTATAAAAACGTAAATTCTGCCTCCCCAGCCAACGCAGGAATCAAAGTCGATAACAGCGTAGCTGACCTAGCTGTTGATATCCATGATTGTGATTTGGTGGATGTTGAGTTTGGGAAGTTTAGTTTTGATGTTCAACCAACAACACCGAACATTTACAAGAACAGACTTTCTACTGACCCTTTGATTAGCTCAGTTTCCTTTGATGGAGCGTCCACATCTCAAGTTGTGACTAACGGAAACTTAACAATATACAGTTTCCCCAAAATCACTTACAGGGATGTTGATTGTCATACGAGGCAGATTTATGTTTCAGCAACAACAACAGGCAGTTTTACAATTAGCGGTACAACTGGATCAAATGCAGATTTTTTCTATGAGGTCTAACAAAAAAAGGGGCACTACGCCCCTTTCTTATATTGCCAATTGATCTAGGTCAGCTTCTTTGACAAACACCCCATCTATCATCTGGCCTTTGCGATCTTTAATATCATCATAAGCAGATGCAAGACAATCATTCAATGTCACACCTTCACGCTCGCAGATATTAATCATTACCACCAACATGTCGCCTATATCATCTTTGATGTCATTACCTTTGCATAGACTATCAGAAAGCTCACCTAATTCTTGGAGTAGCTTTAAGCATTGATCCTTACTGGTACTGCCTTCAATCAGATTTCGTGCATGATGCCATTCTGAAACTTTATTAATTAAATTATCCATTAATCACCTCTTCTACTTTATCAACACTTAAATTTAAAATATTGGCTATCTGATACGGCTTTAGACCGTATTCGTTGTACTCCAATATCTCTTCAATCTTTGGCTTTACGCTTGTTTTCTTGTTGCCGTGAACCGTGGGGTTTTTCAACTTAGATGCTTTGTTGTCTATGCTGTATACCGTGCGGTTTAAGTTCCATGCTATGGTTTTGGCTGGTAGCTTGCCGTAGTTCTCCTCTAAGTATTTTATCTCTTCTTCTGTCCAGCGATTTCTCATATACCAGCCGCCTCAAGCAAGAATTCAACTTTGTTTTGATCCAGCTTTAATCCTTCGTGAGAGGCCAGCCAGCCGATATTAATGATTTCATTACCCTTTGCCTTCTCTTCATCTAAGAACGCTTTGTGCTGCCCCGACAGACTATCATTGATCTCTTCATGGTAGACAGGTAATGGTGACTCTACTTCCATCCATGTATAAGCCTCTTTGCCATTCTTCTCTTTAATCAAAGCGGCTAACCATAATCCCCATTTATAACGGAACTGCCATACGGCATTGAACATGCTTCTTGATACAGTTAGCTCTTTACCTGATTTGATCGATCGAACCTTGCAATCTTGATCCTCTGCGTTGAAGCTAATGATCAAATCCTTTAGTCCTGCTCTAGCACATGACTGAGCAGACTTTAACGGGTTGTACTTCTTTCGTGTTTTCGCCATAATAATTCCTCACATTAACTATTGGTCTAGTGATGTGTGTAGCCCCGTCTAGTGCGGGGTTATTACTATCTGGGTTAGGGTAAATTGTCCTCAAGCTTGTCGATGTCTACCCATCTATGCCCGCCATGCCAAGAAAAAACCATTGCCCGCCCATCTTCCAAATCCTTGAGTGTCACTATCTTCCCTAGATACACATACTTTCTGCCAATCTGTAATTTCATAACGCTCCCCTTTGTTTGTCTATTCAGAATACCACGCAAAACAATCATGTCAAACAAAAAGATTAACTTTTCATTTACTCAAAAGTTATGCTATTCTTACCAAAACAAACAAGGAGCAAGCAATGAAATTTAAATTAATCAAGGTATCAGAGAAAGCGCACGAAGAACTTCAGCGTCTTAGTGATAAGAGAAAACAGAACAGTGAGCCAATCAGATCACAAATTGACATCGTTAGCGAACTAATCATTAAAGCCGCCAAGAAGGAGTTAAAATGACCGACATAACATTTGAGCAAGGTGATAAAGATGCTTTGGCATTCATTGATACACAAGACATCATTAAGCACTTAGAAGATTTAGGTTACAAAGTTATAGATGAGTCAGAGGGAGAACAACAATGATTGACGTAACAGAAAAGACACCGCTAACCATTGATGACTGTAAAGAAGGGATGGTGGTTTATAACGCACATCTAAAAGAGTTTGGCGTAATTAGCACCGTCAGAAAAAAGGTTATCTGGGTTGATAATGACACAGGCTCCTGGACACCATCTAACTGCTACTACGTTGCTGATAAGTTACCTAAACACCATGATGCTATGCTGGCTTATGCGTATGGAGCTAGTATAAAAATAAAGAGAATAGGCCATAGTTGGGACGCTATAAATTATCCCAACTTCGGCGGAGCAGGACGCTACCGAGCCATCATCCCAGACCACCCGCCAATCTCAGAAGCCAAGAAAAATCTACTTGATGAGAAAGCAAAACTAACAGAGCGTCTAGCTCAGATTGAACAGGAGATGGAGGAGTTATGAAAATAATAGAGGTTGTTTGTACTGGCAAAAAGGTTTGCATTCCAATTGATCAGATTAGGGGGGTAACAGAGTTTATAGGTAAGGAAGTTAGAGGGTACAGTGATGAGTATAATTCCTTTATCTGTACTGGCTGTGGTACATCAGATCGAGAAGATGGTTGGTATTGCGACAACACCTATGAAGAAGTAAAAGCAATGCTGGAAAATGCTTGATTAAACAGAGTTTAGTTATGATCAACTGGCAAAAAGTAGCAGATGAAAGCTAAGGGGTTTTAGTTATGGATCTATGCGGTAAAGAGAAAGCTATTTTGCCAAGGCGACATTGGATTAGAGGTCGAAAGTAATGGCTAGAGCAAGACTTCACATGATTTGCGGCAACTGCGGGTGCAATGACGAGTTTAAATTCGAAATCGATGAGGAAGGGCAAGATTTCGGAGAAGGCGGCTTCAAGCCGGAGGTATTCATTCGATGCAAAAATTGCACAACCCTTCATGCGTTAACTGACAATGCAGAACTGGAAGAAAGCTATGAGATATTACCTATCAAAGCATGAATTTATAAACCAGAAACAGGGTAAAGAGTTTGCTGGACTGTTTCACACTGAGAAGTCAGACAAAGCAAGATACAAAGTTGACGTTGTAATACTGGCTAATTGCCACGCTTGTGACGCTGAATTTGTGCTAGAAGAGAAAAACGAGCATGTGAATGGTGACTTTTGTGATCACTGTATGCGGATTCATGGGGATTGATTGTGAGCAAAGACGCTAAAAGCAGTTACTACGATGTTGGTGGAATCGAAACACTAGACATCATTCAGGCAAAACTAACACCAGAGCAGTTCAAAGGATACTTGCTAGGGAACGCTTTAAAGTACCAATGTAGGATGATGCACAAAACACCAGACAACCCGTCTAGGGATGCTGAGAAAGCCGCCAATTATGCTTATTGGTTGTCTGAGCTGTTGAAGGAAGAGAAACCCGCTTAACGCGGGTTTTTTATTGCTAGTATCATTTCTTTGAGTTGCGGTTTTAGCGTGTCTGGCGTTTGCTCCATTATCTTCTGCCTAGTGGGGCGGCTTGAAGCTATAAAGTTTATAGCAGCTTCCCAGATAAAAAACGTAGCCCAGCTTTGTAACCATGGAGGCGCGTCGTCCCATTCCATGAAACCAGTTAATAGTTTGTCTAGCTCTTCTGTAGGTCTAGCCATTCCTTAAATGCCTCCATTGCTGCTTTATATCCATACGCTACGCACGCGAACGCGCCAACGGCGTTACACGCTTCCAAGTATTTTATTTGATCTTCGCTTATCTTTGCTGTTTTTGATAGCGATTTCATTTCACAAATAAAAGAAGGGTTGCCGGGGATGTTAATGTCGCTCGCTCCCTTGACCATGCCTTCTAGTTTCTGCTTTTGTGTTTGCGCGTGTGACCGTTTACCTTCGTTTCTAACATGAATAGCGATAGCGCCATAGTTAGGGTATTCCCTGCGAAGCACATTAAAAAACGTGGTCATTTCTGCGGATTCGCTTGGGTGTTTTCCTTTTTGTGGTTCACCATAGTGTTTAATCATGGCTCGATGTCCTCTGGCCTATTGTGGGCGTACACATTAAAGAAATTAGAACTATTGGATTTTTGGACGGTCACAGTTTCTGGCTGCTTTCCGTATCCAGCGTTATACGCTCCAATAAACTTCTCAACGGTCGGCGCTATTTTACCAAAAACAGCGATACACAGATCATTCCACAAGCGTTCCTTTTTAGGTAGATACCAAACTTGGAATGTTCTGTATTCTGTTTTGTAGGTGGCTTTTAGTGTTATGTTTCCAGCTTGCGAGCAGTGCTCAACAATACTCCAAGACAGAACCTTGTCGGTTGTCCTACTGTACGGGTCTTTCTTGATTTTTGCGAACTCTATCTTTAGTTTTTCATTAGGGTCAACAATCTCAGTGCCACATTCATCACAAACCCTTGCCGCTATGTCATTGTGATTTCCACATTCTGGGCACTCTTTTGATGTCCATCTATACGCGCACCTTTCATGCGTGCCGTTTACGATCTTTTGGCCTTCGCACCTGCGCCCGTAGTGGCTTGGCATTTCAAGCTGGTTGCCTTCCAAATCTACGAAATAACCAAACTCGTTACTGTCTAGTCTTTCTGGGTTTTCCCTGGCGGTAAATTCATTCTCGAAACCGCAATCAGGACATAGTGCGGAAACGCATTCGCCAGAACCGCCAACTTTCGGCGCGGTAATGGTTGGGTTAAACACATCACCATCAGGGCAATGCTTTTCGATGTTTTCAGCGTAATCTAAAATTAGCGCGTCGTTTTTACCTTCGCATAGACGTAAACCACGGCCAATTATTTGTTGGAGCAAAGACACAGAGCTGGTCGCTCTAAGTATTGCCACAACATCTACATGAGGCGCGTCAAAGCCAGTAGTCAGAACACCACAGTTCACAAGATACTTAAACCGCTTCTGTTTAAACCGTTTGATTATCTGTTCGCGTTCTTTTTTTGAGGTGCTACCTGTTATACATTCGGATAGCGTTGGCGGTAATGACTCCATAATTTCGTTGACGTGTTTAACGCTTGCAGCAAAAATGATAACGCCTTGCCGGCTTGCCGACCGCTCAACAACATCCTGAATGATTCGGCTGGTTTTTCTACCTTGACCTTCTACGGCTCTATCTAATTCGGTTTGATTATTTATGACACCTTCCACGGTGTAGCCTGCGTGTTCTTCGGTGGTAGGCGGTGTTAAAAAACCTTGATCAATTAAATCTCTGGCTGTTATTTGGTGAATTAATGAATGAAAAAACGGGTTTACGGTTTCTTTTACAGGTTTGTCGTCGAAGTACCTAAATATATAACCAGTGTCCAGCCTGTACGGGGTTGCTGTTATACCCAAAACCCTCAGGTTTTTGTAGCCTTCCTTTAATGAATAAACTATGTTTTTTGTGGTTTCATCGCATCTATGCGCTTCGTCAATAATAACCGCCGAAAAGTTGCCAACGAATTTATCAATGGAATTTATGACGCTTTTAGGTGTACCAAATACAACATCGTGCTGAATGCTTTTACCTATCGACGCGCACCACACAGAACAAGGCTCGCCTAAAGCTAAATACTTTTCGCGGTTCTGTTCTGTTAGTTCTTTTGACGGCTGAAGGACTAGAATTTTCTTGTGAGTCTTAGTGTTCAACCACGCCGCGAGAGTCGCGGCTATGATTGATTTGCCAGCCCCTGTAGCAAGCTCCATTACGGCAGGGTCAAGACACTTAGACATCCATGAGATAGCGGAATCAACCGCTTCCTGTTGGTAGGGTCTTAGCGTATACATAAATACTCACTTGGTTTCTTTCTGTACTGTTCCAAATCCACACCCTTTAGTTCAGGGATTGACTTGTAATCCACGGAACCTTTGCGAACAACCTTGGACACCTTCACCCCATAACCTTCACATGGTCCAAAAGATTTAATCTGTTTTTCAACTTCTTTAAGTCGTTCGGCTGCCTCAAGTAGTTGCTTGCGCTCATATACTAGCGCTTCAAACAAATCATCTTTAATGACTGGGATTTTAGGCTCAAGGTGCTTTTGTGGGTTTTTAAGCTCTTCCTGAAACTGATTGTAAAACGCTTTCAGTTTTGGGATATTCTCTTCTAGCCAGTCGGTATCATGGTTGATGTACTCGATTCGGCTGCTGAATGGCGACCATTGGTAAAAGATTGCCTTTGTGCGGCCTGTACACAGCATTTCCAGTTGAACTTGAGCGTAGTAGTACGGTTGTTCCTCTAACGATTTAAACTCGCCTCCATTGCGTTTAGAGTACGGCGTTTTAACTTCCAGCACCGTATCATCACCAATCAAGCCATCTGGTGAAGCACCTAACCAATCCTCGTAAGTATTGAACCCTGTTTCAAATACAGTAAAACCGTGGTCTAGTTCCAAATCAGAGATTGCGTTATCTTCGTTAATGACGCCCCATTGCATAGCGGCATTAGTTTCCATCTCCCGTTCAGCACCTAATTGGTCGCGCACAAGCGAGCGCATAACATCTTCTTTTGACAACCAAGGGCTTAACCCTAAGCAGGCTCCCGCGATAGAGCCGCTAATGCGGCCCTTTCGTTTCTGGAACCACTCTTTTGAGCGTTGTTGTTCCATTAAATTACCTCTTAAATATCAAAGAAATCTTCATCTTCTGCGTCATTGTTTTGTGGCACTGGCGCGTTCAATGGTGATACAGCAGAAACCCAGTTTCCTTCCTTGTCGTCGATCTTCCAAACTTGAACCATAATTACCATAGGTTTGTGCATTAATGCGGTTTGCAGTTCGTGTGTTTGCGGTTCACGGCCAGAAGCAACCAAGCCACCTTTTGCATTACTATCAATTGCCGCAAGCATTCGAAGCGCCTTGTCACGCTTTTTAGAGTCGTCGTCTTTTACGCGAAGTTTCTGGAAAATCTTGCGGTTTTTGTACTCACCATCCAGGACCGTCCATGTTAGGTTGATGTATTCATCACCTTCATAGCTATCCCATTTTGCCTCGTCAATGGCTGCTTTTAGCTGTGTTTTAGCTGGGATAGGTTTAATTTCTTCTTGTGAAGAGAAAGAACCAGTGTTGTCTAGTTGTGCGTTATCTGAAAGATTGAAAAAGCTCATTATAGTGTACCTATGTGATTGATTAGAGGGTTAGTGCCGTTGATTACTACAAGATCTTCAGTGATCCCGTATCTGTTCTTACTAATATTTGCAGCGGTGGCGTATGTTACAAGGACGCGCGAACCGTCAGAAATTGCTTTTTTACGTTCGCCGTCGCCTGTGGTGTAGGTTTGCAGTTTAATAAACCCAACTAGGTCTACGTTATCGGTATATGGTGCAACCGAACGCTTGTTCAGCCTCAAGCTGTAGCGCGTGTATGGGTCTTGATCTGGCAGTTCAATAGTTTCAGTGTCGGCGTGTGCAATAAACACAATGTGCATATTTTTACGCTCATTTAGTGCGCCGCATATTTTTCTTACTCGCTGGTGTAGTGTTCCTACTGCGAGGAATCCAGCACCATAGCCGCCGTTTGCCTGTGCAATGCTTTTAGGTTTTTTAGGGTCGGAATCAATAACATACTGAACAAACATTTGTTCAAGTGCGCTAATAGAATCAATCACCAATGTTTGATAGTCATGCTCTTCGTTCAATAGTGTTTTTAGCTGCTCCCAAAGGTCCTCGACACCTTTAATTACTGGGAAAGCATCGGGGCGTGATTCTTCTGGAACAGCCTGTAAACCATCTTCCGCACGAATAAAAATAGGTTTTGGAAATGTTGCCGCAAGACTTGTTTTACCCATACCTGCATCACCTAAGATAGTGCAGATAGTTGGGCGGTTGGTTGGTTTCTGTATAGATTGTAGTAATGACATTTTTTTGTCCTCCTTTCTTTCTACGGTTGAAACTATACAACCAAGTAAACTCGACAGTCAACACTAGAATAAACTTTTTTTGTTTGTTATTATTTGCCTAACATCTATAGGAGTAATTAAACATGTCATTAGCAGAAGAAATAAAAAAGGCGCAAGCCGAACAGTTGGGCGCGTTATTGGTTTGGTTTGGTAGTCAGAAAATGGCGGCGCATATGCTTGGCGTATCAAAACAAACTGTGAGCAATTGGGTTGCAAGGGGTCGCATATCAGCGGTTTGCGCGATCAAAGCAGAGGAGGAAACAAAAGGCGAGTTTACAAAAGAGCTATTAAGACCTGATGTTTTAGAATGGGAGCAAAAATAATGCATCACGAGTATAGAGACGCAGGGTTTAGAATTTTCGGTTTGCATGGTGTTACCAATGGGGTATGTAATTGCGGTAACAAGAATTGTGAGGCAGCATACAAGCATCCACGAAATTCAGCATGGCAGCACACTCCACCAAGTTGGTCGGATGATCAATTCGAATTCATGGAAGAGTTTGGTCATTTTGATACAGGGTTCGGGGTTTTATGCTCCGGCCATGTGATTATTGATATTGATCCACGGAATGGCGGTTCATTGGAATCATTACCAGACGAGTGGAAAGATTGCGGGTTTATTGTTGCCACAGGGGGTGGCGGTTGGCATCTATACTTCAAGCATGACGGCGAACCATTAAAGCAGCACTTAGATCAGTTCAAAGGAATTGATTTCAAATCTACTGGTTTTGTGGTGGGTGCTGGCTCACTCCATAAGAGCGGGTTGCTTTATGAAGTTGAATCAGGATCGCCAGAAGCCATCACAAACGCTCCACAAAGTTTGATTGACGCACTAAAAAAGCCTGAACGCCACAAAACAGAATACAACGGCGCGTCGATTGATGTATCCAACCAAGAACTTCAAGAAATGCTTTCTCATGTTGACCCGTCTTGTGGCTATGATGAATGGATTCGTGTAGGCATGGCTTTACATGAAGCTACAAGCGGCGGCGAGGATGGATTGTATATTTGGGATGGTTGGAGTAGCAAAGGCTCGAACTATTCTGGCGATCTTGATAAACATTGGCACTCATTCGGTAAACATGCAACGCCTGTATCTGTAGCCACGCTGATTCATGTAGCAGAGCAGAATGGCTATAAACAGTCTGTTACCTTTGAATCAGACATAAAGGTTAAGCACAACAATTGCGATATTGATCTACTCAAACCACCTGGTTTTGTGGGTGAGATCGCCCAATGGATCAACCAGCAATGCAGGTTTCCACGGGAACGGTTAGCTGTTGCAGCGGCTTTGTCAGTAGTGGGTAACGTAGCAGGAATGCGCTACATAGACAAAGATTATGGTTCTACAGCTAATATGTTCATGTTTTGTGTTGCGGGTTCTGCTACGGGCAAAGAGGCGATCCAACAAGCGCAATATAAGTTGATGTGTGAAGCGGGTGTATCCGAGGCGGTTCACGGAACAATCAAATCAGAGCAAGAAATCATTCGTAACTTAACCAAGAATCGAGCGGCTTTTTACGCTGTTGATGAAATTGGTATTCTGTTGAGCAAAATCAAAAACGCAAAAGGGTCTGGCGCGTCATACTTGGAAGGTGTTATCGGTTTATTGATGTCGGCTTACAGTAAAGCGAACGGCGTACTTCCATTAGGGGGTGACGTAAAAGAAGAAGTACGCGAGAAAATGAACAAAGAGCTTTCTTTCGCTGTTAAGAAGGTTAACGAGAACGAGGACAAAACAGGATATTTCCAGCGGGTGATTACTCGCCTCGAATCCAAGATACCTGAAATCAGCCAAGGCTTGATCAATCCTTACTTGTCTTTGATTGGGTATACCACACCAGTAACCTTTGATCACTTGGTCGACCATGAGCAAACTACCAATGGTTTTATTGGCCGATCTATTATCTTTATGGAGCAAGAAACAAACCCCAAACCTAACAGGGCGTTCAACCCTTCGGATGTACCAGGCGGGTTATCCATGCAACTAAAGCAATTATACAGCGGTGGCGAAACACCAGACATAGATTTTGTTGATGTCTACGGGGGGAAGGTTGAAATAAGCACCACAGACGAAGCTAAAGAATTGTTAAGCAGTGTTTTCGATAAATTCCACACCATGAGTGAGGACGCGAAACTAACATCATTGGAGGCTGTACCACGACGGGCGTTTGAACTTGTGTTGAAAGTGTCGCTTGCATTGGCTGTTCAGGAGGGCGTGAGAACGTTTGAGCATGTTAAATGGGCTACGGCGCTAATTGAGTCAGATATACGCGATAAGATGAATCTGGCTGCCTCTAACATTGCCACTGAATACAATTCAAAGGATGAAGCGCTGGTTCGCCGTTTGTTTAGCCAGGCGAGCGGTGACGACTTCACCAAAAGGGGAGTTTTAATCAATCGAAACCGAGGCTATAGAAAAGAGGATGTTCAGAAAGCGCTGGCCTTGATGGTTGAAAAAGGCATTTTAGAAGAGCGGCCAACCGACTCCGCAAAACCTGGTGTCGAATATAGGAGAATAGGAAGCATTTAGATTTAAAGACCGCCGAAAGGCGGTTTTTTTTGGCTGTTTTACTACTTACTAGGGTAAAAAACACGAGTAAGAAGCACAAAAAAACGTTATAAATCAAATGCTCAGGGACTAAATATGAATTAGTAAATAGTCCCCTAGAGAGACCCTTAAATATATACCATTTAAGATAGATATATCACTAATACATCTAAGCCTGTTTTTACTTACTTACTTACTTACTCTTATTACTATTAACTATTTATATATTTAGTATATTAATTCTCTTGTAAGATCAATCACTTAGAGCACATTCTTAAGTAGCAGGTTTAACTATTATTAACTACTACTTACAACAAGCCGATAGTGCTGCGCCAGATGGGAATGCATGTGACGATTCTGGCGCCCCTGATGCGGTTTCACGGCGTTTTAACGCATAACTGGTATATTGACTAGGGTTTGAGCAAAAACCGCTTAGAATTGCTCTGAGGGCGCTAGAGTAATTCAAAGATAATTGTTGAAATTAATTTATTTTTGTTTATGATATATATCTGTATTTACATTAAAAGGGGTTAAAAATGAATCCGTTCGATAGCGCGTCGTCAGCTTGTTACTCAGATTTTGTTAAAAATCAAATTAAAAAGTTATCGGTTGGGGAGGCAGTAATGGCTGATTTAGGTCAAAAAGATGTGGTTTCATTTAGGGCATCTCTTGCGTATGCATCAAGCCAGCTAGGTAGATCATGTAAAACAAAAACCGATAGAAATGGTAATTTGTGGATTAAGAGGGTTGCATAATGATCAACAACACAGAAAAACCCATTGTAGTGACGTTTGAGACTGGTAAACACCTAGTGATTCAACCTTCTAGAAAATTCAATGTCGATTTGTTCACTGGCTGTTTCGGCAAAATCAAAAAAGTGAGATTCAAAAAATGATGACACCAAATAAAAACACTATGTTTATCAAACGCAGCGACAGAAAGAATATCAAGCCAGATGAAGAGGAGGTAAAGCGCAGACATGCAATTGAAGATCACCAGGCTACGCGACCGAGTGTTAAGGATTTGCGGGATGCGAAGTCGTTTAAAGAAGTTTGGGGTGCGTTATAATGAAATTCATAATGTTTCTATTTGTATTAATGATTTGCGCGAGTGATTTTTTATGAGCTACAGATACGGAATAACAAGTAAAACAAGGCTGGAAACATGTCATCCTGACTTACAGAAGATATTCAACACTCTGATTGAATACGATGATGTTTCTATCTTATGTGGACATAGAACAGAGAAAGAACAGGATATAGCGTTTAGGTCTGGTACGACCAAAGTGATGTGGCCTAACTCAAAACACAATAGCACGCCATCTATGGCGGTTGATGCTGCGCCCTATCCTATAGACTGGGATGATACTAAAGGTTTTGCAGTCATGGCGGGTCGTATTATGCAGATTACAGACGAGCTTTACAGCTTAGGGTTGATTGATCATAAGGTTAAATGGGGTGGTGATTTTAATAACTTTTTTGATGGCCCGCACTTCGAACTATACAAACCAGGAGAGTAACAATGATTCCAGCGATCATAGGTAAAATTTTAGGTTCTGGTGACATTATCAAGTCAGGGATTGATTTGATTGATGATATGCACACCAGCAAAGAAGAAGAGATCGAAGCAAAAACAAAAGCTAAGATTGATCTTATTAACGCCTACGCACCGTTTAAAGTGGCTCAGAGATACCTGGCATTGATCTTTACCTTCACGTTTATCGGGTGCTTTGTTTTGGTACTAGGTATGACGTTGGCAGGTCAAGCGGATATTGACCAAGCTAAACAGGTTATTAGCGAGTTTTACATAGGCGAGATCATGTTTGCCATTGTGACATTTTATTTCGGTGGCGGTTTTATTGAGGGTGGTATCGGTAAATGGAAGAGCAAATAACCCCAAAATCAGCGAGAGAGGAGCGCAGCGATGAATCCGCTGCATTTATTTGTTATGAGTGAACCAGTTTACATACATATAGAGCAGACAGTTGTTGATCGAATAAAAATAGCATTAGAGTATGGGCTAGAGTGCGCTCAAGAGCTGCTATCTGACCACGATGTGAGGTTGGGTAGAACGACCAGAAAGAATGAAGCTATAGCCAAATACTACGAAACTCAGATTCTAGAGCTTAACCAGCTTATTGCAATGCTGGCAGACTCATAACAACTCAAGTTAAACCGTCATGTAAAGCATGTGCGAGTTTAAACGTGAGTTATATAAGGAAATACAATGGAAATCATCATAGGACTATCACTACTAGGTATTTTGTCGATCTGGCTTAGTGTTGTTATACTGCACGAAATTAATCAATCAGAAGAGGCTTCAAAATGGCTGCTAAAAAAACACCAGCTAAGAAAAATCAATACACTTCAAAACCAAAACCTAGCAAGAATCGCAAGCGATGATTGATGCAATTCTGTTTCTGATGTTCTTTGTAGTTGCGGTTTATGCCGCAGCTATAGGGAAGAATGGGTACACAGCATTTCTAATGTTTGTTGATTTCATTCTGTCAGCAGTGTTTCTGTTTTTATTTCCAGACCCGTGGTTCTTTGTAGCAATGGCCGCTAAAGCATGGGTAGTTCTGGTGTTGCTTGGTGTTGTAAGTATCACTAGCTATGAAAAGACAGCACTATGCCTGATAATTCAGTTTGCTATTATGGTATTTTGTTTTTTGGTGGCATTCGAAGAAATGATGGGTCGAATAAGTATTTACAATGCTTACAGTCATTTCATGTTGATTGCCGACATAGGGTTACTGCTGGGCATAATTAAGGGAGCAGGTATAAGTGGACGTAAGCAGAGAAATACTCGCAATATGTCTAGCAATCATGTTCAGCGTGTCATTATCAACCGCAATCTGGATTATTAAGACGGTTATTAAACGAGAGCTTGAGCATTTAGACGATGAATAAAAGTGAAGAGTTTAACATTCTGAAAGAAGCTAACGTAAGAATTGAGAACAGCATCTCAAAGTTAGCAGACGCAATGACTGAGTTGGTGCGACAGACAACACGATCTGAAGAAAAGCACGATCAGACAGAAAAGACCATGCAGCGGCTTGGAAGTAAGATTGATAATCTCGAAGATAATCAGAAACGTTTAGAACTTCGCATAACGTCTAACTCTCACGTTTTAAGCATTGGAACCAAGCTAGCTTGGCTGATAATCGGTTCTGGTGTATCAGGTGCGATTGCCACCTTGTTTTACTTTATTAGGTAGTCTATTCTAAAGCTGCAAGCAGGAAATACCCGACACAGATTAACCAACCCTATAAGGTGGTGATCGAATCTCTGAGCTATCAGTTAAATAGCAATCTCCTTTTACAATCCGTCCTTTTTTGCCCTCCCAGTGAGGGTTTTTTTACTCAGATCAAAATTAAAACATAATGATGTCACTAGTGGAAAGATACAGAATACAACAACACATAAGGCGACTAAATGAAAATACATTGCGTGAAGTGCGGAGAGAGAATGATCCTGTTAACGAGTCAACGTTCAAAAATCTGCACTTGCGGCTACAAAGAGCAGAACTGGGAACTAGATAAAGGACAGAGGCCAATATATGGATAAAAACAAAGAAGGTATATGCGACGGTTGCGGCTTGTGGAGTAGCAGTTTAAAAGAAGGTTATTGTGTTGAATGCGTAAGGAAACAGAAAAATGCTACTAACAACAGTGGACGTTAAATGGTTATCCGAAGCACTAATGAAAGATAACGATCTAGCAAAGAGCTTTGAAGAGCACCATCAGTCAAAGACGTTAGAGCAACACAGAGAAGCCGAAAGGAAGTTGTATTTGGCTTTGAAAGAGGTATTCGATAAGGGCGTAGATTAGCGTCCTTTTTTATGTGTGGTATAATAATTAAAACTATTTTGGTGAAGTGTTATGAGTTTAGTTAATCCTATTGTTGGTAGCTTGGTTGGCTCTCTTGTTGTTGATTTAGTTGCAGTGCGATTCATCCCTAAGAACATCATCTTCTTTGGTGCTTCTATTATGAATGGTGCTTTTAATTTGCAAACAACAAGAGCAGAGCAATTTTTCGCTGAACGTGGATTATCTGTGAATGTCATTGCGGAAACACAATCTGGTGCATCATCGGGAACTTATGTGACAAACATGAGTAACGCTGTAGTAACTCACGCTGCCTTAGAAGATGTACTTGTAGTGATTCATGGGTCAGGTAATGATGTAACTACCAACCGACCTTATGCGACAGCCAGCCAAAGTACATTGGATAATATTGATGCTAACATGAGGGCGACCATACAAACGGCTTTAGATGCTGGCTGGGTTGTAAACTATGGTGGTTGTACTTGGAGGAATTATGCTGATGTTCCCCCAGATAGTAATGGTTCAGAACCGTTTAACAATAATCTGTTTTACCCTATCATCCAAGATCTTACCCCTAACGCTTGGAATGCTGCCAAGTCTGCGCCTATGATTGATTATTACAATTTCACAAAGTTGAATTCAGGGTTATTAAGTGGAGATGGTGTGCATCCTGTAAGTTCATCGGGTGACTATGGTTTTGCTGGTTTCGTTTGTAATCAACTATCAAAAGATATTTTGAGCATACCTGATGCTAATTACGCTGGGAAAACATTCGTGATTGGTACTAATACATATGTTAATAACTCTGGTGATAGAGTAAACGGTAATATTAATAACGGGTTTATTCTTAATTCAACCGTAACTAATTTCAGCATGGTTGATACTAACGGGATCACTGTAAATAATCTTGGGTTCGTGCTGGAAGGAACTAATGTATTAGCAAACACGGAAGGACGTGGTAATTCAGGGGATACTTCAAACTCATTAACTAATGATGCCTTGCTTTCGAGAAGTGTATATACATCAGATGATAGTATTGTAAATTGCCAGTTTTCCGGTTTGCCTGTAGGAGCCACAGGTGTTTTGTCTATTACAGCCAGTAGGGATACTACTGCTACTGATAGACGGGCAGAGTATACCTATGATGGGGTAACTAAAGAATTAGATGCTGCTGCGGTTACACCTGAGATAATCACCTTTAATTTCACTGTTGATGCTGATGGTAAAATTCCGTTTACATGGAAAAGGAAAACAGGTGATGCTTTTGCTTATTTCTCGGGCGCACAAATAACCTTCGATTAGGATCAAAACAATTTATTCCGATATAAACATTTAGGAGAAAAATTATGTTATTTGAAGTAACTAGCACACAAGCGGTATTTAAAGGTGAATATGCGGCAACTGCATCTATGACGTCTGGATCAGTAACTTTGTCTTATTCAGTAGATGGATTGCCAGCACAGGATATTGATAGTGCAGCATGGACCGCAAATGCAACAAATACAATTAAACTCCCAGAGTGTAACTTAACAGTTACCTTAACGGGTGATGCTAAATTCTCACTACTAAAGATTTAATATAAGACTTTAGTTATGAATGATGACATTAAGTTAGACAGGTTAATCAAAGAGGCGACAGATTGCCTAATTGATGACACGCCAGACAAAGCAGCAGAGATGCTACAAGAGCTGGCTTTCATGTGCTCTAAAGGTGGTAAAGAAGGGCGCATCATGTTCGAGCATTTACGAAAGCTAGTAATCGAAGGTGCAAAAGCTAGAACGTCTGCAATATTAATCGACGAGAAAATTAAAATCGCTGAACGAAACCTACAGGAGAAGCGAAATGGACCAAGAATTATTATCAACTGATACAGAAAAGAAAACACGCAAACCTCGTTACAATGCGGAAGAGGAAGTAAAAGCTCTGAAAGAGGAAGTGGAAAACCTAAAGGCATGTTTAATTAAGATTGCTTCACTATCAGGCCAAGGTAATCATTTGCCAGAGTTCGGTTATACATTATGGACTCCGAGCAAAGCAGATATGCAAAAGTATAAGTAGGTGAGTCATGAAAAAGATTCAAGGCTATAACGATTACTGGAACAAAAGCCAGATTGCCCCACTACTAATCACAGTGGGTGTATTGGTCTGTATTGGTCTAGTTAAGATATTTATGTGAGTAAATACTCATCTTTATAGTGTAAGGTTATCAATTACTTATTTACAGAGTGTGGAATATGCCAAGTCGTAAAGGTAGTCCTAACAAGAACAAGGCTTTCTTGCTTAATAAATTGCAGGAAATGTACGGTGATGATTTTAATCCCGTGCTTAGAATGGCAGAGAACGCGGTAGAGTTGCAAAAGTTAGCGGATATTGATTCTGATGCTACTACAAGGAAGGCAGCGCTAGACGGTTGGGATAAAGTTGCTAATTACATTGAGCCTAAACTAAAAGCGGTAGAGGTTAGTGGAGAGCTAGAAGGCAAGGTTCAAGTAAAAGTTATTGATCTAACTGGCAATGCAGATCGAGATTAGAAGAGCGTCGCAGGGCGCAGTACTCAATGAGTATTACAATTCAACAGCTCGTGTTACTGCCATTATGGGTCCGTTAGGTAGCGGTAAGACTGTAGAGAGCTGCCAGAAGCTATTCAAGCTAATGTGTCAACAAAAGCCTAATGCGCAAGGTATTAGGCCATCTCGATATATTGCAGTAAGAAACACCTATCCTGATTTAACATCAACAACGATCAAAGACTGGCTTGAGTTATTCGGTGATCTTGGTCGTTACGTTGGTGGCGGCCTAGAGCCTCCCACGCATCATCTGGATTTCTTCTTGGATGATGGGACGATAGTTCAGTCACAGTTAATATTTCTTGCTTTAGATAGGGCTGATGCGGTCAAGAAATTGCGTGGCATACAGTGTACAGGGTTCTGGCTTAATGAAATGAAAGAGCTGCCTAAAGCTATTGTTGATATGGCTGACTTGCGCCATGGGCGATACCCATCAATGGCGGCAGGTGGTATTTCTCCAACATGGCATGGAATGATAGGTGACACTAACGCCCCTGATGAAGATCACTGGTATTACAAGATGGCAGAGGAGGATAGGCCGGACGGCTGGGTATTCCTTCGGCAGCCAGGAGGCGTTATACCTAAAGGTGATTCATTTGTGCCTAATCCAGACGCAGAGAATATCCATAATCTCCCAGATGGTTATTACATTAGGGGTATGGCTGGCAAATCTTACGATTGGATAAAGGTTAATTTAGCCAACGAGTACGGGTTTGTATCAAGTGGCAAGCCTGTATACCCTGAGTACGTTGATAGTGTGCATTGTCTTCAAGAGGAATATAAGCCTGATCCAGCCTATCCTATCATTCTTGGTGCTGACTTTGGGCGTACACCAGCTTGTGGTTTTATTCAGTATTTACCGCATATAGGAAGATACATAGCATTTGATGAATATATTACTGAGGACACTAGCGCGGCTACATTTGCGCCTGATCTGAAGGAGTATATCAACACTCATTACGCTGGATTTACTTTTGCTAGGGGTGGAGGTGATCCATCCGGCGATAACAAAGGTCAAGCAACTGATGATACGCCTTTCAGAATATTATGGGCACACGGGTTAACAATGGTACAGCCTACCTTGACTAACAATCCATTAATACGCAGGGCTAGTATCATTAACCCAATGAAGCGCTTATGTATGGATGGTAAGCCAGCATTTATGATTAGCCCTAAATGCAAGGAATGGAGAAAAGGTTTAGCTGGTGGGTTTTGTTATAAGCGTGTTCAGGTTGCTGGTGATGAAAAGTACAGGGATGAGCCAGATAAAAACAAGTACTCTCATATCTGCGAGGCTGGTGAATATGGATTACAGCAAGCAGGTGAAGGAGCTGATGTCTTCAAGAATGAGGTTAGTGGTTGGTCACAACCAGTCCAAGCAGATAATTGGAGTGTGTTCTAATGGATACACACCACGCTAACGATCTGGTTCATGTGGTATTCGAACAGACCAACTATAGGCACTGGATATTCAAGTTTCTGCATCCTGAGTTCCAACACTGTTATGTGGTTAAATCATCGAGAGGCGGCCACTACTGGACGGTAGTTAACCAACGCAGATCCGGCTTAGAGTTTGAAACAGAGCCAAAAGACCTATATCCAACGGTTAGGGATTACGCG
>Ga0255776_10002501_pt1 | contig 20476 bp, 25 predicted proteins | sample 071ome_19_FD_179974 | JGI IMG/M metagenome (GOLD analysis project Ga0255776, IMG submission 179974) | Coastal salt marsh microbial communities from the Groves Creek Marsh, Skidaway Island, Georgia - 071413AT metaG (version 2) | ecosystem: Environmental > Aquatic > Marine > Intertidal zone >... | reverse complement strand
TAAAGATCGTTTGTTTTTTGATGTTGCTACAAGAACATTTAGATTGAGTGATGGTGTTACACCCGGCGGACTAGTACTCAACACCGGGGGCGGTGGAGGTGGCAGTTTAACAGGCATCAATGACTTCACAACTGGTCCTGTTATGACACTAACAGATGTAAATGTCAATATTGAAAACAGTCTTACTATTGAAAGCGACGAGGGTCTTAATCCTGTAAAAGTTACCAGCTATGTACTGTATGGTGTAACAACAAACAACACATTTACAGAACTGTTTAGAGATGCAGCCAACACAAGAATAAGCTGTCAAGACTACACAACATACTTTTATGAAGCAGACATTGTAGCTCGCAACAACACTACACCAGACTATGCAGCATTTAAAATCAAAGGTGCTATAGACATGGGTGCTGGTGCTAGCACAATAGCTATTAACGATCAAAAAGAAACTGTGTATGCAGGCAGTCAAGATAATTACGATGCTGATGTAGTAGCAGACGATACAAATGATGCTATCAGTATTAGAGTAAAAGGCGGCACTGGCGAAACACTACGCTGGTGTGCGATGGTAAAAGTCACTGAAGTGACACAAAGTTGATAAATAAATGTATAAGTTCACAAATTGATGTGAGCGAGAGAAACAATAGGAGAAGTTATTATGGCTTTAACAAGTAACGCAGCGGGTCGTGCAGGAAACGGTCTAGGCTCAGACACACAAATCATTAGTGCAGCACCAGCTGACCAAGCAGCTCTAGATGCATTCATTGCAGCACTAGGTGCAGCAGGACACACAATTGCAGGTATCGACGGAGCACACGGTGGTACAATGCACTTTGCTATCCAAGGTGGCGGAACAGTTGCTAACCCAACAGGTGCAGAAGCAACAACAGCAGTTTGCACTTTTGAAGAGTAAGTTTTACTCATATCTTTAAGAGAAAAAGCAGTGTTTAGGCACTGCTTTTTTTTGACTAAATACACGTAGATAATTAAAGGAGAAATTCCATGCCTATTACACGTAACGCAAGCAACACTGTTGATTTTGGACACTTCAATGGTATTGCAGAAGATATTACTATCTTTACAATTGATGGTGGAGCAACTCTTGCTACTGAAACAAATCCAGGAGAAGCTATGGAAGCTATCATGGAATTGTTACACGAAAAGTGTACAGTATTAGCAGTAGGAGTTGAAGATGGCGCAGGTGGTTTCCGTGTTATGTTACAAAATAGTGGCTGGGATAGTGCAAGTTTACAAACTGCAATTCAAAACTTAGGTGCTAGTGTTGGAACAAATGGCTATAATGCTAGCGGAGCAACTGTAACAGATTTTACTTTCTGAGGTTCCCCCCAGATGAGGGTGTGCTGTTCGCAGTGCATCCTCTCATTATGAATAAATACTACTAGAGAGCAGAGGAGAGAAACCATGGATAAAAATGGATTCTGGTGGATGGCACCTGAGTACTTTAGTAGATGGAGACTGTTTCCGCGAGCCTTTATTAGTATGTACATATATTTGTTATATGAAGTGTGTACGTGGTTTATGGCACTAGCGGAACCAAACAATGCACAAGCAGGACTAGTAAGTGTTGTTGTAGGTGCAGGCGCAGCATGGTTTGGACTGTATGTTAACAGTACAAGCACTAAACATGTACCTGTAGCACAGCAAACTGGCGCAATGCCAACAAGCGAAACTACAACAAGGGTAAATATAAACAGAACAGAAGTAGTAGCGGCAGACGATGATTTACCGCCACCAGTAAGAAGAATGTAATGCAAGATTTCTATATTCAACAACGAACAGCAAAAATACTCAATTCTGAAGAAATTCAGCGTTGGTTTCTAACAGTAGTAATGCTAGCACCAGAAGGTGTAGTAACACAAGATGACGACAGTAGTAACTTTCTTTTAGCTACTCAAAAGGATGATTATCTTTACATCATGCCACTAACAAGACATCTTACTGTACAAGAAGCAGAGCGTATCGTTGAAGGATATATGCGTGTCACAGAACACGACTTTGAAATAGAAACTAGCAATGTTTATCGTGCAGATGCAGACTTTGGTCATCCATTTGAAAATGAAGTTATTATGGATGAAGGTGCTAGAGATGTATTACAAAAATCATATGCAAGACAAGCACACAATGAATGGATACAAGAAATGATGAGTAAAGGTTATCGTTACGGTCTGAACATGAGTGAAAGTCAAAAGACTCACCCTGCTATGAGACCGTACGATGATCTTCCAACAAATTATAGAAATGTTCCTAAAATAAACGACAAAAAATTACTAGACTACTACAGTTTAAACATCAGTAAATTTTCTTGACATCTTGAATAATTTACGCTATAGTGTATAAAGTGAAATTATACGGCGGAGCGTATATCTATGAATGATCTTAAATTTACTACTGCAGGAGATTTCTTGAAGTCACAAGAAACACGGCGTATTGGATTTGCATGCAAGTATATGCACCCTGATCAAAATCAGCCTAAGAAGATACTAGAAGAACTACAGCGTCCGTTGAACGAAAAAGCCACAACTATTACATGGCTTAACAATCAAACAAGAGAAGTAGCAGAACAACGACTGTGGGATATTATGGAACACAACGGTGCGGCTGCACTGCGTCTTGTAGAATATGTAGGAGGATTACCCGATGCTCTCAGAATGGTCCGTCTTGGATCTAATCAGCTGCCTGCTTATACTCAGCATGATTGGAGTTATTTCTGGCGTAAACCAGATGTCCAGCAGCGAGCAGAAACATTATACAAACGAGTGGGTGAAACTGCACGTAGCCTTGATGTTCGCATGTCTATGCATCCTGGCCAGTTCACTGTTCTTGCAAGTGATAACCCTGATATTGTAAATAGAAGTATAGAGGAGTTTGAATATCATGCGGATATCATCAGGTACATGGGTTACGGTCAAAACTGGCAAGACTTCAAATGTAACGTCCACATCTCAGGTAGACAAGGTCCGCAAGGTATCAAAGACATCCTTCCAAGATTGTCTCCAGAAGCACGAAACTGTATTACTATCGAAAACGACGAAAACTCCTGGGGACTCGACGCAAGCCTAGAGCTTGAAAAACATGTAGCATTGGTGATTGACATACATCACCATTGGGTTAAAACTGGAGAATATATTGAACCTGATGATGACAGGGTTAAGAGAATTCGTGATAGCTGGCGTGGTGTTCGTCCTAGTATGCATTATAGTATATCTAAGGAAACTTATATCACAGAACATAGACACGACACAAGGCCGTCCATGGAAGATCTCTTACAGCAAGGATACAAAAAAGCCAAACTAAGGGCACACAGTGATATGTGCTGGAACCGTGCCTGTAACAACTGGGCATTGAGTTTTTGGGATGACTTTGATATCATGGTAGAAGCCAAACACAAGAACTTGGCTAGCGCACAACTTTACAGACAATATCTTCAATTGGCGCACAATCAGCACTAAATACATTTGCCCAATAAGGGTTTATGGGGTTCCATCCCCGTACCGGCTAGAACCCGGATAGGACTTCTATAAAGGAGAAATCAAATGGGAAGACCACTAAACAAAAGAAACCTAGGTGATACAGCAGATGCTGGAAGCCAAATCAGTGTAACAGCAGACGTAGACGGTGTTGCTGGTGTAGCTGGATACATTGTAAGACAAAGAGGTAGCAAGCGTTTTGAAGTTACCACAGCCGCAGGTACTGCGGTATGCTCTCTTGTAGCAGGTGCTACAACAGGTATTGGTACAATGAACATTAACGTAACAGACAGTGCAGCAGGCACTTACTACGTTAGTAAAATTTCTGGCAGAACATGCACAGTTGAACCTAACACAGGCGCACAATTCAGTTCAGGCGACAAAGTTGCTTGGAACAGAACAGGCGCTGTACTAAATGAAAGTGTCATAATCGACGTTCTATAATAGTGGAACAATAACTAGCACCCTTGGATAAATACTCGTAAGAAAGTATTACCAAGGGTGTTCTTATGAAGATTAATGAATTTATCGAAACAAAGACTCCGGTACAACAGGCTATTGAAGAACATGTAGCTAGAGGTGTACCGTTTAGAGAATGTATTTTCCGTCCAGGAAGCACTGCGTTCAGAGAATTTTATCGCACAGTTAGAGACATGTACAGTCAAGGTTTGCTGGAGTTGGATTGGGAAGATGAAGAACTCCTTGGAACAGATATTGGCGAATTAGTGCGTTTAAACGATGAAGTCGTTCCACTAGATGTTCCATTTATGGAAGATATGAGTGACGAAGAAGTTGACGAATTTCACAAAGAACTAGATAAACTCGTACACAAGCATTTAGGTCATAGTAGTGATGAAGAAGACCAGATGGATGAAGCAGAATACAATGGCAAAAAAGTAAAACTCAATTCACCTAAAAGAGGCGGCAGCAAAAAGTTTTATGTATATGTAAAGAATCCAAAAACAGGCAGAGTAAAAAAGATCAGTTGGGGAGACACAACTGGACTAAGTGTAAAGGCCAAAGACCCAGGTAGAGTCAAAAGTTTTGTAGCAAGACACAAATGTAAACAGGCAAATGATAAAACAACTGCAAGATACTGGAGTTGCAGAACTCCACGTTATAAAAGTTTAGGCGTTAAAGGAGGCCAATGGTGGTAACTCCTTACACAGAAATTGTACAGGGTAGGAAAAGAACCAGAACTTTTGAAAGTTCTGTAGACGGAGAAGAGTTAGTTTGGCACAGAGACAGGCAAACAAGAACAGTTAAAGTATTGGAGGGCACAGGTTGGAGATTTCAAATGGACAACCAATTGCCACAAAAATTACAACAAGGTGATGTCCTCCACATACCCAAAGAAACGTATCATAGAATAATGGTTGGAGACAGCAACCTGGTAGTGGAAATAGAAGAACATGAAGATTGATCAAATAAACGAAAAGTGGAGCGAGAAATACAAGCGTAGTATTGACTGTGACAACCCACGAGGTTTCAGTCAAAAAGCCCATTGTGCTGGACGTAAAAAAGCCAACGAAGAACTTACTGACTTCAACAGAGATGAGCCAATGAAAAGCACAGTTGCAGTGCCAGGCTATGGCACTATGAACATCGACACGTTGATGAAGAATGTGATTGATCAAACTACTAACATGCTCAAACAAATGCAACAAAGCACACAAGGCTTTAGAAATGCAGATTATGAACTAAATCGCAATCGAGTATTACCAACTAAAATTGCTGCACTTATACAAGCATTGGATGACCTACAAGCAATACGTGCCAAGGGCGGAGCTCGCAGTCGTAACATACAACAAGAAGCTGAACAAGAACCATTGCCAGTCGATGTTAACAAAATATTTGACAATATACAAGAATTTGAAAGTAGACAGTACATCACTCCCGAAGATGCAGACAAAATGCGTCGTGGTGTGCAAAGTTTGACCAGTGGCAGACAAACTATCAACAGTGATGCTATACTACAACTATTAACAATGGTGACAAGATGAAAATAGATGAAGTTGCAGGTGTTGGCATAATAGACAAGTACAATACAACTGTGGATGTCAAGCCCGGTGAGACAGAACGTCAGGCTGCTAAACTGTTTCCCATGAACAAAGGTGGAAAGCCACAACCTTTGCATGCTAATGCGGCAAAAAACAGTACACCAAACAAATTGTTTAACTTAGGTTTAGCAGAGAACATCAGTCACACTGCACAAGCACTCAAAGATAAAGAAAAGAAACTAGGGTTAAAACCAGGTGACCCGGGGTGGTTTAAATTGTGGTTTGATCTTCCTTTACTCAGAGAAGGCAAAAACAAAAGTGAAAGTTATTTGCTACAATTAGAGCGTGACTATGATGCAGACATGCTTGTACTGCATGTAAAAGACAATCGAACCGGTGCAAGAACAGAAGTTAGAGGAAAATTAGGATACGAAACAAATGGTTATGATCCTACAGATCGTTTGCATATAATACTTGACGAAATTGGAAAAGCAGCTAATATAAGTGAACTAATGAATGGTGAAGTTGTAAGTATCAATCCTAATCATCCAGAAGGTGAAAAAGCCAAAGCAGTAGCAAGACAGTTGACCAAAGAAGATATTACCACAATTGACTTACAGCAATTGGAAACATTTGCAGACAAACTGTTTGGCAAAGTTGGTATTGATGTGGAATTTACAAGACACTTTTTAGATCGTGTAAATGACATTCGAAATCAAAAACCAATCACAATGAGTGAACTAACACGTTTATTCAAACAAGAATACAAGAGATGGGGTAAGCCTATTGCTCAGATGGGACCAGGGCAAGAAGCAGTAATGAAAGATTTGCAAACAGATATTAACCTACCATTTGCGCTACGTTGGGATGAAAAGAATCAAGAATTAGATTTGATAGCTAAAACTATCATGCGCAAAAAAGGTTTTAGAACGCCCAATCAAGAGTTTCCTGTAGAGAGTAAAGTAGAGGAAGAAAATCCTGTAGGATATATAGGTCGTAAACTTAACTTTGCTTTTCAAGCTGATAGGTATATCAAAGCAGCAGAATATTTGCACAAAATACTAAAGAGAAAGCACAAAGAAACTGACGGTAATCTAAGACACGATTTAGGTTACTATACACAAATGTTATCACAACAAGTAAAAAACATGAACGGACGTGAATTAGAAGATGTTTACCTGACACTATTTGGTAGACAATTGTTTGAAAACTTTGCTGACGGTAAAGTAAAAGGCAAAAGCAGACCAGGGCGTGTAAAACGTGCAGGTGCTAGTTGTGACGGTAGCGTTACTGAACTAAGACGTAAAGCAAAAAATAGCTCAGGTGAGAAAGCTAAAATGTATCACTGGTGTGCCAATATGAAAGCCGGCAGAAAAAAATAATAGCATAAATAAGTGTATGAAGGTACACGAGATCATAAGAGAAACAACTACAGCAGGTGGTTTTGCTAGTATAGCAAAACCCTTGGGTAAAATGCGTAGACGCAAAGATTCAATCTTTGCTAGTAAAAAAACAAAAGCTGATGCTGACGAGCAACAGTTGAATGATCAAGTGTCAGATAAAATAATCCGGAGACAACCATGAGATTGGACAAAATAAGCACAGTAAAAGAAGTTGCCAAGCCACGTGTGGTAAAAGAAGGCAACACATACAAAGTGCTAGACATCAATGGAGTAGAACGCAAAGTGTTCGAAGACATTGACCTAGCTAAACTTTGGATGAAAAAACACAATCCAGAATTAAAAGAAGGTGTAGAGCCAGTACTCTACACCAGTGAAATCATGGAAGGTGTATTAGATAGCACAGACGAAGATGGATGGATGGCTAAAAGTCAACTGTACAAAATGAGCAAGTACGCTATTGAACTACACGGCATGATTGGAGATACAGATAACTTAGAACCTTGGGTGCAAGCAAAACTTACAAAAGCAGCAGATTATCTTAGCGCAGTAAAACATTACATGGAGTATTTGGCAGTCAACGAATACCCAGTTGAACCACCAGTAGTGGTGGACGATATGCCAGACGAGATGTAAAGGAATGATAAATGCGCCTAACAGAACTATTTGCTAGTACTTTAGTAGAAGATACTTCTAGAAGTGGACGTCAACTTATTCAAATGAGTATGGCTGATTTGTATGATATGACAGGTCAGCCATATCCATTAATAGAAGATCCTGACACAGGAGTGATGGTTGTACCTCCGAATTTTTATGAAAAAAGACAATTTGGTATAGGCGAACCTGATGCTAACAATCAAGTAGAATCAGGCAGTATACACCCTGACTTAGCAAGAGGTTACAATGCTTGGGTCGCAGGCGGAAAGATGCCAGGTCTTATACAAGATGCAAATGGAGACATTAGACCTTACAACGACAACTGGTATGTAGAAGATTTTGCTTGGAGACTAGCTAGCGGTACTTTTGAATTAGGCGCAAACATTACAAGAGGTGTTGCTTCAGGTGTAGACGGACTTTGGAATCTAGTAGGCGGAAGCGGTAAACCAGTCACTGGAGTTGCTAGACAAACATTCTTAGATGATGCAGCAGAATGGCTAGATTCAAATACAGATTTAGACTTCAGAGATCAAGGTACTATGATGGCTACCGCTGTCACTGACTATGGAGATCTATTAGGCCTTGTTCCTGGCATGGGCGACACAAGAAGTCAAATGAGTTGGGCTGGGTTTGGTGCTATGTTTGCAACAGAATTACCCAGCACTATGTTAGATATAGGTGTTATGGCAGCTGGTACTGCCGTGGGCGGCCCAGTAGGCTTTGCCGCTGCAACAGGTGCTTTAGCTTCATTTAACGCTGCTGAAGCCAGTGGTGCTGCGGTATTACAAATTAGCGATGTAGTTGATGCTAACTACGAAAGTGGTGAATTACAAAAAACCTATCAATGGAGTGCTGCCACACAGTTGGCTAGAGCACAACTAGAATACGATGGAGTAATTGTTCCAGGAGCAGAATTAACAGAAATACAGCAAGGACAGTTAGATGATCTTGCTAAACAAGTTATTTTAACCAACACATACAATGCTGTTCTGCCCGCAGTTGCAGCAAGTGCAGGCACACTAGACACAGCGGCAGACCTATTACTGTTTAACAAATTAAGTCCTCTAAGTCCAAGTGTAATTAGAAACACTGTTGGGCGATGGGTTGTTTCACCTCAAGTAGAAGGTTTTGAAGAAGCGTTTCAAGAAGTATGGACACAGCGTGGACTTGTAAACGAAGCAGGTGATCTTAACAGTGAATGGGCAAATGCAGTGAATGCTTACTACCAAGGAGTAGTAATCGGCACAGGCGAAGCAGGTATGGTAACAGCTACTGATACTATACAAGGCCTCAACAGAGAGCAGCAAAGTAGAAGAGCACAACTGCGACAGTTTTTTTACGGAGCAGATGCTGGAAACTTAGACACTATCATTGATCTTGCAGGAACAGAACCTGAATTGCTTATGAACAATATATTAAGCGATGAAGGAAGATTAGCACTAGCACAGTCCATAAGAGACAGAGGTCTTATTACTGATATAAACCAAAAAGATGAAAATGGTCAATACAGACTTAATAGATTCCAACGCATGAGAGTAAGAGCTGGACTAACAGTGGAACTCGACGATGGCACAGAAGTAAGCAGAGACATAATTTCTCAAAATGCTAGAAAATTGGATTTATTAAGTGTAATTGACAACATGTCTTACGATCCAAGTGAAAACAAATATAATGTGGAATTTGCATCAGAAGCAGATCTATTAGACGCTGCTAGCCTGTTGGGAATTGACACAGAAGGCCCTACACTTGATTTTAAAGGTAGAAGAAGACTTAATCAAGTTATGAGAGAACTTGAAGAAGTTTACAAATTAGACTTTAGAGTTATTGATCGCAGCAATCTAGAAGCACCAACTTGGACAGACCTCAGTGCTGCACAAAAAGCTGAATTTGTTAACCGTGGGTATGTTGACTTCACACAAGAAAGTGACGGTAATAGAATCGGGCAACGTTGGACAAGAGCTGATATTGAACGCAGTAGTAGACGTTATGGTGATTGGGATAATGTTCCAGAAGAAATTAGAAATGTAGCAGAGCCTGTTGTTGAACGTCCAACACTAGAAAATCAGCCTGAACTAGCCAGAGAATTACAAAGCGCACAAGACGCACTGGCTTCTTTTGCTACCGCAGCAGAACGTAATTTACAGCAAGCTCAACTAGTATGGGATCGAGCTTATGGTGATGATCCAGAAAATGCTCCTCGTCCACGACCAGACGAAACAGATACAAACTACCAAAATCAAATGCAAATTGCTAGAGGAGAAATTGGACAAGGCGTTGCGTACAAACAAAGAGTTGATCAGATCACACAAGGCCTTGCACAAGATCAACAAGCCTGGGATGCAGAATATGCTCGTACACACAACCGTAACGGTACACCAAGACTACAAAGTGGTATTGCAACAGCAGATGGCTTTATTAATCAGACTGATCCAGCAACTCCAGACCAAAGAAGAACAGATGACGGTGAACCAAACGATACCGGCGAAGAACCTATTACACCTATTACTCCACAGGATTTAGAAGGTGACGATGATGCACAAGAGACTACTCAAGCTGCACCAGTTCAGCCAGACATGGGCAGCGATCTAGCCAGAGGATACACTGTATACAACACTAGACTAAGACTTGCTGATGGAGAGTTAGATCCAATGGCGGTTGCCTCAATGGTCAACAACTTGGAGAAAACTTATCCAGGTATTACTCAAGAGATCTTTGGCGAAGGCGGTATTGAAAGTTATCGACAAAATCCACAACAAGTTATTGATGCTACTAAAGAAGAATTAAACGAAGCTCCTCCACAACTTCCTGCACAAACACAAGCATCTAGACCAAAAGCAGGTACTGAGATAGAAGTTAGTGGAGAAAAATATCGTTTCTTAGGACGTATGTGGGCACCAGTAAAAGAAGATGGATCATTAGGAAGTACAGGTGCAGTATCAACAGAACTGCAACAACAACTAACATCACAAGCATTGGGTAGAACAACTCCTACAATGCCAATAGCAGCAGAACGTGCAGAAGATACTCCTGAATACACAAATCCAACTAGACCAGAAGTACAGACTCAAATTGAAAACTTACCTGAATATGAAGAAGGTGACGCAGTTGAGTATCGCAATGCAACAGGCGAAACAAGATCCGCAGAATTTGTAAGAAATTTACCAAATGGTAATATACAAGTTACACTAAACGGTGCTACATATGCAATTACTCCTGCAAACATTGCAGCGGCACAAGTACCGCCAGCACAAGAACCTAAAACAGCAGACAATAATTTTGGATTAGGTGTTGTTGATCCTGGACTCCAGAGAGCAATACAACAACGTGCGCAAAATGCTGCTGATGCAGGCGGCATTGACAATTTACCAGTGGATGATGGTACGCCAAATGACACAGGTACAGAGCCAGAAGTAAGAGAACCTACTGGCAGTGGCAGAGGCGACGGACAATTAGAAGTAGACGCTAGAAGAGCAGAACGTGAAGCTGCACAACAAATTATTGCCAATCAAGCTGCGGATGCTGAAGAACGCTCAGTGCGTGACAGTGTTAGAGATGAAGCAAAACGTATTGCCGCAGAACGTGAAGCAGAAGCACAAGAACTTGCTATTAGAGATAGTATCAGGGATCAAGCTGCTAGAGAAGCTCAACGAATGAATGCTGCTGAAGAAGAAACAGCGAACAGAGAAGTAATTCAAAACATTGCTAAAAAGATTGCATCTGATAACAATGCAGCAGAACAAGAATCTGAAATACGTGATCAGATTATACAACGAGCAGAAGATCTTGCTAACCAAAGTAAAGAATTTGGTGATGCGGCAGCAGAAGAATTAGCAGTACGCAACAGTATCAGAGATGCAGCAAAAGAAGCTGCGGCAGCGGCAAAAGCAGAAGCAGAAGAGGCTGCACAACGTGAAGCTATCAGAACAGCCGCAGAAGAAAGAGCCGCAGAGATTGCAGCACAAAATCAACTTGTTGACGACAATGAACAAGATATACGAGACGAGATTAGACGTAGAGCTGAAGAAGAAGCAAATTTAGCAGCTGAACGTCGAGAAGCTGAAATACGTCAGCAGATTGAAGATCAAATAAAATCAATCGAAGATGCAGAAGCACAACAGCAAGCCGCTCAAGCAAACGATAAAGACGGCGATCTAACAACACGTTTAGATACAAAAGGCGAAACTCCGCCAGTTCCGCAACCACGTCCTGCTGCACCAGTGCCAACACCACAAGCTCGTCCAGAGGCTCCAGCAAGAGATCAAAGCACAGGCAGAGGTGATGGAGATGCAGAAGTAGCAAGACGTAAAGCTGATCAAGAAGCAGAAACACGCAGACAAGCACAACTGCGTCAACAAGAATTGTTTAGACAGGCTCAACAGAGAATTAGAGCCGCAGACCAAGCGGCACAAGATGCACAATCAAATGATATACCAACACCAATTACAGGTTTAGATATTCCAGACGGAGGAATTCCAGATTCTAAACTTGACAGACGCTTGGTTGGTAATCAAAAAGGCGACTATAATACTACAAACGTTAATATTCCACAAGCAAGACGTGAAGGACTACCTTATGTTGTTGTACCTGTAACAGGTGCAAGAGACGAAGAAGGCAATGTTCAAGTAGGTAAAGTATATGGTACCAACGATGAATTATCTAAAAAGTATCCAGGACAACGTCAATTCAACACTGTTAAAGGCAGTAGCAGAGGCGACGGACAAGCAGAACTAGATGCTAGACGTAGAGCACAACAAGATATTGATTCAGACACACAACAAGATAGCGGACCAGTTGAAATTCCTGATACTCCAGTAACACAAGCTGATTTTGATACTGACACTACAAAGCAAACCGGAATTACTCCTGCTCAGCAAGTGAACACAATGCCCACTACAACGGCACAAACTAAGATTGCACCTGCTCAACAGCGTTCTACAGACAAGGATGCTGAAACGGAACTTCCTCTGCCTATTGTTCCAGGCGGCAAAAAGAAAATTAAAAAGGATCTTAAAGCACCTGACTTCCCTATTTTAACTATTAAAGATCCTCTAAACTTGGATAGGTACAAGAGTTTTGGAGACAGCGTACAAGATACACGTAAACCTGTCAATGAAAAGAAAAAAGTTGATGAAATTACTAATATCAGAGCACTAACACCTGATCAACGTGATGCAATAGGCGGATATGGTGATTACAAATATGAGCCTATTAAGCCAACTAGTTCACCACGCCAACCTAAGAGAATACCAGGGTTTAAAAAACTAGACATAGCTGATCCAATGAACTTAGACAGATACAAAAACTTCGAAAGTAAAAAGAATAAAAGGTAAATATATGCAAGAACGCAAAATGACCAAGAGTGAAAAGTCCAAGGAAAAACGTCTTAAAGACAAGTACGATGACAGTGGCATGAAAGCGTCAATGAAAAAGCAGTATGGTAAAGATTGGGAAACAGTTTACTATGCAACTATTAGGAAAAAGGCTATGGGTAAGAAAAAAACAGAGGGATATACAATACTACCTCCAATAGACAGAGATAGATATCAAACACGCAAAGGACTAGAAGGACCGTTTCAAACAAAGAGCGGCAAGCCCGTTTACTATGATCCAAAAGAGGGTGCATACTATGACCCAGACACAGACATGTATCTAACATACGATGAATGGAAAGCACTAGACGAAGCAAACAGACCTCCACAGCCTCAGCCACCTAAAACAACACCTGTTACACCTACACCTGCAACACCTGAGCCGCAGTATACTGATGCAATTGCAAGAGCAGCACAACAAGCAGGACAATATGACGACACTTATGTTCCTCCTACCCCTGAGCCAGATTTACCACCTCCAGGCGATCCAGCTATTAAACCAAACGTAGACGACATACTACGTGATTTAGATAGACAATACGGAACAGGTGACGAGTTTATGCCAAGAGATGAAGATGACATTGGTAATCCTAGACCACCTAGAGATCCAAGCAGTTTTGGTCCAGGAGGACAGCCAATCCCAGATCCAACACCTGATCCTGCTCCGTACAGTGAATTACCAGATCCAATGGACGACTTGTTAGGTCCAGACGACGGCGACATTACCCCACCGGATCCAAAACCAGCACAAGATCCAAACCCTGCAGGAGATGATGGAGCAACTGACATGGAAGGCGAAGGCAAACCTGGTCCAGATGATTTTGAACAAGAAAGATATTTAGATGACAAAGGCACTACATCGAATGTAGGTGTTAAAGGTGCTAGAGGTAAAAAAGAATTTGCTATTGCTACAGTTGGTGGTAAAGAAACCAAAGTGTATGGCAGTAGAGAAGCACTAAGAGCAAAATATCCTGATGCACCAATATTCAATGCAGACGGAACAAACGAAAGTATTACAATGGACGCAAGAAAAAGATTAAACAGAATATTTGAAAAAGCACTAAGCGAGTTTGAATTTAATCCTCGTGCAGGACACATGGATCAACCAAGCCATCCTCAAAACAGAGGGTTGACAAAACAAACAAGCGGTGCACCTAAAACTAGCATTCGTCCTAAACTGCGTCCAAAAGATGTGGAAATGAGAGCAGCTATCGATGCTGCACTGCGTCAAGCAATGGGTGAAGGTAAACTTTCAGAAGATGAATACAACTGGTGGGACAGATTCTTAGGTAGAGACAAAGCTAGAAATAATCCATTTAGAGATAGTAGTGGCAAGCCATTATCACTGGGTGCTAGAGCTTGGCCTGAACCAGGAGAATATGAAGATCCTCAAGGTTTCCGTGCTGGCAAATATGCAGACTATGATATGAGCAAGTTGCCAACAACAAGAACTATCCATGGCGATACAATAGCATCTAATAGAGGAGATAGCACAGTATCAAACGCAACAGGTAGAAATAGCACAGTATCAAATGCTGACGGCGACTACTATTATTCAGATGTTCCTGGATACGAAAAGCGTCCTAAAAACAAAGCTGCATACAGAGATCCTAACACTGGTCAATGGAAAACAGAAAGCGTAAACGAATGGGGCGGTGATGATCAATACCAAGCAGTTGAAGGATTCATTGAAAACGCTCTTAGTATTTTTGATGAAATGCTAGACAACAGAGTAGATGAACTTCGTGCTAGAGCAGAAGCACACGACTATCTCAAAGGAGAACTAAGCGACTTGGGTGTTACTCACGGTGATATGGAAAGTAAACAGTATCACAGCGAATTGGAAAAAGAAATAGTACAAATCATGAATCGTCGTGACAAAGGAATGCGTGAAGAAGCCCAAGAAGAAGAAGGCATGATAATATATGTTGGAGATCAAAAGTTTGAATATTACGACTATACACTACAAGATGCAATGCAACTAGTTGACGAGTATGCTGACGAAATGGACGGCGAACCATATGAAGTATACAATGCAGACGGTAAATTAGTTTCAAGTGGTACAATGAGAAGTGGTGCATTCCACGAACCTGGGATTGAAGAAGGACACAGTCCACACAAAAAAGGTACAGCAAAATATAAAGCACACATGGCAGCAATGCATGCTGGTATGAACGAAGGTGAAGAAAAGCCTTACATCTGTGTACACGCTAAAAAAGGTAAACACGAATGCCGTGCTGAAAGTTCATATGCGGCAGCTAAAAAAGCGGCAGCGCATTGGGGACTAAAAAGCACAGCAGGTATTGATGCACACCTAGCAATAGATGAAGGCAAGTACGGCAAGAAGAAAAAGAAGAAAAGTAAAAAGTACGAACAAGTTGATATTAACAAACTAAAAGAAAGTATCAACATGAAAAATGCTACAGACAATCAAGCAGTTGCTAGCTATGTACGTACAATGCTAGATGAAAGTTATGACAGCTGGGCAAAAATACACAATCAAGTACATTTTGTAATTGACTTATTAGCAGAAGGTCATAATGTAAATGCTAAACAAGTTTTAGACATTTTATCAAAAACAAACATTCAAGAACAACTGGATAGAAAAATGAAAGTAAGTGAAAATGTAAGCATGATGAGAAAGATTGTTGCAGACAAAAGTGCTCTACCTGTCAAGTTCAAAGACAGTACTATGAAAGTAGACATGACCACAGCTAATATTTTCTTGCAAGTGTTCGATCAACAAAAACCAGAGACACAAGAAAAAATTATGGATAAGATTGAAACTAAAAATGGTTTCTTAAAAATCTTAGACATTATATATGATAGGCTAAAGTAATGAGACTAGATGAACTTAAATCAACACCTTTAACTGAAGAACAATTTGATGAAGCCGCAGGCAAAAAAGATGCTTGCTATCACAAAGTTAAAAGTCGTTATAAAGTATGGCCCAGTGCATATGCAAGTGGCGCACTGGTAAAGTGTCGCAAAGTAGGTGCTAAGAACTGGGGCAACAAGAGTAAAAAGTAATGTTGGTTAATGACATCATATTAGAATCATATTATGATTTTGTTAAAGATGACAATGTTGAAGATATCATTGATCATGCAAAATCCACTGGACGCACTCATAATAATCCAATTTATATTGATTATAGTGTTAAAAATAATCCTAAATATGATATGATTTCACTATCAGTTATGGCATATAAACCAGAAGCACCAGATCAACTAGTAAAACAAGCAGATGAAGACGGATGGTATGTTGAACTTCGTGCAATTTTTATCAAAAATCGCAATTATCAATCAAGTGAAAAATTGAATGCTAATCAGTTTCAGCGAATGATGGATAAACTTAATGCTGCGGACAATGTTGAACGTATTGAAGAAAATTTACGTGCTTGGTTTGGTAAAGGCAAAAAAGGCGGTGCTGGCGGTGGAGGCTGGGACCGTTACAATACCAAAGGTGAACGTATTGGTAAATGTGGCGATGCTAAAAAAGGTGAAGGCAAACCTAAATGTCTAAGTAAAAGTAGAGCTGCAAGTTTAAGAGCTAAAGGTGGCAAAAAAGCAATTGCTGCCGCTGTACGTAAAAAGAGAAGAGAAGATCCGAATAAGAATCGCAGAGGTAAAGCTAAAAACGTAAGCAACACAACACGCAAATCATAAAGGAGAAGCAATGACACTTACACTTAACACAACCTGTAAAACCTGTGGACACGAGTGTCACTGCCATAAACCAGATTGCGATAAATGTATAAATGATGTTTGTACCAAATGCACATGTGATAATGCAGTTATGTTAGAAACTGACGCAACAAATTGGAAATGGGCAGATAGTGGAGTCGAACAAGGTTTTTGACGACGAAGACATAGCTTGGCAAACAACTGATCCTGAAGATCTTTGGATTTTTGATAAACTAATACTATCAAGATATCTTGGATATATGTGCGGGCCAGTAGGAACACCTGTGCCCAAAGAAGGCTACTACATGGTGCGTCCTTGTGTTAATGCACTAGGTTTAGGGATTGGTGCACAAAAACACTACATCAAAGATTCAACAAATCATTTAACTCCGGGGCACTTTTGGTGTGAGTGGTTTGATGGAGATCACATAAGCATAGATTATGATTGGGGTAAACAGTGCCTGGCTGTACAAGGCTTTAAGGCACCAGAAACATTTACACGTTGGGATCGTTGGGTAAGAGTTGATGATGTAAAAATTAAAATGCCTGCTTTTCTAGGAAGTATACGAGTTAAATACAGTAAGATAAACTGTGAGTATATAGGCGGTAAACTAATAGAAGTACACTTGAGACACAATCCAGACTTTCCTGGCAATAGACAAGAGTACATTCCTGTATGGCAAGGACAAAATGAATGTCCACCCGAGGGATATGAATATATAGAAGACCCAGATGTACACGGACGAATAGGAGCCTGGGTCAAGTGAATCAACAAGAAAAAACAAGGCGCTGGGCAACTGTATGGTTATGCCTAGCTAGAATATTACCACTGACTGCACTAGCAATTATAATAGTGCCTTTGTTAGTAGGAAGCGAAACTTGGTATCAAGTAGTATTGTGTACAGTAATCATTGTGTTTACTATCCTAGCTATACTGTGGTGGTATTGGGCTGTTGAACGTGTTGTTACAATGTGGGACAAACAAAAGCAAGTTGAACAAAACAGCATTAATATGCTTACACAACTCAAACATATCCGCAATTTATTAGACGAAATCCGCAAAATAAAATAAATACCTATATAAAATAGGAGTACAAGATGAGTACATTTGAATTTGAATTTACTGAAGATATGGTACAAGAGCTATTGCACGGCAATAAAGCGTACCTTGAGTGGTTTGAAGCAATGGAAGAAATATTGCCTTACTACGAAATCAATACAGTAAATAGGGTTGCAGGTTTTATAGCACAGTGCGCTCATGAAAGTAATAACTTTAAAGTTACAGAGGAAAACTTGAACTACAGTGCCAAAGGATTGAATGCTGTATTTCCCAAGTACTTTGTAAGAGCTGGCAGAGATGCAAATGAATACCATAGACAACCTGAGAAGATTGCAAACGTAGTGTATGCAAACAGAATGGAAAACGGTGATACTGCAAGTGGCGACGGATGGCGCTTTCGTGGTAGAGGTATTATCCAACTTACTGGAAGATACAATTACACCAAGTTCGGTGAAACACTAGGATACACAGCAGAGCAAGCTATCAAGTATCTCAAAACCAAAAAAGGTGCGCTAGAAAGTGCATGTTGGTTTTGGAAAACAAATGGTCTAAACAAATATGCTGACAAACAAGATGTTGTTGGAATGACCAAAAGAATCAATGGCGGAACAATCGGATTAGAGGATCGTAAAAAACACTACGCTCATGCACTAGAAGTGCTAGGCGGTGATTGGACACCTCCACCTTTTGTACACAGTACAGTGAAAAAAGGCAGCAAAGGCGAAACTGTAAAAGCAGTACAAAAAGCACTTGGTATTAGTGCAGATGGTGACTTTGGTCCAGGTACAGAAGCCGCCGTAATAGCATGGCAAAAAAGCAGAGGACTAGTACCAGATGGTATTGTTGGTAAAGCTACACTTGCCGCAATGGGAATAAAATAATGAAATGGATTGAAAAACGTTTAACTGAAAGAACAACTTGGGACGGCGTAGTACTTGTAGTTTCAGGTCTTACTATTTTACTGGCACCAACTAACCTAATCGGATTAGGCTGTATTGTATACGGTGCATGGACTATTTGGAAAGCAGAATAGTATGTGGGAAATGATCGAACGCATGGCTAGCGATAGGCTTTGGATTTACACTGCACTGGCTGGCAGTGCGTTCGGTGCTATATTTGTTGCATACATGAGTAGCACACGCATTGGACTTTGGTTTTACAGCAAAGTAGACAAATGCGTGGACTATCTTGTTGAACGTTGGGGCTGGACATGGTTACAACAACCAGAAGATGCTTGGCGCCAACGCTATCCAAAAATTACACAAAAAATAGATGAGCTCGAACAACGCATAAAAGAGTTGGAGAAGTGACCTGGTGGGAACGTTTCAAGAAGTGGCTAAACATAGATCACATTGTAGATCTAGCTGTAGACTTGGCTCTAATTTTATTTGACGTAATCACAAGCCCGATACTAATAGTAATGCGCTTGCTCAGATGGAGCATAGGCAAGTATATGCTAGATGGTGTTAAGAACAAAATTAAAAAACTCATACATTGGCTACAAACTAAACCTTGGTGGATCAGCGTCATTGTTGCTCCTATTGCACTGATTGTAACTTTTTATACACTGGTTGCTTTATGGCTAGCCAGTGCAGTGTTCGATCCACAACTGTGGACAGAAGACGAATTACCCAGTGATGATGTAATTATCCAAGAACATCTAAAAACCATTGACAACCCTGAATAATTAATATAGTATGTAACAAATACAAAAGGAGAAACGTATGCCAATACGCAGCTTTAGCGATAGCGAAATTAATAAACTTAAACAACTTGTAAGTGAAGGCATTCAAGTCACAGGCGAAGTAGAAACACTCAAAGAAGGTCTCAGAGACACAGTAAAAGCCATTGCAGAAGAAATGGATATGAAACCAGCAGTGCTAAACAAAGCCATTAGAATTGCATACAAAAATGAATTTGCTAATGTACAAGACAGTTTCAATGCAGTTGAAGAAGTACTTCAAGCAGTGGGCAGAGACAATTAATGCCTAACTTACAAGTTATTGAAGTACAGCATTATACAGATAAACTTTTTAGAATACGCACAGAACGACCTCGCAGTTATAGATTTACTGCGGGCGAGTTCGTTATGATTAGTACATTAGATCCTGAAACACCTAACAGAGCATACAGTATTACTAGTGGACCTTATGACGATTACTTGGAGTTTTACAGCATCAAAGTACAAGACGGGCCACTAACTAGTAAACTACAACATGTAAAAGTTGGAGATGAAATATTAGTAAGTGATAAACCAACAGGAACACTGATACTTGCCAACTTAGAACTAGGCGGACACTTGGTAATGATGGCTAGTGGTACAGGCATTGCACCTTTTATTAGTTTGTTGCGTGAACCAGAAACATATGACTTGTTTGAAAATATTACTGTAACATGGACCACTAGAACACATGCAGAACAAGACTGCTATCGAGACTTCTTGAATGAAATGCCAATTGAATATATCAGCACAGTAACACAAGAACCTGCTGAACTGCAAGGACGTATTCAAAAGTTTATGGCAGACGGCACTGTTAAGATTGACAATCCCGAATATCAGCGTATAATGTTATGTGGAAGTATGGACTTTAACAACGACTTAAAAGAACACTTCACTGCACTAGGATTCAGTGAAGGTAATAAACGTACACAAGGTACATTTGTACAAGAAAAGGCATTTGTTAGTTAATGTATGTAGACGCACTAATTGATAGAGACAAAGATATTATTCATGTTGTAGAACGTGTAAATGGTAGACGAGAGTTCAGGGAATATCCTGCACGTTACTTGTTCTATTACAAAGACAGTCGCGGCAG
>Ga0255776_10002492_pt1 | contig 20519 bp, 18 predicted proteins | sample 071ome_19_FD_179974 | JGI IMG/M metagenome (GOLD analysis project Ga0255776, IMG submission 179974) | Coastal salt marsh microbial communities from the Groves Creek Marsh, Skidaway Island, Georgia - 071413AT metaG (version 2) | ecosystem: Environmental > Aquatic > Marine > Intertidal zone >... | reverse complement strand
CAGAGTTACTTCGACACGATCCTGGAAGTCGGCAGCAACGATGTTGACGGTGCCGCTGTAGTCGCCAGTTGAGGTGTATTCGAACACTGGCTGTGCAGGCTTCGTTGCAACTGACACGGTGTAAGACTCTTCTGTCCACTCTGAACAGATGTTGGCGTCGAAACAGTTCCGTGTTTCAGCAGTCAATTTTTGACCGGCCGTGACACCAATTTCAGTGCCGGTAACTGTCACCCCGCCAAGGTCGAGGAGGATTTCGTCAGTCCCGTGAGCAACCGTGATCGTTCCGTTGTCGTCGTCAACTTTGGCAAACGTCAAAATGGCAGCGGCCGCAGTTTCATCGGTGGATACGAAATGGGTGCTTTCAACCCACTCTGAACAAATCTGTTGGTCGGTACCGCAGTTCCGCACCTCGGCGCGCAGGTTTTCCCCTCCAGTAACTGTGAACGTTGTATCGGTTGTTGTTGCGTTTTTGAACCACTGACGCATCTCTTCGGCGTCACCTTGATCAAGCGTCAGAGTGCCGGAGTCCTCGTAGGCGCCAGTCGACGAGAAGTCGATAACCGCTGCATCTGGTGTCGTAGCGACATCAACGTTATATGTCGACGTGACGGGTTCGGAGCAGACATCGAAACCGGCGCAATCCCATACGGAAACTTCAATCTCTTCGCCGCCGGTCACCGGAACGGTAAGGCCGTTATGGGTGTCACCGTCAACAGTGACCGTGATGTTCTCAGCGGTGTGGCTGATTGTGATGTCCGCTGAGTAATCGCCCGTTGATGTGAACGTGAACGTTGCCGCGTCGGCGGGAGGAGCTTGGGTGACGAGGTAGTCGGAGTCAACCCAGACTGAGCAAATGTTGTAACCGTCACAGTTCCGGACCCGCACATCGACTGTGTCACCAACGTCAACGCCCAAGGACACTGCCGCAGACGCGTTATAGGTGGAACCACCGTCAGTGGAAAGTTCCATCTGGTTGGCGCTATGGCTGATATCGATGAATCCGTTGTTGTAGGTCAGGTCGGCGGCAGCAGGGGTCTGAGCAACAGTGACCGTGTGCGAGTCGACACTTGATGCCGGGTTCGAGCAGATGTCGAAACCGTGACAGTTCCAGGCCTCGACGACCAATGTTTCACCACCTGTAACGGTGACCGGCAACGTGACAACCGAGCCGTTGAGGCGGGCCTCGGACTTGTCGGCGGTAACAACAGCGCCAAGGTCGCGGCTGTAATCACCTGTCGTGGTGAAATCAATAATCGGTGCTGTTGGCACAGGAGCAACAGTGACATTGCGGGTTGATGGCGCCCACGGTGAACAGACATCGGTCCCGGCGCAGTTCCGGATCTGGACATCTAGGGTTTCAAGTCCGGTGACGGCAACCGGTGAAACAACTGTCGTGTCGCCGTCAAGGTCGAGGATCTGCTCCTCAGCATCATGTGTGACGGTCAGCTCACCAGCGAAATCGGTGGTGCGGGCGAAGGTAATGTCCGCGGCTTCAGGGGTTTCGGCAACGGAAACGGTGTAGCGGCTTTCCACCCACTCCGAGCAGACATCGAAGCCGTCGCAGTCCCGGATGTTGACGACAAGTTCTTGATGCCCAACTGCAGTGATCGTTCCGGAGACGGCCTCACCGTCGAGAGTCATCACGGCTTCGTCGCCGCCATGGGTGACGATGAGGTTGCCGGTATACGAGTCGAGCGTCGAAAAGACGATTGACGCTGCAGTTGGCTCGCCAGCTTGGGTGACGAGATAGTCCGAGTCAACCCACACAGAACAAATGTCGAAGCCTTCACAGTTACGGACACGGACATCCAAAGTGTCGCCGACATCAACACCCCAAGAGACGGCACCAGAGGCAGCAAAGTCAGCGCCGTTGAACGAGAGTTCCATCTCATCGGCGTCATGGTCGATATCAATGAACTCGTTGTTGTAGGTCAGTGCAGCGGCATCAGGAGTTGGCGCAACAGAAACAGTGTGCCCGGCAACAACCCACTCAGAGCAGGTCTCGGCATCAAGACAGTTACGGGCTTCGACCCGTAACGTTTCGCCACCAGTGACCGCAAAAGAGAACACCTCGACCGGGGCTCCGTTGAACGTAGCTATAACCTCGTCGGCAGTGACCGCATAGTCAAGTGTCCCGGAATACGGCCCCTCCGAAGAGAACGTAATGTCAGCGGCATCTGGAGCGGCGTCCACCGAGACTTCATGGGAGGCGTCCACCCACTGTGAACAAACATCAGCACCGGCGCAGTTACGTGAACGCACCTTCAGCACGTCACCGCCGACAACAGCGACCAAGCCAACTTCGACACGCTCACCGTTCAGCGCCGCTTCAACTTCCTCAGCGATCGAACTGACTTCAAGCTGTCCCGTGTAAGGGCTCAACGACGTAAACACGACCTCCGGGGCCTCAGGCGACTCGGCGATCGTGACCTCATGTTCGCTGATCACCCATTCCGAGCACACATCAGCGCAATTGCGGGCCTGAGCGACGATGATCTGACCGCCGAACACCAAATCTGGAAGTGATTCAACTTGCTCGCCGTCGACAAACAACTCAAGTTCACTGTCGCCGGAAACGACCGTCATCGTTCCGCTGTACGAATCAACCGATTCGAATGTGAGTTCAGGTGAGGCAGCGAGAGCACCAATGGAAACCTCGTAGGTTGCGGTCACCCAGTCGGAGCAGATGTCAAGCCCGTCACAGTTGCGCGCCGAAACCGAAAAAGTTTCCCCGCCAGTCACCGTGACTGGAAGTTCAACGACAGGGTTGCCGTCGAGGGAAATCTCGAACTCTTCGGCGTCAGACGTAACATCAAGTTGACCTGAGTAGTCATCGATCTGTTCGAACGTCACCACAGGTGCGTCAGGGTTGGTAGCGACGTTGACGGTGTAGGACGAAAACACCCACTTCGAGCAAATGTCTTCTTGACAGTTCCGGACCTGGGCCGTCAACGTGTCACTGGCATTCAGCGCGATTGGATCCGCGAGAGACGCAGTAATCCACTCACCGTTCAAACGAAGCCACACTTGATCGGCGTTGTAATCAACCTTGACCGAGCCATCGGCGTACGTGAGCGTCGCTGGTTCCGGCGCCGATACCTGGCGTTCAACAACTGTGAGCGGTGATCTAAGTGTGTGATGGGTGGCGTCTTCGTGCTCCGCAATCTCGCCTATCACCACAATGGAGTGTCCACCCGGCACGACACTGTCAGGAAGAGTAAACGAACCCTCGAAATGGCCAACGTCGTTGACTTTGGCGTGACCGAGAAGCGTCGGTGTTGAGAACACCCAGACATCAACAATGGCGCCTGGTTTGTATCCCGCACCTTTGATGGTGATCGTGGCCCCTTGCTCCGCGACGATTTCGCCATTGCTGGAATCTTCATTGGTAATGCCGCCCCCATTCGGTTCGGGGCTGCCAGATGATCTGTCGGGAGCGTTCTGACCGTCGCTGGTGCCATTCAGTTGGGGTGGGGTGTGGGTGACGACCTGGATGGATGGACCGTCGTCGTTGGTGCCACTATCGGAGATGTCCTCATTCGCGGAGGCAGAGTCTGCTGCAACGTCGGTTGATTGGTTGATGCGGGGTGCGGCGGTGGTGTGAGCCGCAGCTGTGTCTTGGATGCCATGTTGGTCATGCGATGTCGGGGATGCCTGATTCTGAAAGTCATGGTCGACAACGAACGTCCGCGGACGTGATTCGGTTGGTGTAGGGAAACTCTCGGCAGACGGTGGCTGGTCGATGCCCGCGGTGCCGGGTGCGGCCACAGACGGAGCTGGTCCCTGGGTTGCGACGACGGTGTAGCCGCAGCTAGCCAGGATGAGTCCGCTCAGCGCGGTCCACACTCTCGAATGACCGGCGGAAGGCCTGCCCTTCGACTTGCCTAACACGACGACCTCGACGGCTGGATGGTGTGGGGGCGTGGTCGATGATCATTCACCTGCGATGAAATCGTGAATGGGCAAAACCACATAAAGCCAACATTCGGATAGCGCGTCACCTTTTTGAGATGACAAACATCACGACCTCATGCAGGCGGTCCTATCGAGTTGCCGTTGCGGTGCGGTTCATATCACACACAACAGACCTTTCATTGGGTGGATCAGGCTTCCTAGAGTCGCCGTATGGTGAAGGTCATCGTTCTTGCTGGCACCCTCGTCCTGATGTTCATAGGGCGGTCACGTTGGGGGTTGATGAAAGATCGTCGTAAGGATCCGCCGCGATACTGACGTGTGGTTGCCTGCTACCAGCCGAGGTCTTCTTCGTTGAGGCTGATCCTCACTCGCGTCCATGTGGTGCTGATGTCATCGGCGTCACCGGTGACATTTAGGCGGAAACATCCGAGGTCCAACTCATCGGGTGGCCGTGACAGTAATTGCGCAACGCTGAGAGCCGCTTCATGGGTTTCCAACATGCGCGACTGCCACCGGCCGAACACTCTGTCGTTGTCGGCGTACTCTTCTGTCATGGAGGTGCGAATGAACGGGAACATCACCGAACAGGCACTCACCATGTCGGACGCTTTGCCGAGGTTGATGCGCAATACGTCCGGCAGTCGTAGAACCGCCCAATTCGCGATCACATAACCCGGTACAGAGACACCGGGGTCAATGGCTTGCGAAGATGACACATACACCAGTTGCAGGGGTGTGCCGTGGTACACGGCTTCACTCGCCCACAGATGGGTCCACGACAAAAACCCGTCGATCTTCGTGTTCATGACCAGGCGGGACTCGGTGAGATTGTCCATGAATGCCGACCGAACCCGTGCGCGACGTTCAGCCATGTTCTCGCCATCGTTTTCGGGAAGTGAGCGACCAAAGCGGTAGCCACTCTCGGTAAGTCCCGAATTGCAGATGATGACATCTGGAATATGGCCGCCCATCTGGTCGATGGTGTAGCTACGCGATGCCCACAAATCTGCATGGCTGGTCACGTCGGCCTGCAATGCGAATGCCTCAACACCGTGGGAACGAATCGCATCGACAAGGTCGAATCCGTCGCGGTAGCTGCTGTTGAAATGCACGCCGACGACCTCCGCCCCGTTCATGGCGGCAGCCAGAGCAAGACCTTGGCCGAGCCCTCCATCTTTTCCGGAACCAGTGATCAAGACCCGTTTACCGGCGAAGGCATCACGGTGCTGCCCGGAGAAATCAAACGCGGTGGTATCGGCGGTGAAGGCCATCTTTCCCTGCCAGTCGTGAGGTGAGACGTGATCAGTAGCGAGATTACCAATAGGTAACAAACGTGGGTTTGCTATCGATCGTTGCTGCGCATCGCGGGCATCCATCGTGGACCGGCGGTGGCGTCAATTCGGGCGAGCAACATGTCGTGATATGGCTCGACCGCATCGCAGAACGCTCTGGTGGTATCACCCCCGACGGCAGCCCAGGCTGTGGCGGTAGCTGCATCAGTACGGCGTTCTAACTCGAGTCGGAAGTCGCGACCGGCGTCGTTGAGGCGGTGGTCGTCGGCAAGGCCCTTTGCCGCGAGACGCGCCCATCCCGCGGCGATCGCATCGTCGTCGTGACCTCTGCTACGTGCGATCCATTCCTGGCCGTCATACTCATGTTCTTCCACCATTACTGCATGCAACAGACCGACCTCAACACCGTCGAGATCTTCTGCGGCGCACAATGCCCAGTGGTTGTCACCACGTAATTCACGCAGGCAATTTGCCGCGAGCCATGCCGACACGACCGGGTCCTGAGGCCGTGGGGCTGCCCGTGTGGCGGCGAACATCGGTCGGGCACCGGCATGCACCGCGTCAGCTCCACGCCATAGATCATCGGCAAGCTCAGCTATCTGGTCACCAAGGCCAGGGGCTACTTCAGCGAGACCTGAAACGATGGAGTCATCACGCACAGCGGTGATCGCATCCTCATCAGTCACGGCGCGGTAGAAGCCCATCACCGCCTCGATTACGTGCGGTGCGATGGAGTACGTCGCGGCTGCCGCAGCGGCAGGTGATACCGCCCCAAGAGGGGCGAGACGCCATGCGATCAACCAACCAGCCCCATTTGGCACCCCAAGGTCCGCGAATCTGGAGATTGCCGGTTGATCCCACATCAGCCAGCCAACGAGATCATGACCGGCATGGCCTGCGCGCCGGACGAGATGGCTATCGAGCACCATTCGATGAACACTACGACGGCCAGATCAACGGTGGCGTCAACGCGCTGCGGGCAAGTGGTCGGTTACGCGGCGCTAGTCGGCCAGGTTGTCGTTGGAATGAAACGAGGAACACGGTTTGACTGGCGTTGTCGCGCTTCATTAACCCGCGCGTGCTGCTCCTCGACCATCAACCGCACCAGTCGGTGAGGATCCGAGTAACGGTTAGGTCCACGTCGAACGAGGTCGGTGATAGGAGCCGTCGACGAACGGTTCTGGGTCTGTTCAGTCATGTTGCGCAACGTCGGCCACCAGAACCGATGTTCAACACCACCCGTGGTCAAAACTCGAAAATGACACATCTGTCACGACCGATAGCGATGACTCAGCAGTGACTGGTGTGGTCGTGTGGATGAACCAACCGGGCGCGACGCCATTTCCTAGCCGATGTAGTGACGATCATCCCGTTGCACTTGGAAAGGAGGCGATCGCATGGACTACGTGTTGGGGGCACTGTCCTGTCTGTCGTTGCTGTCGTTGAGCTTTTTGTTGAAGCCGTGATAGCACGCCAGCCTCAATGACATCTGTCGTGCCCGAGTGACGTGATGCGCGTCGATTGTTAATGGTGTGACGAGTTCCATTTTGGAAATTCATTGCGAGGATGGGTCTGCACTGAGCGGTCGCCCTCGCGAAAACAACAGCGACGTGAGCTGTATCTCAGCCGAAGCGCGTGGAAAGCTCCGCTCTGCGACGTGGCTTCTTGTTCACGTCCGCGAATCTGTCGAAGTCATCCAAGCTGACGGTGGTAGCGCTGACGGTCAGGCGGAGGCTCTGTTCAAACATTTCGAAAGGGCCCGGCAGATTCTTCGAGAGACCGGATCGGAACTGTCAGATTTGCCGGAGGCGGTAACTGCCGGCACGGCTCCCATGCACCTGAATGGGCTTGCTCTGCATGCACGGCACCTCATCCAGTGGATTGATACCGCTGTAGCGGGGCGGAATATCGAGTTTGCTATTCGCTGAGCCCATCCAGGCTCGCAGATTGCGTTGCAACACCGAACACATATGAGTTGCAACACCGAACACATATGAATTGGCATTGTGTGTTGTTCGAACGGGCGAAGAATCACAGTCGGTACAGCCTGTAACGAGCGCACGCCGATGGACTGATGGCACGAAAGGCCGGCTGTTACCGCGTCACGATCGTGGCGACCGAGGTGAAATGCAGCCCAGCGCCGATCACGGTGCACACGTGGAACATTTCGTGATGTCCCCATCGATGTGAGGTGATCGGGCACCACTTCCTCCAGAAGATGACAGCACCGACGGTGTACACCACCCCACCGGTGAGGATCAGCATTGCTGGCAATGGCCCAGCGAAGGTCCACAATCCAGGGAGTGCAGCAAGAGCGGTCCAACCAGTGACGAGATACATCGCCGATGCTGTTCGCCAGGCTCGACGGCCGAGTTTGAGCCCCGCTCCGACCACAGCTCCCGCCCACGTCAGAACAAGCAGAACGATCGACAGTCTGCCGAGTGGGACGGTCATGTAGATCGGGGTTGCGGTCCCTGCGATGAAAACGCTGATCATCGCATGATCAATGCGCTGCATCCGTCTCTGGGTGCGGATTGTTTGAGTCCACAGGTGGTACGAGGCAGACACGCCGAAACATGCCACCATTGAGATGCCGTAGACAAAGGTGGCAATAATCATCACCCCAGAAGTAAGGCTTGCCAAGACGGCGGTTGCGATGGCGGCAAGCGGCGCAGCGATGGCATGAATTCGGCCGCGCCACGTGGGGCGGGGACGTCCGCTGATGAAGTCAAACCGGGTCCGGCCGACGTCAGCATCGTGTCGTGCGACTGCGGATGCTCGAGTCATCGAGGTGATGAGGTCGATGTCAGTCATGAGCTATCGCTTGTGCGTGACCGTCACCAGCTCGGCTGGTGTTTGGTCAGCGTCGCAAATCCAAGTAGGTGCAGGCACCAGCCCAGATCAATGTGGCGGCAACTCCAAGCATCGGAATGAACGACATGGCAACTCCTTTTCGGGGTGATGATCTGCTCTCCACGATCGGCTCGGTGCGCACTCCGTCGTGAGTGCTTTTGTCACTTCATGTCGGCAAGTACGGGATGATTCTCTGGAAAATGGGGGAGCATGCCGCCGATGGTGAATGGCATGGAATTCCTGCGGGACAACCCGTCGGCAATGACGGCGCTGTTGATCGGCGTCGGGGTCGTCCTTATTGGGTCGGCCGCTACCTGGCTGGCACGCGTTGTCCTTGTCGCCGGAATTGTTCTGATTGGCGTGGCAGTCGCGGAGAGTGATCGTCCTGCGGAGCAAGTGGTGACCGAGACATATAGTCGTGTCGTTGACGAAGGTGTGTCGCGCCTCCCAGACGATGTTGGATCACAACTTGATCAGTTCATCGGTCGTGCGGAAGAAGAGATGTCAGATGTGTTCACCTCGGACAACCTGGCCAACTTTCTGGAGCGTGCAAACGGTGGGCTAGAACGACTCGACGACCTACTAAACCTGTCGCCTAGCGACAAAGGTGTATTACCTGAGTCCATCCGATCATTGGATGACTTCGCGCACTCGGATTGACCGGCGCCCACCCGACTCAGCACTCTGACCTCATCTGCGTGAGGGGTTCATGCTGAACCGGGTGGGGTTATGGTCATCGTTTCAAGTTGACGATGTCGTTCAGGACTTCGTCAGAAGATGTGACCACTCGCGAGTTTGCCTGGAATCCGCGTTGGGCAGTGATGAGGGTGACGAACTCCTCGGCGAGATCAACATTCGACATTTCAAGAGCGCCAGATGAGATGAGTCCGCGGCCGCCATTACCCGCGACCGACAACTGCGGTTCACCGGAGTTGATCGTTGCGGAGAACATCGAGCCGCCTGCCTTCTCGAGCCCTTCGGGGTTGGTGAAGTTGGCGATCGTTAACTGGGCGAGTGAACGGCTGACCCCGTTGGAGAATGAACCAATCAAGACACCTTCTTGCGACATTGAAATTGACTGCAGGATGCCAGCCCCGTAACCGTTCTGGTCGGCAACTGCGATGGTCGACAACTCGCCGAACTGGGTCACAGCACCGACTGCGGAGTTGACATTGATCGTCATCGCATCGAAATCGGCGCCGACTACACCCGCGGCAATATCAATGGCGCCATCAGCAGGGGTGACGATCTGGCCGTCGGAGTCGAACGTCAGGACGGCATCGGTCAACGCCACGGCAGTACCGGCACTGTCCGCTGCGGTCACGGTCCATTCATTGGCGTTCGTCTTTTCGAAGGTAAGGGCGAGCATCTCGGTGTCGCCCAGCGAATTGAACACCTGTACGCCCGAGATAAACGTGTCGCCAACTGCGGCATCTGCGGGAAGGTTGCCGTTCAAGTCGATGCCGGTGGTCGGTGCAGGGGCCGCAGTCGACCCGATCGGCACCGTGATGTCGTCTGCTGCGACGTTCGGATTGACAACGCCGAGCGCGTCAGCTGACCACCCTTGTACCAAGCTGCCGTTAGCGGTCACGAGACGTCCTTGGGCGTCGAGTGACATTGATCCGGAGCGTGTGTAGGAACGGTCACCGCTGCCGTCGGCAACAAAAAACCCATCGCCGCGGATGGCGAAATCAAGTTGACGTCCGGTGGTTTGGAGGGCCCCCTGCGAAAAGTCGGTGGAGATACGTGCGACCGCAACACCGAGCCCGATTTGCGACGGGTTGGTGCCACCGGTTGCGCCGTCATCTGCACCGGCTCCAACATTTCGAACCGTCTCAGAAAGAACGTCTTCGAAGACCGTTCCGGAACGTTTAAATCCGGCGGTTGAGGTGTTGGAGATGTTGTTGCCAACAACATCAAGCATTGTGCGGTGTGCCCGAAGTCCGGAGACTGCAGAAAACATTGAACGGATCATGGATGTACTTCTTTCTCTGTGGTGGAGCCATCCATGGCAGTGATGTGACGGGCGGTCCGTGCCCTGTTGGTATTTCTATTGAGATGCCAGCCGTGGCCGGTATCGGAACGCGACCGGTCTAGGACCAGCCTGCGAAGGAAAGAACCCGGGGCACGTACGCCTGGGTTTCTGCGAATGGGGGTATGCCGTCGTATTTCGAGACGTTGCCTGAGCCGGCGTTATACGCAGCGATCGCGAGTTCCATGTCGTCAAACTTTTCAAGTTCAGCGCGGATGTAACGCGCGGCGCCGTCAATGGCGGACGCCGGGTTCGACGGGTCGACGCCCATCCACGTTGCGGTCGACGGCAAGAACTGCATGAGGCCCTGCGCATTGTCAGGAGACACCGCATCGAGATTGAAGCCAGATTCTGCTTTGGCCATGCCAGCAAGAATCTCCGGCGGCACGCCCCACCGGTTACCCGCAGCAATGAACACATCTCGGAACGGCAGGTCAGCCGCCAGATCCCCGGCGTCATCGACTACCGACACCACGGTGAAGTCACGTGGGCCGTCATATTCCACATAGACAGGGTCGGTTCCGGTGAGGAGTTCCTGACGCGACATAGCGGCTACATCTGCGGTGGCGTCTGGGATGCCGTGTTCGGCACGTGGCGCGCTGGCATCGGAGTAGGAGACGACGGAGTCCAGCGAGACCGTCATTCCCCCGATGGTGAGAACCACGCCGTTCTCATCAACACGGGCAGCGTCGATGATGCCAACGTTCTGATTGCCGAGCACATCGATGTACGTGGCTTCTTTCCCGACGATTGACCCGACAGCGGATAACTGTCCGAACTGGTTCTGTCCGGTCACCGCATCAGCGATGATGTTCAATTTGTCAACCATTGTGAATTGCGCGGTCTGCAACAGCGACTCCGCCGAGTCCATTGGGTTCATCGGGTCCTGATACTTCAACTGGGTCACAAGAAGCTGTAAGAAGGTGTCTTGCCCGAGCGCGTCCGTGGTGGGGGCAGTCGTGCTGGTCGCGGGGCCTTGTGACGTGACGTTGGTGATGTCCATGATCACACCTTGATGTTGACGGCGCCGCTGTGACGGCGGAGATTGGTTGATGGATGAAGTGACGGCGCGTGTGTCGCCGGGCGGACAGGTTGAGCGTCGGTATGAGACTCTCGTCGTTGTGGCGCATCGTCCTGGCCGTGTCTGGCGTTGGGGGAGTGCTGCTCCGAGGGTGTAGCCGTGGGGTCATTCACTGTGATGTCGGCAATACGCACACCGCTTGATGCCATTGCGCGCAGTTCTGGGAGCACCGACTCGATCGCTGCACGTCCTGCGTCGTGGCTTGCGGCCGCCACGATGTTCATCGTGTTGTCGACCAGTTGGATCTCGATTTGGATTGTGCCAAGTTGGTCTGGGTTCAACGTGACCGATAGTCGAGATGGGGAGGTGCCGTTGTGCGCCCGAACGGCATCCATCAACGTGCTCGCAAGTTGGTCGGGCCGCAACGTCAGATGAGTGGCGGTATCCGCCGAGGTGGTGGAGTTGGAGGCTGATGGGCCGATCGCAGAGATGGGTATGGTCGGCCCAGGGTCGTGATCAGTGCTGGCAGCACCAACTGTCGGACCGTTCGCGATGCCATCAATCGGGGCGACCTCAGTTGATGCAGTTGAGGTGGTGGCTGATGGGTCGTTGGCGGGGATGGAGGTTGTCGGTTCGAGGCCGAGGTCTGTGTTCTGGGCGATCTCAGTTGATGCAGTTGAGGTGGTGGCTGATGGGTCGTTGGCGGGGATGGAGGTTGTCGGTTTGAGGCCGAGGTTTGTGCTCGGGGTACTGGGCGTGGACTCAGACGTCACAATGTCTGTGCCGGGTGTGTCTGACGCGGCGATTGGTGAGCGCATTGAGGCGATGTGATCACCCGTGGTGTCACTACCGGTCTCGGTGACAGCGACATCGTTAATGTCGGTCGTAGTGGCTGCATGTTGTTGCTGCAAAGTGATGGCTGAGATGTGAGACCCAGGTACCGCTGCACCGGCTATGAGCCCGGGGATCATCGATGGGGTCGATCCGATGAGAGGCGCCTCAGCTGGGACGACATCGACGAGAGCGGAGACATCGGATTCGCTCTCGGATGCATCCGATGCGTCATCATCGACAACGGCTTCGAGCGAGGTAACAAAATCGTCGGTGTTCGAAGTCGTAGCTCCTGTGGGCGTAACGCGTGCCGTTGGTGCGGGTTGGAGGGTCGGGATCACGGGTTGTCCTTCCTTTCATGACGGCTGATGGAGAGTTCTTGGATGTCACGTATGTGTTGTTGAGCACGCTGTTCCGACTCGATGCGGATGATGCGGAGGTGGGCTTTCTCGAGCGAACGGCGTCGCCTGGTGTGGATCTCGCGTACACGCCGCGCAGTATCGGCATCAGCGGCCGTGGACAGTTCGGCGATGCGTGCTGCCGCAATGGCGTTCTTGGTGCCTTCGATAATGATGTCCTGCTGGTGCAGATCGGAGATCGACGCTGATGAGCGGTTTTCTGTTGACCGTCGTTGAGCGTTCTCGAGCCGGTCATGTTGCCGACGAGCTCGTGCCGCATCGAATGCTGCGCGTTCCTCCTCGATGGCGGCCTGCTTTTCGGCACGTTCACGCAGAGTGAGCAGACGTGCAATCCGCGCAGAGCGTTTCATGACGGAATTTCCTTCGTGAGTGCGTCAGCCAGTGCCAACCATGTGCGATCGATATCGGACATCTCGTTTTCGCCTTGTTGTAGGAATGAATTGAGGCCGGGTCGTCGCGCAATGGCTTCGTCGATCAGCGCGTTCGAGCCGGGCACGTATGCGCCAACATCAATGAGGTCCCGTGCGGCAGCGAATTCGCCCAGTAGCAGCCTCGCCCGACGGACCAATTCCTCTTGCTCGTCGGTGTACACAACAGAAGAGAGGCGCGACACACTCGCCAGTACATCGACGGCGGGAAAGTGCCCCATATTCGCAAGTTCACGCGAGAGAACGATGTGGCCATCGAGGATGCCGCGCACGGTGTCAGCGACAGGCTCATCCATATCGTCGCCGTCGACCAGCACGGTGTAGATCGCTGTCATGGTTCCGAACTCCGAGTTGCCGGCTCGTTCCAACAGCTGCGGCAGAACCGACATGGTGGATGGCGGGTAACCGCGCGCTGCGGGGAGTTCGCCGGCGGCGAGCCCAATTTCACGGTGGGCCATGGCAAAACGTGTGATCGAATCGATCACCAGGAGAACACGGCGACCGTTGTCGCGGAAGTCCTCTGCAATGGCTGTGGCAGTTTCCGCGGCCGTCACACGCATGAGTGCGGTCTCATCACCGGTTGCGACGACCACAACAGAGCGAGCCAAACCATCCGCACCGAGTTGGTTCTCAATGAATTCGCGAACTTCTCGGCCGCGTTCGCCAACGAGGCCAACAACGATCACGTCAGCGTCTGAGCCGTTCACCATCATCGACAGCAGCGTCGATTTGCCGACGCCGGAGCCGGCGAACACTCCGACACGTTGGCCAGCAGCAAGAGGTGTGAACGCATCAATGGACCGGACCCCGACAGGAAATGGCGTGCTAATGAGCTGTCGTGTGAGCGGATTCGGCGCCTGCGTGTTGTCGGCAATGGTGTGGCGTCGGTCGACTGGACGACTGTCGATTGGGCGACCGAGAGCATCAACGACTCGACCAAGAAGGGAATCGCCCGAAGGTATGCCATGGCCCTGAGTGGCAGTCCGGCATGCTCGACCAACTCGCAACCCGGTGACCCGTTCATACGAAGCGATCAGCGCCTGGCTAGCGGTAAGCGCCACAACTTTTCCATTGATGATGCGGTCACCATCAAGGACCTCGACTCGGTCGCCGACGGCAGCATCAAGGCCAGCGACCTCGAACCCGTTTCCCAGCACAGCGCTGACATGTCCCTCGCGCACGGGTCGCACCTCATCGAGCACGCCATTCCAGCGGGCAGCGACAATGTCGTGAACAGCGCTCATTTGTCGCTCCTGGTGGTGCGTGACGCCGCTGCGCCCGCCGCACTTTTACGTGCCGTGGTCCGGTTGCCGGTCGGGGCTTTCTTCGTGGCAGCGGTCTTTTTCGCGGCAGTGCTTTTCTGTGCAGCGGTGGTTTTTGTTGCAGCGGTCGTCGACGCTGTGGTGGCTTTTGTTGTGCGGGTGGCTCGACGCGCCGGCGCTGGAGATGTTGCATCGGTCGACGACGTGGGTGTGGCGTCTGGAGTAGACGCAGATCCATCGGCGGTGTTCTGTGTGTGCGGTGTCGCTGGGTTGTCGCCGACTGCTGGATGAATCGCGATGTCAGCAGGCATCACGGAATGCAGATACTCCCGGACGCGCTCAATCGCCGCGGTCGGGTCAACCCGCATCGTGGTCGCTCCCATCGTTGCCTCAGCAAATCCTCGTGACCGGTGTGCGTCCGTCACAATGGTGACGCGGTCATCAATGTCGACGAGCGACGCATCGGCAGGATGCATCACGATGGTCACGTCAGAGTTCTGCCCGCACTCGGCACGAGCAACATCGACAACATGGCGGGTGAACGCTTCTGGCGTTGCCACTTCGTGGCGCACGATCGTGGTCGCGAGCTCCACTGCGAGTTCTACTGCGACATCGGCCATGCACTGTGCGGCGTCGTCTTGGGCGGCTCCTAGCTGAATGATCACCGATCGCAGCGACGCAACAGTGCTCGCAAGGTCAGCCTGTCCGGCCTGTACGCCGGCGGCATACCCAGCGTCGAAACCCTCAGCTCGGCCGTCGCGGTAGTCCGTCAGATGAGTGACGGCATCACTACGTAACGGATGAGACGCGACGCGAGCAGAGCCGGGCGCACGAACCGGAAGGTCGATCACATCAATCTGGTCGATCGATCCTGCCGGAATGACCTGAACTGCGGAATCAGACGACAAGTGCATCGGACCCCCTACTGATCGTGATCTCGCCGTCTGCATCGAGCCGGTTCACCACCGCAACAACCTCAGCCTGAGCGGCTTGAACATCGGCCAGGCGAACCGCGCCAAGAACCTCGATCTCCTCGCGCAGCACCTCTGCAGCTCGTTCTGACATGTTCTCCAAGATGACGCGTGTGGTGTCTTCACCAACGCCTTTCATGGCAAGTGGCATCTTGGACATATCGATCGACGCCAAAATCTTCTGAATAGAGCGCGGGTCAAGCGACGTGATGTCCTCAAAGAGGAACAGCCGGCGTTTCACTTCGCTTGCGAGATGCTCGTCTTGAGAGTTCAGTACCTCAAGGACACTTTCTTCAGTCTCACGATCTGACCGGTTCAACAGGTCAACAAGAGCGTCAACACCACCGACCCGGTACTGCCGTTCAAAGGCGTTGGGCCCCAATTTCTCGCGAATCCCGCTTTCAATCGCGTCGACAAGGTCGTGTTCTGGATCGTCCAGGTTTGCGATGGCGACCGCTGTCGCGGTTCGAAGATCGGCTGGTAGTTCCAACATGATTGCGGCGGCCTTGTCTGCGGTTAAGAACGACAACAGCACGGCACATGTGATGGGCAATTCGTTTGCCAAGGTCCGTACCAAAAGTTGGGTGTCGACGCGGTACACCCACGAAAACGGTGGATCGATCACCCGTCGGTCGATACCCGACACGATGTCATCAACTCGATCAGGGGCGGCCAACTCAAGGAGTCCACGCACCCGGCCGAGCCCACCGGACACATTGCCATGACGTTTCTCCCACAATTTCGAGAACTCGTCAACGATCACATTGGCTGCATCACCAGCGACCTCCCCGAGCGACGCAATCTCGGTGGCGATCTCAGCAACCTCGGCTTCGCTGAGGTGAGACAGCACTCGAGCCGCGTTCTCTTGAGGCATCGATAACAGCAGCAACGCAGCCTTGCGTGCACCCGCAACGTCTTCTTTGCGGCGACTCATCGCGAAGCTCCCGTTCGTTCCGACATCCACGATGTGATGAGTTCGGCAACATCGCCTGGCTGTTCATGTGACACGGCTGCGAGTTGCTCACCCGGTGTCAGCGCAACGAGTTCGGTTGGGGTAGTGCGGCCTGGTGCGCTGAGCTCGGTCTGGCTGCCCGACAGCAGAGCCTCAAGACGATCAGCAGGGTTGTCTTTGGCAGCTGTCTTACGCGCCCGTCGGAAAGCGAGCAAGGCAAATAGGCCAGCCACACCGGCGAGGCCGGCGATGATGGCGGTCCGCATCATCTCCTGCTGGGCATTGGTGGCCTCGGCGACAGCGGCTGCTTCGGCTGCGGCGGTGTTCGCAGCATCCAAATTGGCGGCAGTGGTGGTGTCGAACGGCAACGATGCAACCGCAAGAGTGCCATCGTCGGGCGACAACCCCGTCGCTGCTGCCACCGCTGATGTCAACGTGGCGAGGTCAGCATCGTTGACCATCGCCGAGTCGACGACTACCGATGCAGTGAGGCTGGTGATAGCGCCCCCGCCGGACTCAATTGTGCGGATCGTCCTGTCAACTAGATAGTTCGCGTCAACATCTGCCCGCACAGTTGTGGCGGCCGCCAAAGCCGCAACGTCGCCGGCCCCGAGAATTCCCTCCGCAGTTGTCGGATCATCAGATTCGACCATCGTCGATGATGCGGAACGCATCTGCTCGCCGTTGTCGTTGACGACCGGCGTGTACACCTCGAACACCTCAGATGTTGACGACCAGTCGACGGCTGCATTTACAGCAACACGGGCGTTACCGGGGCCGGCAACCGCTTCAACGATTGCGAGCACATCTGCCGCGATGGATGCTTCTAGCGTCTCGGTGCGTTCGAAATCATTAGCCGGTTGGCCCGGGTTCACACCGGGGGCGCTGAGCACGGTGCCGTTCTGATCGCTGATCGTCACCTGTTCAACAGCCAGGCCTTCCACCGCGCCAGCGACCAACGCCGATACCGAGGTCACCTGGGATGCGGTGAGAGACGACGTTGTGCGCAACATGACGGATGCTGATGCTTGAATCGAATCGTTGGTGAACAGGTCTTGTTCTGGGATCACCAGGTTCACTTGGGCTTCGTCGATCACTCCCATCTGCTCAAGAGAGGTTTCGATCTCAGCGGCAAGGCCACGTTGGAACGCAACACGTTGCTGGAACTGGGTGGATGTGATCCCCAAATTGTCCAGAGTGCTGAAACCGGCGTCATCGCCGTCAGGTGTGGCGCCGGCACGTTCAACACTGAGCCGTGCTTCATAAACCATGTTTTCGGGCACCATGACTGTGGTGCCCCGATCGGTCAGTTCATAGTTGATCCCTGTATCGCGGAGGTGTTCAGTGATGACCGCCGCATCGCTGCTACCCAACTCGGTGTACAGCGGAGCCATCGGCGAACGGCCAGCAGTGTTTGCGAACACGAACACCCCGACCGCCACGGCGGCAAACGCGGCCACGGTTGTGGCTTTCTGCGTAACGCTGAAACCCGCGGTTGCAGTGGAGAACTTTTCGGAGAAGGTTCCGGCCATCAGATATTCATCCCCATGATCTGGTTGAACGAACTAATTGCTTTGTTACGCACCGACACCGTGACCTGCGTCGCAAGCTGCGCTTCGGTGGCTGCGACCACGTAACTTGTGAGCGACTCGAGGTCACCGGTTGCGGCTGCATTCGCCAACGAATCGGCGAACTGATGTGAATTGTCGAGCGACTCGAGCGCACCAGTGACTTTGTCGGTGAATGACGTTGATGTCGTCGCGGTAGCACGCGACGACGATGTTGATGGCAGTGCGGCAGATGAGGAGACGGCGTTGATGTTCACTGGCCGATCTCCAATGCCCGTTCATACGATTCGCGTGCCCGATTCAACACGTTGGTGTTGGCCTGATAGGACCGTTGAGCGATAATCAGGTCAGTCATCAGTTCTTCAAGTGCCAACGTCGGAGCGACCACGAACCCGTCGTCGTTTGCGAGCGGATGATTGGGGTCGTACACCAGACGTCCCGGAGTGTCAGCGAGCGGCGTGTCCACAACGTCAACACCGCCGATTTCGGCGTTCGGGTCGCGGGCCTCAACTTGCACCAGTCGTTCCTGGAATGGTTCGTCGCCCACCGCCGTGATGGTGTTGATGTTGGCGATGTTGTCCGCGATCGCATCGAGCCAGGTCTGGTAGGCCTGCATACCGCTTCCGGCGATGGAAATGCCGTCGAAAGTGACGCTCATCAGAAGTCCTCCGAGGCGATACGGACACGGCCGTAACGATCGTTGAGCGCGCGCACCAGCATTTGTTGACGCAGCGCTGTTTCGGTGAGTTGCACCATTTCTTTGCCGAGGTCAACGTTGTTGCCGAATGCATCAACTGGGTCGGCCGAGGTGACGATCTCAGGGGTCACCGTGGTGGGGTCGCCCGCGTCGATCGCGTTCGCGAGCGCATCTTCGAACTCCACTCGTTGCGCGAGATAATTGGGAGTTGAGGTGTTGGAAATGTTGTGTTGCAGAGCTGTGAAGCGCGCATCGAGGAGATGTAGCGCTGTCTGCAGTGTTGTCGACGTTGAATCGCTGACAATGGACACGTTGCCGATGGACATGGTTCCTTGAGTTCTTGCTCAAGTCCATCCGTGGACTCCGGCGGATCGCTCCCTGACCCACGGTCCATCATCGGCATGGTGTGGCTCATTGGGGCGTGACATTCGCACTCTTTTGCACTGGGCCGGACAACTCCGGTAGCTCACCGTTGTGCAGCGAGGCGAGCGATGACCAACTGCGTTCTCGCCGACCTGAACCAGGCCTCGCGGACTCGTCCGAGCTGGGGTCAGGCGTTGATATTGATGCGTGAATGTGATGTTGTCTCGCGCCGCTGTCGAATCCGCTGGGGGGGACGCATCTGGGCGAGTTGGGTGGTGACGGCGTGAGCAGCTGCGTCAACCCTGGCGTGGACGACAACAAGGTCGGCACGGTGACGTGATGCAAACGTTACGTTGCTGGTGTCAGGTGGCGTTGCATGCGGGTCATCAGCCAGAGCGTTGGACCACTCCAGCAGTTCCTGCACCGCGATATCGGCGGGGGAGGACATTGTTATGCCGCCTGCTCGGTTGCCGCGGCACGAAACATGTCGGCAATCTGGACGGCAATCTGATGCGCGTTGGTTGCTGCGGTGGTGTCTTTGCCGACGTTGGCCTCGACGAGTTGTTCCCGTACGTAGTTGTACAGCGATCGGAGGTCAGCCCCGGCCGGGCACATGTCAGAGTCGAGTGCGTTGTCTAGTTCGTCGATGATGTCCTGGGCGTGAACGAGGTGACGGTGTGCGTCCGCGGGTGCCCGGTCGGTAATCGCCGTGATTGCTTGAGCGATGTCGGATGCCATGCGTGACGTGAGCATCACCACCAGTTGTGTTTTTGATGCGGTCTGTGCTGCGTGGCGACGGTAGGCCGTGGCGGCTCTGGAGGTGTTCATCAGCTACCACCGATCGGGCCGTAGGTCGGCAGGTTCGCGATTTGGCTTGCAAGCCAGTTCGACTGCTGTTGCAGTTGGCTTAGCGCAGTCTCAAGCGAGGTGAAGGTGCGCCGGTAGTTGGATTCGCGTTTATCGAGGCGGATATCCCAGGCGGCGATTTGGTCATCAATATCGCGAACTCGTTGTTCGACGGCGTCTTCTGAGGTGGAGAGGTAGCCGCTGGTGAAGTTGGTTGCTGCTTCAAGTTCAGTGTCAAGGCGGCTGAACACGGTTTCTTGTGTGGTGTCGTCAGAAAAGAACAGGTCTTTGACTGCTTGTGGGTTGTCGTTGTACGCGTCGATGAATTTCTGTTTGTCGAAACTGATCGTGCCTTCACGGGAAATCTCGACGCCAGCGAATGAGGCTGTTGACAGTGTTGACGAGCTCACTTCGTTGAACACAGCGTTGCGAAGGTTATTTTCGCTACGGCGAAGCACCGACGCACTTGACAACAGCGACGAGGTGCTTTCGTTCGTTTTTGTGAGGCTGTCAACTTTGTTGAGTGCGCCGATGAGGTCACCGAACATTGATGCCATGTCATCTGCGAGGCCGTCGATGTCTTCGGTGACACTCACGGTGACCGCGTCAGTGGAGGGTTCGGTGACGGTGATATCGAGGCCGGGCATAACGTCATCGAAGGTGTTCGTGTGTGACGTGATGACGAGCGGGTTATCCCCGGAGACGCTGATTTGGGCGTCCCGGCCTGTGGTGAGGGTGGTGAACCCGGCTGTGAGCCGATCGAATTCGGCTGCGGTAACGCCGACAGTTGAGTCAGCTCCAGTGTTTTTTGCTGACAGTTGGATGCGGTATTCACCGGGGGCGGTCTGGATGAGCGCTGCGGTGGTGTCGAGTGTGTCGTCGTTGTTGATTGCAGCGACTGCTTCTGTCGCGGTCATTCCGGCGTACGTTCCGGCATCGGAGACGATGTCGTCTGCGGCGACGGTGTCGGCGGTGTAGACAGCGTGGGCTGCGGCGGTGTGGTCGACGGTGAAGGTGAATTGTCCGATTGCGGCGTCACTGTTGACCGTGGCTGCGACATTGGTGTCCG